>Ga0210040_10004202_pt1 | contig 18956 bp, 13 predicted proteins | sample CryGeyCG12114_NA_FD_185462 | JGI IMG/M metagenome (GOLD analysis project Ga0210040, IMG submission 185462) | Groundwater microbial communities from aquifer - Crystal Geyser CG19_WC_8/21/14_NA (SPAdes) (version 2) | ecosystem: Environmental > Aquatic > Deep subsurface > Groundwater | place: USA...
CGCGACCGGCAGGTGGCCATCCCGCCGCGTCGGGACCGGGTGCGCTGGGGGCCGGTGTGGGCCGGCCTGGTGGTGGCGCTGCCCACCTTCCTGCTGCTCGAGGTGGCCACGCTGGCCCTGGGCTGGTGGGACATCAACGAGCCGGGCGGCACGAACGCCGGCTGGATCAGCGGGATCAACGGGCTCATCGCCTTCTTCCTCGGCGGGCTGACCGCCGGGGCCAGCTCCATGTGGCGCGGGATCAACGACGGGCTGCTGCACGGCATCCTGGTCTGGGCGCTCGGCATCGTGTCGATCCTCGGCCTGGCGCTGCTCGGCGGCGGCGCCCTGCTCGGCCCGGTCGCCCAGGTCGTCACCGACGTCGGCAACATCGGCGCGGCGGACGCGCCGACCATCGACGCGGCACAGGCGACGGCGACCGCGCAGTCCAGCGCCAGCTGGGCCTCCCTGGGGCTGGGGCTGACCATCATCGCCGCCGCCCTCGGCGGGGTCATCGGCGCCAAGATGTGGCCGTCGAAGAAGGACGTGGAGCGCGAGCAGGCCGCTCTCCGCTGATCGACTGCCGGGCACCTCGGCCTCACGCCGGGGTGCCTGGCCCCCGTTCCCGCGGCGCCGGAGGCGGCCGGCCGCTGGATGGTCCGGTCGATCACCGGCTCCGCTCCCCGCCGCCGCTGACGCGCCGCCCACCGAGCGCGAGATCGGAGCACGGCCCCTCCATCGAGCTGCCCGACGCCGAGCACGGGCGGCCGGCGACGTCGAGAACCGGGAGCAAGGTGCGTTCGGTCCACGCCACCGGCCGGGCTCGCCCACCGCGTCGCCGGAGGAGCCGGCTGGTGCCCAGCACGCCTCCGTAGCAGGCCACCCCCCGGACGATGAACGCCGCGGCAGCGGAGTGCGAGCCGCGTGCGCGAGCTCGCCGACCCCGCGGAAGAAGAAGTGGATGCCGACGAAGGCGATGGCAGCCAGCAAGACCACCCCGATCCACCGTCCTCGTCGGAGACGGAGCGGCGGGGTGGGCACCAGGGTCGCGGACGCATCCGAGGTCGTGAGGCTCAGGTAGGTGTCCCGCCGTCGCACTGCCACGCGGCGGTGACCGGCGATCCCCCGGATCGGACGGTCAGCTCCACCTCCCCGCCGGCTGGCACCACGACCCGGAGGGTGGGGCTCCCGAACCCGTCGATGACCGCGCGCACGTCGTGCTGCCCCGCAGGAACGGCGATTGCCATTCGCTCGTCACGCTCGACCTCTGCGGCTCGAGCACCGTCCACCCGCACCTCGTAGGCCCGCACCATGTCTAGGCCCGCACCATGTCGCGGTACCCACCAGGGGGTCGGGCCACGAAGATCGTTCCACCGTCGCTCACGCTGGCGGTCGTGCCGGTCGGAACGGCGCTCGGCACTGCGCCTCCCCCTCCGAGGCGCCCGCGAGAGCCGGAGAGCGGGACCCGCGGTGGAACGCCGAGCTGATCCGGCTGCTCGGCGAGCCGCCCCGGCGTCACCCGGCACTGCCCCCGGTGCTGCCGCTCAGGAGGAGAGCGCCAGGACCATCCAGGCGGCCCCGCCGACGGCCGCGATCAGCACTGCAGCCGCGTAGGCGACCACCCACTGGAAGCCGCGGACGCTCTTGCCCACGGCCGGCACCATCTCCCGCAGCTCCAGCACCGGCGCCGGGCTGCGCCGGTACCAGCCGCGCACACGACGACATCCGTGTCGAGCAGGTCCGGTGCCCGGAGCAGCCCGAAGAGGCCGCGGGCGAAGGGCCAGGGCTGCAGGTAGAGCACCGGCACGAACCCGGACTCGTCCTGGACGACGAGGTCGGGGCTCAGCACGTAGCCGGGGGTGCCGCGGCCGACGATCCGGCCGTGCACCTCCACCGGCAGGCCGGTGACCGGGCTGGCGTCGAGCCGGGTGAGCAGCTCGGTCACCCGGGACGTCGGCCGACTGGGCCCGAGCGGCCGGCTGAAGGCGGTGCGCACGAAGAGGGCGACGCCGCCGACGGTGGCGGCCTGGGCGAGCAGCAGCCAGTCGTGCAGACCCCAGGCGACGGCACCGACCAGCACGGCGATCAGCGGGAGGTAGCGGACCGGCAGCTCCAGCCAGAAGCGGTGCCGGGCCCGGGTGACCTCGGGGCCGACGCAGGACCGGGCCACCTCGTGCGCGCTCCACCGCTGCGGGGCGCCGGGCAGGCCGCTGTCCTCCAGGGCCGCGATGCGCCGCACGATCAGCGGGTGGGTGCTGAACAGCTGGGTCCAGCGCGCCCAGGGGTTGCAGGTGTCCCAGCGCAGCGCGCCGATCACCTCGCGCGGCTCCAGGCCGCGCTCGCGGGCAGCCAGGACGGTGGCGCCCTGCGCCTGGTCGGCGATGCCCAGGACGCCGACCGACCGCATCCGCTGGTGCCGCCGGTCCTCCTTGGCCAGCGCCTTCTTGACCTTCTTGTCCTTGGCCTCCGCGGCCTCGTGGGCGCGGGCGGCCCGCTCGGCGTCCACCTGGCCCATCCCGTAGCCGATCGAGACCAGTGCGGAGCAGAGCGCATCGCCGTCCCCGGTGACCGAGCAGCTGTAGTGGTCGGCGCCGAGCTCGCGGGCGCGGCTGAGGGAGAGCACGACCAGCTGCGCGACGAGGTAGCCGACGAAGCTGACCACCGCCGGGATGGCGTTGTTGGCGTTCCCGTTGCTGCGCAGCGAGAGGTAGACGTAGTACAGGACGATCGGCACGGTGCTGGCGATCGCCATGGCCAGGACGTCGTTGTGCTTGACGTGCCCGACCTCGTGGCTGACGACGGCGTCCAATTCGCGCTCGTCGAGCCGTTCGAGCAGCCCGCGGGTGACATAGATGCGGGCGTTGCCGCGGGTGTGCCCGAAGGTGAAGGCGTTGGGTGTGCCGTCGTCGACGATGCCCAGCCGCACCGGCTTCAGCCCGGCCTCCGCGCACCGGCGGGCGATGATGGCCCCGACCTCGTGCTCGGTGTCGTAGCGGTCGCCGACCCACTCGATGCGGGTGGCCGGGATGAGCCACTGCACGAGGTAGGGCGCCAGGGCGTACTGCCCCGCCACCACCAGGACGGCGATCACAATGGGCACCCAGACCGGGACGCCGAGCACGATGAGCACTCCCCCACCGGCGGCGAGCAGCGCGGCCAGCAGGCTGAGCGAGATGGCGGAACGGCGGAGCACGTAGCCGGTCATGGGGTGTCTTCCCGAGCGTCGACGACAGAACTGCTCCCCCGCGCCCCGCAGCAAGATCACGCGTCGCGCTGGCGCCGATGCTGGCCGGAAACTGGTCCGTCCGCAACACCTCTGACGCAGCAGGTCACCGTCGAGCCCGCGGTCGCCCGCCGAGCAGCGCAGTCACGACGACCGCACCGAGCAGGCACAGTGCGCCGTTGACCGCGATCGCCGTCGTCACCGCGTCGAGGACCGGAGCGCCGCCGAGCAGCACCGCGGTGACGACGGCACTCATCACCGGCGTCCCGAGGGTGATGCCGATCTGTTGGCTGAGCGTGGTCAGCCCGGTGGCCAGGCCTTGCTCGGTCTCGGGCAGCCCGGACGTCGCGGTGACGGTGAACCCGACGATGACGACGAGGTTGGCGACTCCGCCGACGAAGGTGGCCGCCAGCACCAGCCAGATCGACGAGGCGGACTCGGAGACCAGCACCAGTACCAGCGTCGCCCCGGCCTGGACGACGAAGCCGCCGACGATCGCCGTCCGGTTGCCGAACCGGCCGATCACCTTCGGTCCGAGCAGCCCACCGGCGACGGTGCCGAGCCCGAGGACGGCGAAGGACAGGCCAGCGCCGAGGGGGCTGTAACCGAGCACCTCCTGCAGGTAGAGGGTCAGCAGGAAGACCAGGGACGTCTCGGTGACGAAGGCGAGGGCACCGGCCAGGTTGCCGATGGCCACGCTGCGCCGGCGGAGCACCGGCAGCGGTACCAGCGGGGACGCCGTCCGGTGCTCGACGGCGAGGAAGGCAGCCAGCAGCGTCACCGCAGCGGCGAAGGAGAGCAGGGTCGGGCCGTCGGTCCAGCCGTGCGACGCGGCGCGGGTCAGCCCGAGGACCAGGGCCAGCAGACCGGAGGTCACGGCCGCCGCACCGGGCAGGTCGAGCCGGGTGCGCTGCTCGACGGGCCGCTCGACGAGTGCTCGCGGGGCGACGATCAGCACGAACGCGGCGACCGGGACGTTGAGGAAGAAGGCCCACCGCCAGCTGAGCAGGTCGGTCAGCAGCCCCCCGAGAACGGCGCCGGTGGTGAACCCCGCGGCCATCAGCGCACCGTTGAGCCCGAGCGCCCGCTCGCGGGCGGGGCCCTCGGGGAAGGTGGCGAGCAGCAGCGCCAAGGCGGCCGGGACGACGATCGCGGTGGCGACGCCCTGGGCGACCCGGGCGATCAGCAACACCGCCGGCGCCGTCGCCAGCCCTCCGAGCAGCGAGCCGGCGCCGAGAAGCGCCATGCCGAGCAGGAACATCCGCCGACGGCCGGCGAGGTCGGCGATGCGGCCCATGAGCAGGGTGAGCCCGGCGGCGCAGAGCGCGAAGGCGGTGGCGATCCACTGGAGGTCGGCGAGGCCGAACCCGACGTCGGCGCCGATGGTGGGCAGGGCGACGTTGAGGATGGAGAAGTCGACGGCGAGGGTGAAGCCGGCGGTGAGCAGCACGGTGAGGGCGGCGCGCTGCCTGGTCGGCGAGGCGAGAGTGGTCACCCCACCGACGCTGCGCGGGTGACCGCCGGGCAACCACTCCCCCGTGTGCCTGTCACTGGCAGGGACAGGCTGGGAGTGGTCGCCGGGGGCAGGATGGGCCCGTGACCGAGCTCGGGGACTTCCTGCGGGTGCGCCGGGCGGCCCTCCAGCCGGCGGACGTCGGGCTGCGCGGTTACGGCGCGCGGCGGGTGCCCGGACTGCGGCGCGAGGAGCTGGCGATGCTGGCCGGGGTCAGCGCCACGTACTACGCGCGGCTGGAGCAGGGGCTGAGCGCGAACGCGTCGGAGGCGGTGCTCGACGCGCTGGCCCGTGCACTGGAGCTGGACACCGACGAGCGGGCGCACCTCCTCACCCTGGCCCGCACCCCGGCGCGGCGCCGTGCCCGACCGCGCCCGGACGCGATCCGCCCAGGAGTGCAGCGGCTGATCGAGTCGATGCCGGACACCCCCGCGGTGGTGCTCGGACGGCGCAGCGAGGTGCTCGGCTGGAACGCGCTCGGGCACCGCCTGGTCGCCGGACACCTGCCGTTCGACTCATCGCACCGGCCCGCCGAACGGCCGAACCTGACCCGACTGCTGTTCCTCGACGCGCACACCCGCGAGCTCTACCCGCGGTGGGACGACGAGGCCCAGCGGGCGGTGTCGTCGCTGCGGGTCCTGGCCGGGCGGTCACCCGACGACGACGAGCTCACCCGGCTGGTCGGCGAGCTGACCGTGCAGAGCCCGGAGTTCGCCCAGCTGTGGGCGCGGCACCCGGTGGCCGTGTGCGTGTCGGGCACCAAGCAGCTGCGGCACCCGGAGGTCGGCGTCCTGGAGGTGGCGTTCGAGGTCCTCAGCCCGCCCGACGACTCCGGCGCCCGAGTCCTCTTCTACACCGCCGAGCCCGGGACGTCGTCCGCCGCCGCACTCGACCTCCTCCGCCGGGGCTCTCCTTCTGAGCTGCGGGGACCCCGCCCCTGGACCGCGACGGTCAGGGCGCCCGGACCAACCCCTCCTGAGAGGCCCTGACGACCGACAGAAAGCCGTTGCGGGCGACCGACCGCGCGCTCAGCCGCGGTCGGCGTCCGGTGTCGGTCGCGCTGAGGCCAGGAGCCGCGCCAGCCGCCCGTCGGCCTCCAGCCGGGAGAGCCAGGCGACCGCGCCGGCGTGGTCGGAGAACTCCCCGTCGTCCTGGGCGGCGATCGCCGCGCGCATGACCGGGCCGAACCGGGGTCCCGGCGCGATGCCGCGGGCGATCAGGTCGCTCCCGCGCAGCAGCGGGCGCCCCGGTCGCTGGTGCACCTCCGCGGACGCGGCCACCTCCAGCCAGGACGTCGTCGGGTTGGGGCCGGAGCCCGCGCCGCGACCGGCGTGGTCGGCGCCGCAGACGAGCGACCACTCGCTGATCGAGGCGGGCTCGAGGCGGCGGGCGAGCCGGTGGACGGCGGCGGCGCTGGGCCGGCCGCCCGTGGTGATCGCCGTCATGTGCTCGCGCACGACCGGCGCGATCCGGGCGATCAACGCGGACGGCGCCCCGATCGAGGTCAGCAGCTCCTCGACCGGCGCCACCCCACCCTCGGCGTGGCCGTGCGAGGTGATCCGCCCGTCGGCCCGGTGCTGCGTGTACCGGGCCTTGCCCAGGTCGTGCAGCGGCGCCCCGAGGACGACGACGGCGCGGTCGTTCCCGGTCAGCCCCGCGTCGTCCGCCAGCGCTGCTGCGGCGTCGGCCGCCAGGCCCGAGTGCGTCAGGACGTCGCCCTCGGGGTGCCAGCGCGGGTCCTGCGGCAGCCCGGACAGCCGGGCCAGCTGCGGCACGGTGGCCAGCCAGCCCGACTCGGCCAGCACCGCCAGCGCCGCGGTGAGGTGGCGCCCCTTCTCCGCGGTCTTGCGCCACTCGCCCCACACGCGCTCGCGAGGCAGTCCGTCGTAGGCGGGCAGCAGGCTGCGGCACAGCTCCGCCGTCTCCGGCGCCAGCCGGAACCCGAAACGCGCGGCGAACTGGGCGCCGCGCAGCACCCGCAGCGGGTCCTCCGCGAAGGCCGGGCCGGTGTGCCGCAGGACGCCGTCCCGCAGGTCGGCCAGGCCGCCGACGAGATCGACGACCTCCTCGGTCGCCGGGTCGTACATCAGCGCGTTGACCGTGAAGTCGCGGCGGTGCGCCGCCTCGGACAGCGATGCCCCCGGATCGGCGACCGGCGCCCTCCCGGACGAGGGGACGACCCGCGGCACGGAGACGTCGAGGTCCTCGCCGTCCCGGCGCACCTTGAGGACGACGAACGCGCGACCGACCTCGTCGACCCGCCCGACCCGGGCCAGGGCCGCGGCCACCTGGTCGAGGTCGAGCCCGAACACCTCGATGTCGACGTCCGCGGGACGGCGTCCGGGTGCCAGCAGCGCGTCCCGCACGCACCCGCCGACGAGGAACGGCCGACCACCCGCCGACCGGATCACGTCGAGGACGGCGGTCACGGCGCTGCCGAGCTGCACCAGCCCGGGTGCTGCGTGCCGCGCGTCCTCGTCCCTCACGGTACGAGTCTGCTGGGCCCTGGCCGGTGTCGTGCTGACGACCTGGGCGCCGTGACGGCCGAGGCAGCGCGCAATCAGGTGCCGGTCGTGCGCGGCGACACGAGCCTGCCGGCCGGCTACCCCCACCCGCACGCCTCCGAGGAGGCGCGGCGGATCGCCGAGCAGGGCACGATCCTGCGGGTCCAGCTCGGTTCCGGGGTGCACGGGACGTCGGTCACCGGCCAGGACGACCGCGACGAGATGAGCATCTGCCTCGAGCCGCCGGAGTTCGTCACCGACGTCGCCCGGGTGCCGGCCGGCACGGGCGCGGACTCGGCACTAGTCGAGTTCGAGCAGTACCAGCGGCACACGGCGTGGGACCGCCCCGGCGGCCTGGCCGACCGGTCGGGCGCCGGCGACCTGGACGTCGTCATCTGCTCCGCGCGCAAGTGGGCGCGGCTGGCGCTGGCCGGCAACCCGACCGTCCTGCTGCCGCTGTTCGTGCCCGACGCCGAGGTGGTGCACCGCGACGAGGCCGGCGTGGAGCTGGTCGAGAACGCCCACCGCTTCGTCTCGCAGAAGGCCGCGGACCGGTTCCTCGGCTACCTGTCCTCCCAGCGCGCGGCGATGACCGGCGAGGTCGGGGCGCACACCAACCGGCCCGAGCTGGTGGCCGTGCACGGGTACGACACCAAGTACGCCATGCACGCCCTGCGGCTCGGATTGCAGGGCGTCGAGGTGCTGACCACGGGGAGGATTACGCTCCCGGTGCGCGAGCCCGACCGCACGTACCTGCGCGCCGTCCGTCACGGCGACGTTGCGCTCGACAAGGTGATCGCGGCCATCGACGACGCCGAGCATCGGCTCACCGCCCTACGCACGAGCTCGTCAATCCCCTTAGAGCCAGACCGGGCCTGGGTCGACGCTTGGCTTCACCGCTCGCATCTCGATCACTGGCGTCACGCCTAGTGGAGACAGGAAGGACGAACGCTGCCTATCTGTCCCCTTGCCTCAGCCGGTCGCAGTGGCGGCCACCCCACCCCGCGCTGCGTCACTTGCCAAGGTGCACCGAACCGTCACCCCAAGATGAGAAGCTTGGGACCTTACGACGCTAGACAGGGGGGACATGGAAGGGCTAGCAGCGCTGGCGCCCTACACGGAGCATCTTCTTGAGCTTCTGAGTCGGTTCTCCCCGCAAGACCTTGAAGTTCAGCAGCACGCCATCCGGAACCTCGACGGGTACGCGTCCGCACAGTTTCGTCGCTTAGTTCCGCGAGATACCCGACGGGCGGCGGGGACATTCTTTACTGGTAGCACCCTTCGACAGCGGATGCTCACACCTTATCGACACGTAATCGAGGCGGGAGCCTCCGTCGTCGACCCTGCCTGCGGCATAGGCGACCTGCTTCTAGCGGCGGCTGATCAATTGCCAACCAAACTGGCACCCGAAGACCGCTTGCAGCGAGTTCAAAGGCAAATCAGCGGACTGGATCTCCACGCGCCTTTGGTCGATGCAGCAGCCGCGCGTCTCGCACTTTGGGCCACCCTGGCAGGCTCGCCAACCGTTCACACTTCGGACTTCAAGGTGACCGTCGGCGACGCCCTCACGGGCCAACTTGACCTGACCGAGTTTGATCTAGTTTTACTGAATCCTCCTTACGCTGCCGTAACAACTAAAGCAAGCTGGGCCACCGGCCGTGTCACAGAGGCCGCGCCCTTCACAATCGATGTCGCACGGCGCACCTCACCAGGCACGCGTATCGCCGCCATCCTTCCGGACGTGTTGCGGACAGGATCTCGATATGAGAAGTGGCGATCGGCCATGGAAGAATATGTGGACATCGTATCGATAGATGTAGTGGGCGTGTTCGACAAGTGGACCGACGTGGACGTCTTTATTGCCCATCTGCGACGTCGAGACTCGAGCACCCCACCGAACCACACTGATAGTTGGACCGAGGACGCAGACGCTGGAGTGGCATCACTCGCCACTCTAGCGAGCATCTCCGTGGGCGATGTCGTGCCGCATAGACATACCGACGGGCACACCGATTCGCCCTTTCTCACGATCGACACCGTTCCGGTTTGGGCTACGACGATGGAGACGACCGCACGGATCAAGCATGATGGTCGACTGCATCAACCGCCATTCGTGTTACTCAGACGCACGTCGGCCCCTACGCGTACAGGCGGAGCGATCCGAGCTCGGGGGGCTGTATATAACGGCACCGAACCAGCAGCAGTGGAGAATCACCTCATAGTCATCCGGCCCATCGACGGCACCTTGTCGACCTGTATGGCCATCATTGACATGTTGCGCCACCCTTCAACCACCGACTGGCTCGACCGACGCTTACGGTTACGGCATCTGACGGTGAAGGCACTGCGCGAGCTACCGCTGCCCGCGATCGAGGCTGGAGAATAGTTGATGACTACCGCGTCGTCTAACGACCGCGCTAGACTGCGCTTCGCGTCCAGCATCCTGGCGCGCCTCGGAGAAGAGCTTATCCCGGATGCCGATCAAGGCCTTCTTGAACTCGCTCGCAACTCGTACGATGCAGGCGCGTCGAGATGCGTCATCGAACTTTCAGGGGTGGAACAGCCTCAGGGGAGCGTCTTAGTCAGCGATGACGGGGAAGGCATGACCCAAGACGACCTGGTCAATGGGTTCCTTGTTCTAGGTCGAAGCCGAAAGAGCGGCCGCAGGCATGGCCGCCTGACAGTAGGAGAAAAGGGCCTTGGCCGCCTTGCGGCCTTGCGGCTAGGCGAGCAGGTGATAGTCCGCACGCGGCCAGCCGGGCAGAGAATCGAACATACCCTCGTCCTCGACTGGAAGCGTTTTGACGAAGCTGACGTCGTCGAGGACGTCATCCTTGACATCACGACTCAAGCAACCAATCGAGCCAGCGGGACCGATCTGCAGATTGATCGACTGCGCCAGCCAATGAATAGGTCACAACAGGAATCGCTGGCTCGGTCACTGCTATTACTTGGTGACCCCTTCGGTGCTCACGGGGATTTCGATGCAATCCTTCACGCCGAGGGATTCTTCGATTTGGCAGAGCTCGTCCGTTCATCGTACCTCGCCGCTGCTGATTTCAAGTTGACTGCAACTCTAGATGCTGAAGGGCGCGCCGAAGCGCAGCTTGAAGGGCTCAATGGTCAAGTCATTGCAAGCGCGTCCCACGAACAGCTGTCTCACGACTCCAGCCGCTACCTAACCCCCCCAGCTAGATTCGAGTTGTACGTCTTCCGCCTGGGAGGAGGGCCCACTCGACCGCTCAATGTCCACCTACGCCAGGTTGGTGTGCGGAAGGTCGGCAACTGGCTGAAGGTCGTTGGCGGCGTACACCTGTACCACAGAGGCCTACGCGTTCGACCTTTCGGCGACCCTGGTTACGACTGGCTCCAACTCGATGTTCGCCGAGCGAGAAGCCCAGAAGATCGCCCGAGCACGAACACTGTGGTCGGACGAGTTATAACAGACGACGACCGTGATTCATTGATACCCAAGACTGACCGCTTGGGTTTCATTGAGAATGAAGCGTTCACCGAGCTTAAGCGCTTTGCGGTAGACGCGACAGAATTCATGGCTGGCTGGCGGACTGAAGACTCACGCAAGCGACGGGTAGCGGAGAAGAGAAGGACTGAAACGATCGTCCAAACCGCTCGCGCTGAGTTGGACACAGCGATTAAGGCTCTTCCTGCGGCGGCGCGCGCACAGATTGAGCCTGTGGCCCGCAAGCTTGAGCGAGCGACGGAGAGTCGGGACGAAGCACGCCTCAGGGACATCCAGCTGTATAGAACGCTCTCGACCATCGGTGCAGCCACCGCTGTATTCGCTCATGAATCAGAAAAGCCTACCGAGCTGTTGCAGTCGTTGCTCAGGTCCGCGAGGCGACGCGTGAAGCGCGAACTGGGAGACGCATTTAGTCCTAAGATTGAAGAGCCGTTCGACCAACTCGACCGGGTAGCGGGAGGGCTGCGCTCACTGACTCGCATGCCACTCCGCCTACTTCGTGCGGATCGGCGTAGACTCACCAACACCTCAATTGGGGCGTCCGTTTCCGACACTATCAATACTTTTGAGTTCTTCCTTGAACGAGCGGGCGTCAGCGTCGAGGCACGATTCTCGGACGATGACCACGTGCGCGCGCCGGCTGCGGCATTAGAAGTAGTGGCCGCTAACATGATCGTCAACGCGGTCGCCGCCTTCATTAGTGACACACGCGTCCAAAAGACGCGAACCCTGCGACTTTCGACGGCGAGGACGGACAGCGGCGTGACTTTTGAGGTAAGTGACGACGGTCCGGGCTTGCAGGGAATCTCTACTGATGATGTCTGGAAACTCGGCGAAACGCGGCGCGAAGGTGGCAGTGGACTCGGCTTAGCGATCGTCCGCGACACAGTCACAGACCTAGGCGGTACGACCGAAGCCATTAGCCCAGGCCCGCTTGGCGGAGCCACCTTCCTAGTTCACCTACCCGCGACTCGCTGACCTACTTAGCGACACATTCGAGTCGGCGCACTGCTTACGACAAATTGCCGATGCGAGCTCAAGGAGGGGGAATAGGAAGGGGCGCTCGCCGAAAAATCGACCTCAAGCGTCCCAGCACAACACATCCCTCCTGTTCTACCAGCCGCCGAAGCCGTCGGGTGAAGATGCGCACTTGGGTCTCGCGGTAGCCGAACAGCACACTCTACGTTCAACTGAGTGCACGCCACATGTGCGGAGGAACGCGAGCGGACGGCGGCAACGATTTCCGACCGAGGAAACCCGCGCTTGGCCCGGCCGACGCTGAAGACTACAACCTCCGGCTGCACCGCATCGCACAGGTCCATTGCGAATCGCTCAGTCGGCCCATTGCTTAAGCCCCCGTGGTGAGGGAAGACTAAAATGTTCGCTCGGAGGTTGGCTTTAGAGGCATGCAACTTCTTGAAGGCGCGCGAGTCGGCGTCCCCTGTCAACAGCGCTTGTACGTGACCATCCACGGATACTGCGACAATCGCCGACAGGCCATTGGCGGTATTGCGCCCGCTATTGGGCGGGGCGACGCCAGTGCCGTATAGAAGGTTCGCACCCGCTGGAGCAAGAACGGTTAGTGCGACTCGGCCACTTGGGCTAACTATTCGAGTGCCGGCGCCAACGGCAGCGTGGACCACCGTGCGATCACCATCCTCCGCCACTTGCAGCGCGGCACGGGCGGCGTCCCATGACTTGCCGCTTCGGGCGGGGTCCCCGTTCACCCATACGGCGGCAACGTCAACGGCAAGCAACAAATTGGCGAGACCACCGATGTGGTCGTCGTCGGCGTGACTTATGACTACCGCGTCGAGGTGACTAATATTCAAGTCTTCCAGCAAGGACAGAGGAACATCTCCCGGCGCGACATCCACCAATGCCGTAAAGGAACCATCCCGGATGAGTGTGCAGTTCCCGTGGCCGACGTCGACCACGGTGATGGACGTCGTCATTAGGACTCCTCGAACAATCCCGCTGGCAGGCCATCACCTTCAGGAAGACTAGCTCCTTCACCCCAATTAGTGACCGGCCAATCCTTCGGCTCAACTACATCCTCGACTGCACCGAAGAAAACGTCCTCCTTTCTAAGTGCCCCAACATTCACCTGGGCGACAAGATGCCTACCCCTGAGTCGTCGGATGTCTACAGCTAGATGTTCCGGCAGTACCGCCGCAGGCATACGGACCGCCTGAGAAGGACGCCAACCTGGAATGAAGACATCGAGTACTGGCGCACTGTTTTCGTTCGCGATATCGCCCACGCGAACGATAGTCCGATGGAGCCGCCGAGCGGCAGAAATATCGCCACCTATTTCACGCTGCACAGTATCGACCGTCTGTTGCAGAAGATCCGGTTCTTGCAACTGTTCCCGCTCCAACAGTGCAGGGATGTGCGCCCTGTACTGACGTATGGATGTATCGAAGTCCATATCAAAGTAGCCAGTAACGAGCACAGCCACATGAGACCGTTTGACCAGCTCGGCTACGGCTTCCGCCCCAAAGAACGGAGCTAGCTGACGCGGTTGAAGTCGGTGGTCACAGATGGTCACGTCCACCTGCTGCGCTACTGCATAGTCGGCCAACTCTTCGACATTGGCGTACTGCCTGTCGGGGGCTAGGACATCGACACCATAGTCTTCTAGGTGCATGCGAACCGATGCTCGATCGTCTTCGTCGTCATCGATGACAAGAGCACGGGCTACGGTCACGGGTGCAGAATAGGCCCCCGACCTCGACTCTGCCATCGTGCGCATGCGTCGCAGTGTCGATCAATGAGCCATGAAGGCATGGGTAAGCGACCGGTCATTCGTCCCGGCGCTCATACAACCGTTGGTATGAATCAGGCCACCTTCCAAAGGAAGGCGGCCTGATCGTTCGAGTGGAGCTGAGGGGACTCGAACCCCTGACCCCCACACTGCCAGTGTGGTGCGCTACCAGCTGCGCCACAGCCCCTTGCCGACCCGGTCTGGTGTGTCCGAGCCGTGGAGAACACTACATCAGGGTGAACGCCGCCCAGCGAGGGGTTCCCCCACCGGGCGCCGTGTCGTCAGCCCGCGGTGCCGTACCGCTCGTCGAGCGCCAGGTTGAGCTCCAGCACGTTCACGTACGCGGCACCGATGAAGCCCAGGTCCCGGCCGTGCGTCGCCTCGGTCACCAGCCCTTCGATGTCCGCCTCCGACGCCCCGCGAGCCGCCGCCACCCGGGCCACCTGGATCGCCGCATAGGCCGGCGAGATGCCCGGGTCGAGCCCGGACGCCGACGCCGTCACCGCGTCCGCCGGCACGTCGGCCGGCGTCACGCCGTTGAACGCCGCCACCTGCGACTGCCGCTCGGTGATCGCGTCGACCAGGTCCGAGGAGTTCGGCCCCAGGTTCGACCCGCCCGACGCCGCGCCGTCGTAGTCCGACGCCGACGGCCGGGACTGGAAGTACTCCGGCAGCGGATCGCCGTCCGCGTCGACGAACGCCTGCCCGATCAGCGACGAACCGACGATCCCGCCGTCCACCGACACCAACGACCCGTCCGCCCGAGCCGGGGCCACCAGCTGGGCGAACCCCCACACCACCAGCGGGTACACCAGCCCCAGCACCACGGTGGCCAGCAGCAGGGCACGGACGGCGGCCACCAGCTGGCGGCCCGAACGCAGAGCGGACATCACGCGATCCCCGGGATCAGAGAGACGAGCAGGTCGATGGCCTTGATCCCGACGAAGGGCAGCAGCACGCCGCCGACGCCGTAGACCGCCAGGTTGCGGCGCAACATCGCCGACGCCGAACCCGGCCGGTAGCGCACACCGCGCAGGGCCAGCGGCACCAGCGCCACGATGATCAGCGCGTTGAAGACGACCGCCGACAGGATCGCCGACTCCGGCGAGGCCAGCCGCATGACGTTGAGCGAGTCCAGCCCCGGGAAGACCCCGGCGAACATGGCCGGCAGGATCGCGAAGTACTTCGCCAGGTCGTTGGCGATGGAGAACGTGGTCAGCGAGCCGCGGGTGATGAGCAGCTGCTTGCCGATCTCCACGATCTCGATCAGCTTCGTCGGGTCGGAGTCGAGGTCGACCATGTTGCCGGCCTCCTTCGCCGCCGACGTCCCGGTGTTCATCGCCACCCCGACGTCGGCCTGCGCGAGCGCGGGCGCGTCGTTGGTGCCGTCACCGGTCATCGCGACCAGCCGGCCGCCGTCCTGCTCCGTGACGATCAGCGCCAGCTTGTCCTCCGGCGTCGCCTCGGCCAGGACGTCGTCGATGCCGGCCTCCGCGGCGATCGCCCGCGCCGTCCGCTCGTTGTCACCGGTGATCATCACGGTGCGGATGCCCATCCGGCGCAGCTCCTCGAACCGCTCCCGCATACCGGGCTTGACGACGTCCTTGAGGTGGATCACGCCCAGCACCCGGGCGCCGTCCGGCGATGCCTCCGCCAGCAGCAGCGGCGTCCCGCCCGAGGTCGCGATGCCGTCGACCGCGGCGGCGACGTCCGGTGGGACGGCGCCGCCCAGCGAGCGCACCCAGTTCTGCACCGCGCCGGCCGCGCCCTTGCGCAGCTGCCGGCCGTCGGGCAGGTCGACGCCGCTCATCCGGGTCTGCGCGGTGAACGGCACGAACTCCGCACCGCCGGTGTCCCGCTCCCCCAGCCCGGCCAGCGCCACGATGCTGCGCCCCTCGGGCGTCTCGTCCGACAGCGAGGCCAGCTGCGCGGCCTCGGTGACCTCCGCCTGGGTCGCGTCGCCGACCGGGACGAACTCGGCCGCCTGCCGGTTGCCGAGGGTGATCGTGCCGGTCTTGTCCAGCAGCAGCGTGCCCACGTCGCCGGCCGCCTCGACGGCGCGGCCGCTCATCGCCAGCACGTTGCGCTGCACCAGCCGGTCCATGCCGGCGATGCCGATCGCCGACAGCAGCGCCCCGATGGTGGTCGGGATCAGGCAGACCACCAGCGCGATCAGCACGGTGAGCGACTGCTCGGCACCGGAGTAGATCGCCAGCGGCTGCAGCGTCACCACCGCCAGCAGGAACACGATCGTCAGCGAGCTGAGCAGGATGTTCAGCGCTATCTCGTTCGGCGTCCGCTGCCGGGACGCCCCCTCGACCAGCGCGATCATCCGGTCGACGAACGTCTCCCCCGGCTTGCTGGTGATCTGCACGACGATCCGGTCGCTCAGCACCGTCGTCCCGCCGGTGACCGCCGACCGGTCGCCGCCGGACTCCCGGATGACCGGCGCCGACTCCCCGGTGATCGCCGACTCGTCGACGCTGGCGATGCCCTCGACGACGTCCCCGTCGCCGGGCACCACCTGGCCGGCGACCACGACCACGCGCATCCCCGGCTGCAGCGAGGCCGCCGGCACCTCCGAGCCGTCGGTCAGGACGGCGACCGTCGTCGTCCGCGCGTTGCGCAGGCTGGCCGCCTGCGCCTTGCCGCGGCCCTCCGCCACCGCCTCGGCGAGGTTGGCGAACAGCACGGTCAGCCACAGCCAGCCGGTGATCAGCCAGCCGAACACCGACGGGTCGAGCACGGCCAGCACGGTGGAGAACACCGAGCCGACCTCCACCACGAACACCACGGGCTGGCGCACCAGCCCCCGCGGGTCCAGCTTGCCGAACGCCCCGGCCAGCGCCGGGCCCCAGTCGATGGTGGCGCGCTGCGGCGAGCGGGGTGCGGCAGCGGCCTCGGGACGACGATCGAGCGTCGCGGTCATTGCAGTCCTTCGGTGACGAGGAAGGGCCAAAGTCGCGACTTTGGCCCCAGGGGGGCGGGGGTCACGCGAGGGCCTCCGCCAGTGGACCCAGCGAGAGCACCGGGAAGTACGTGAGGCCGACGACCACCAGCACGACGGCGGTCAGCAACCCGGCGAACAGCGGGCGGTGGGTGGGCAGCGTCCCGGCGGTGGCCGGCGTCCGCCCCTGCTGGGCCAGCCGACCGGCCAGCGCGAGCACGAGCACGATCGGCAGGAACCGGCCCGACGCCATCGCCAGCCCGAGGGCCGTGTTGTAGAACGGCGTGTTCGCGCTCAGCCCGGCGAACGCCGAGCCGTTGTTGTTGCCGGCCGAGGTGAACGCGTAGAGCACCTCGGAGAGCCCGTGCGGGCCGTCGTTCAGCATCGAGCTGCGGCCGGCGTCGGTGGACATCGCGACCGCGGCGCCGATCAGCACGATCGCCGGCGTGGCCAGCACGTAGAGGGAGGCCAGCGTCATCTCCCGGCGGCCCAGCTTCTTGCCCAGGTACTCCGGGGTGCGCCCGACCATCAGGCCGGCGACGAAGACGGCGATGACGGCGAGCACCAGCATCCCGTAGAGGCCCGAGCCGACCCCGCCGGGCGCGACCTCGCCCAGCATCATGTCCGCCGTGGTCAGCAGCCCGCCGGTGGGCGTGAAGCTGTCGTGCAGCGCGTTGACCGCGCCGGTGGAGGTGAGCGTGGTCGCCGTCCCGAACAGCGCGGACAGCGGACCGCCGAACCGCACCTCCTGCCCCTCGGTCGCGGCACCGGCCAGCTGCAGCGCCGCGCCCCCGGCCCGGGCCTGCGCCCAGCTGTTCAGCGCCAGCGCGGCCGCGGCCAGGGTGGCCATCACGCCGAGGATCGCGTAGCCCTGCCGCCGGTCGCCGACCAGCCGGCCGAACGCCCGCGGCAGCGAGAACGGGATCACCAGCAGCAGGAAGACCTGGAACAGCGAGATCCAGGCGCTCGGGCCCTCGAACGGGTGCGCGGAGTTGGCGTTGAAGAAGCCGCCACCGTTGGTGCCCAGCTCCTTGATCGCCTCCTGCGAGGCCACCGGGCCGCCGGGCACCCACTGCGCCCCGCCGGCCAGCGTCGTCGCGTCCGTGCCCGCGGACAGGTTCTGCACCACACCACCGAGCACCAGGACGACGGCCGCCAGCACCGACAGCGGCAGCAGCACCCGGGTGATCGCGCGGGTGATGTCCACCCAGGCGTTGCCCAGCCGCTCGGTGCGGGTGCGGGCGAACCCGCGCACCAGCGCCACCGACACCGCCAGCCCGACCGCGGCGGACACGAAGTTCTGCACCGCCAGCCCGGCCATCTGCACCAGCGAACCCATCGTCGACTCACCGCTGTAGCCCTGCCAGTTCGTGTTGGTGACGAAGCTGACCGCGGTGTTCCAGGCCGCCCCCGACTCCACCGCCGGCATCGCGTTGCCCAGCGGCAGCCACTGCTGCACCCGCTGGAGCAGGTAGAGGAACAGCACCGACACCAGCGAGAACGCCAGCACGCTGCGCAGGTAGGTGGGCCAGCGCTGCTCGGTGTCGGCGTCCACCCCGACGGCCCGGTAGACCAGCCGCTCTCCCCGCCAGTGCCCCGCCCCCGCCGTCGCCGTCGTCGTCGGCCCCGTCGCCGTCGTCGGCCCCGTCGCCGTCGTCGTCGTCGTCCGCCGAAAGCGCGCCTTTGGTGGCCGCCGAAAGCGCGTTTTTGGTGGCCGCCGAAAGCGCGCTTTCGGCGGAGGGGTGGCGTCGGGGGCGGTGGTGAAGACGTGGGCCAGCCAGTCGCCGAGGGGGCGGTGCACCAGCGCCAGGGCCAGCACCAGCAGCCCGACCTGCAGCCAACCGGCCGCCGTGCCGCTCATCAGAACCGCTCCGGGAACAGCAGCGACGCCAGCAGGTACAGCACCAGGGCCGCGGCCACCACCAGACCGAGCCACATCACAGCTTCTCCACCCCGCGCACGGCGAGGGCCAGCAGCCCGAAGACCGCCAGCGTCAGGAGCACGTAGACCACGTCGGTCACGTCCAGCGCACCTCCATCCCGGTTCCTGCGCGGACGACCCGTCGTCGTCCACGTCCGGGCGGCGACGCTAGGAGCGGAACGGCCCGCCGCCGGCGGTCTTGACGAGTTCCTGACGCGCGCGGACGACGTCCTTGACGCCGCCCTGACGCCGGCCGGCCCTCCGCCAGCGCCGCGTCCGCCGCCAGCGCTGTGCCAGGGTGACCCGGTGACACCGGCGATCCGCGCGACCACCCGCCGGCGGGCCGGCGGCGCACCGCACCCGGCGCGGGTCATCACCGCCGCCTTCGCCGCCGCGGTCGCGGTCGGCACCGGGCTGCTGTCCCTGCCCGCGGCCACCAGCGGACCGGGCTCCGCCGACCTGCTCACCGCGCTCTTCCACGCCACGTCCGCGGTCTGCGTCACCGGCCTGGCCACCGTGGACACCGGCACCTACTGGTCGGGCTTCGGGCAGGCCGTCATCCTGCTGCTCGTCCAGGTCGGCGGGCTGGGCATCATGACCCTGGCCACCCTGGTCGCGCTGC
>Ga0210040_10004203_pt1 | contig 18952 bp, 12 predicted proteins | sample CryGeyCG12114_NA_FD_185462 | JGI IMG/M metagenome (GOLD analysis project Ga0210040, IMG submission 185462) | Groundwater microbial communities from aquifer - Crystal Geyser CG19_WC_8/21/14_NA (SPAdes) (version 2) | ecosystem: Environmental > Aquatic > Deep subsurface > Groundwater | place: USA...
GTGCAGGCGCCTACTGCCAACGATAGAACAGCGGCACTAAGTAATTGATAAAGGCGTCGCTTAAGCATAAGGCTCCATTTCTTCGAGTACAACGCGAGGCTCTACGCCTTCGCTCATTGGATATTCATTTTCATCCTGGATCAGCTTGTGACCCTCGGCCAACGTGCCGAAGACGTAGTACAAACCCGGCACGATGATAACCCCAAAGACAGTACCGAACAGCATGCCGCCGAGCGCCGCCGTGCCAATGGTGCGGTTGCCGATGGCTCCGGCCCCGGTGGCCAGCACCAGCGGTATCAGACCGGCAATGAAGGCGAAGGAAGTCATCAGAATCGGTCGGAAACGTACTTTAGCACCTTCAATGGCCGCCTCGCGCACCGACATTCCTTCCTCGTGCTTTTGCACCGCGAATTCTACAATCAGTACTGCGTTTTTACCCAGCAAGCCCACGAGCATGACTAGCCCGACCTGCGCATAAATGTCGTTGGCCAAGCCCATCAACTTAATGAGTAGGAACGAGCCGAAGATGCCGGCCGGCAGCGACAGCACCACCGCTAGTGGCAGTAGGAAGCTTTCGTACTGGGCCGCCAGCACCAGGTACACGAAACCCAGTACCACCAGGAAGATGATAACGGCCTCGTTGCCCCGGCTCACTTCATCTTTGCTTAGGCCGCCCCAGTCGATGTCGTAGCCGCGCGGCAGCGTCTTGGCCACTTCCTGCACTGCCTTAATGGCCTCACCCGAGCTATAGCCTTCGGCTGGGTTGCCTCGGATAGAGCCCGTGGGGTACATGTTGTAACGGTTGATTTCGTTGGCGCCCTGGCTTTTCTCAATCTTCATGAAGGCCGAGAACGGCACCATTTCGCCCTTGTCATTTTTGGCCCACATATTCAGAATGTCTTCGGGTAGGCGGCGGTATTCGGGCGATGCCTGCACGTACACCTTAAAGAAGCGCTGGTACTTAATGAAGCCCAGTTCGTAGGTCGAGCCCACCATGATGCTCAGCGTATTCATGGCGTTGCCAATGCTTACGCCTTTTTGCATGGCCAGCTGGTTGTCAATCTTCAGCTCGTACTGCGGATAGTCGGCCGAGAAGAAGGTAAACAGGCCGGCCAGCTCCTTGCGCTTTTTCAGCTTCTCCATGAATTCGTTGTTCACGCGTTCCAGCGCCTTGTAGTCGCCGGTGCTGGTTTTGTCAAGCAACTGCAACTGGAAACCACCCGCCGCGCCGTAGCCCGGCACTGCCGGCGGCTCGAAGAATTCGACGTTCGCGCCGGGAATCTCCTTGGCCTTCACTTCCAGCAGCTTAATGATATCCGTGACGGTTTCCTTGCGCTCGTCCCAGGGCTTCAGGTCAATCAGACAGGTACCGGCATTTGAGCCGCGGCCTTCCGTGAGTACTTCGTAGCCCGCCAGCGTCGAGATGTTGGCAATGCCCGGCACATCCTTGGCCAGACTCGCCAGGCGCTGCGACACGGCATTGGTCCGCTCCAGCGTGGAGCCGGGCGGCGTTTGAATGATGGCGTAAATCAGGCCCTGGTCTTCGCTGGGAATAAAGCCAGACGGCAGCTTGGCCGTGATACCGAAGATGCCGATACCAAAGGCAATCAACATGATGAACGTCACTAGCCGCCGGTCCACAATCTTCTCCAATAGGTTGGTATAGCGGCCCGTGAGGCGCTCAAATCCACGGTTGAAGGCGTTGAAGAAACGTTGGATCGGCGTTAGCTTCTTGGGCTTGCCGTGATTATTTTTCAGAATCATGGCGCAGAGCACCGGCGTCAGCGTCAGGGCCACGAGGCCCGAAATCACGATGGCCGTGGCCATGGTAATGGAGAACTGACGGTAGAAAATACCCACCGGGCCGCTCATAAACGATACCGGCACGAACACAGCCGTCATCAAAATGGTGATGGCGATGATGGCGCCGCTGATTTCGCCCAGCACCTTGCGCACCGCATTATAGGGCGATAGGTGTTCTTCCTCCATCTTGGCGTGCACGGCCTCCACCACCACAATGGCGTCATCGACCACAATACCGATACTCAACACCAGTGCAAACAGCGTTATCATGTTGATGGTGAGTCCAAACGCCTGCATGGCCATAAATGAGCCCACCAGCGACACCGGCACGGCCAGGGCCGGAATCAACGTCGAGCGCCAGTCGCCGAGGAAAATAAATACCACCAGCGCCACCAGAATGAAGGCATCGCGCAGGGTGTGCACCACGTTCTCAATCGAAGCATCGAGGAAGTTCGACACGTCGTAGCTGATTTTGTAGTCCATGCCGGGTGGGAAGCTGGTTTTCTTCAGCTCTTCCAGCTTGGCCTTCACCTCTTTAATAACGTCGCTGGCGTTTGAGCCATACGTTTGCTTCAACACGATGGCCGCCGAGGGGTACTGGTTGAGGTTGGAGTAGATGTCGTAGAATTCGCTACCCAGCTCCACGTTCGCCACGTCGCTCAGGTGCAGAATTTCACCGTCGGGATTGGCCTTAAGGATAACATTCTTATACTGCTCCACGTCGCTGAAGCGGCCCTGATAGCTGAGTACGTATTCCAGCGCGGCAGCTTGGTGGCTGTCGGCCCGGCCAATGCGGCCCGGCGAGCCAATCACGCTCTGCTCGTCCAGGGCCTTCATCACGTCATCCACCGAGAGGTTGTAGGCGCGCATGCGGTCGGGCTTCAGCCAGATACGCATGGCATACTGCCGGCTACCCAGGATGGTAGCCCGGCCGATGCCGCCCAGACGTTGCAGCTCGGGCAGCATGTTTACGCCGGCAAAGTTGAACAGGTATTTCATGTCCGTGTTCTTGTCTTTCGAATACAAGTTCACATACATCAGCATGTTAGGCACCACGCGGTTCACGATAATACCCTCGCGCTGTACCAGCACCGGCAGGCGGTTGAGCACCTGCGCAATGCGGGTGTTCACGTTCACCACCGCTTGGTCGGGGTCGGTACCCAGATTGAACACAATCTGGATGTTGGCCTCGCCGGCACTTACGGCGTCGGAGGTCATATATTTCATGCCCGGTACGCCGTTCACGGCTTGTTCCAGCGGAATCAACACCGACTCGGTGAGCACCTTGGCGCTGGCGCCGGGGTAGGCCGCCGCTACCATGACCATGGGCGGCGAAATCTCCGGAAACTGGGACGTGGGCAGGGTTTTGATGGCCAGCATGCCCATGAAGAGAATGACTATCGAAATAACGATAGCAAACACCGGCCGGCGAATGAATTTACTAAACATAGTTTTCTGCGATTAGCTACCAGCTGTCAGCTACTAGCCTTGGTTATTGGAGAAATCTGTCAACCAGCAGTTCACAGCTCACAAAAGCTATTCGCTGTACACCTCCAGGTTTGGAAGCACTTTCTTCGGGGAGTCGTAGGAGTAGGCGACTTTGTCGCCATCCTTCACTTTGCGCAAACCTTCCAGCAGAATCTTGTCGTTGGGGGACAGGCCTTTGCTAATAATGTAGAGGTTAGGCATTTCCGAGCCGATCGTCACTTCGCGCTGGTGCACCACGCTGTTCTTATCGACCACGTAGACGTATTTTTTCTCCAGAATCTCGAACGTGGCTTTCTGGGGAATCAGAAGGGCGTGCTTCAACGGCACGGTCATCACCACGTTGCCGGTTTCGCCGTTGCGCAGCAAGCCGTTGGGGTTCGGGAAGGTAGCCCGGAAGGCGATGTTGCCGGTTTCGTTGTTGAAGTCGGCCTCGATGGTTTTCACCACGCCGGGCTGCTTGAATAGCTCGTTGTTGGCCATTTTCAGTTGCACGTGCATAGGGCTGTCGGTGGCTTTCACGTGTTCTTCGTAAGCCAAGTACTCGGCCTCAGGCACGTTGAAGTACACCCACATTTTGCTGTTATCGGAAAGGGTCGTCAGCAGGTCGCCCTCGTCCACTAGGCTACCCAGCCGGCCCTGGAAGTGGTCCATGATGCCGCTGAAGGGCGCCTTCACGGTGGTAAATTGCAGGTGCGTCTGGGCTAGCGACACGTCGGCGTTGGCCTTGTCGTACTTGGCCTGGGCCAGCGCCAACTCGCTCTTAGACACCACGTTCTTGTCGGCCAGCTTCTTGGTATTCTGGAATTCCAGACCCACGTAATTCGCTTCAGCCTGCGATTTCTTCAGCTCAGCCTGGTAAATCGTGGGCTTAATCTGAAACATGGTTTGTCCCCGCCCTATGTGCTGACCCTCATCCACAAAAATCTTTTCCAGGTAGCCTTTCTCCAAGGCCCGCAACTCGATGCGCTGGAAGGAGTGAATCTGGGCAACGTACTCTTTGGTAACGGTGGTGTCGGTTTGCAAAGGCGAAGTGGCCACCAGCTTGATTTGCTCTTCCACTTCTTCTTCCTTGTGCGTGCAGCTTGTGAAGCCGTACAATGCACTCCAGCTCACAAGCATGAGCATGAACATTTTTTTCATAAGAAACTAGTACAGTGATGGGCGCTAGCAGACAAGACGCCCAGGCGAGGTTGAATTAAGAAAGTTTGCTTAACAGTAGGTGCCCACCCTGGCGCTGTGTGGGAGTCTGCGCCAATGGGAGAATCAGGCGGTATTTCCGTTGGTTGGCGCGCTGGGAATTCAACGGCTGTGGTTGCCAATGCACGACATCTGGCGGATGGGGAAATTTCCTAGTTCGTGCTGGTAGTGGCAGGGCAGTGGGGGTTGGGTTACTCAGGCAACAGGGCATTGTGTACTAGCGGAAAGGCTAGTGTTGGTCCATAGTCGTGGTAGCAGATTCAGGGATACGTGCAGTTGCTGCATAGCTTGTTTTAGATGCTTAATGACACAAAACAAGTAGCAGAGTCATGAAGGCGACATGAAGCAACTAATTAAATTCAACGAATCTGGCCAAGCAGATTCAGGGGGCAAAAGCAATTCCCTACTGAATGGTCGCCCTTGCATGCGGTCAAATACCGCACGTCTCACGACAGCCTCTGCGTCCCATAAGAAGCTTAAAAAGGCCCTTCAGCATCCTTAAAAAGTTGTATTCTTCCGATGCCGACACTTTTGACGCATGCTTCCTTTCATTTACTACTTCCTAAAATAGGACAATAATCTATAGTAGTTTAATGAGTCATTTGAAAAAGCAATACCAACTTGTTTATGTAGCCATTAGACTTTCATTAGCCATTAGCACCTCCAGCTAAATGCATTTTTTCGTTTACGCTCCCTGACGGCCAACCTGTGCTATTCAACTAGAGGCGCTACCAAGCCAGCGATACAACTTTGTGTGTATCACCCGCATCATCTTCCCTATACAATCAATAGGTACAGGCGCCCTTTTCCTGCCGTATCTTTCCTCCTATGAAACGGCGCACCGGCATACGGCTTCTCACGGCACTAGGGCTGCTGGTACTCCTGCTCGGCCTCGACCGGCTGTTTCCCCTACCCCCTACTCCCCAGTACTCGCCGCTGGTGCTGGCCGCCGATGGCGCGGTGCTGCACGCCTACCTAAACCCTACCCAGAAGTGGCGAATGAAGTCGGAGCTGGCGGACATTACGCCGGCGTTGCGGGCGGCTATTATTGCGAAGGAGGACCGCTATTTTCGCTGGCATTTAGGAGTAAACCCATTGGCGGTGGTGCAGGCGGCCGGGCGTAATCTGCTGGGCCACGGGCGCACGACGGGGGCCAGCACCATCACGATGCAGGTGGCGCGGCTGCTGGAGCCCAAGAAGCGCACCTTCGGCAACAAACTGCTGGAAATGGTGCGCGCCGTGCAATTGGAGGGACATTTCAGCAAGGATGAAATCTTGCAGCTCTACCTGAATCTGGTGCCTTATGGCAGCAACATTGAGGGCGTAAAGTCGGCGGCCCTACTCTACTTTCAACAGCCGCCGCACTATCTCTCGCTGGCCCAAACGGTTACGCTGGCTATCATCCCCAATCGCCCGAACCGTTTGGTGCTGGGCCGCGACAATGCGGCCATTGTGCGCGAACGGAACCGCTGGCTCCGGCGCTTCGGGCGCGAGAAGCTGTTTCCGCGGAAAGATATAGAGGACGCCCTGCTGGAACCGCTGGACGCGTACCGCCACGCTGCCCCTACCCTGGCGCCCCACCTGGCGCGGCGGCTGGTCCGGCAGTACCCCGGGCAAGCCATTATCCAAAGCACCTTGCAGCGCAACCAGCAGGCCCGCGCCGAGGACCTGACGCGCAACTACGTGCGCCGCCTGCGCGAGCTGGGCATCACGCAGGCCGCCGTGCTGGTGGTGAACAACCGCACCCGGCAGGTAGAAGCCTACGTGGGCTCATCTGATTTCCGGGACTTTGCCAGTCAGGGACAGAACGACGGCATCACGGCCGTTCGCTCGCCGGGCAGCACGCTCAAGCCGTTTCTGTACGCCCTGGCGCTGGACCGGGGCCTGGTCACGCCCAAGCTGGTACTGCCCGACGTGCCCACCAACTTTGAGGGCTACCGCCCCGAAAACTTCGACAAGCATTGTCAGGGCGAGGTGACGCTGGAACGCGCCCTGGCCTACTCCCTCAATATTCCGGCTGTGCGCGTGCTGCGCGAGGTAGGCGTGCCCACCTTCACGGAGAAGTTGCAGCAGGCCGGCTTCCGCAACGTTGCTCAAAACCGGGCACGGCTGGGCCTGAGCAGCATCCTGGGTGGCTGCGGGACCAGTCTGGAGGAGCTGACCGGGCTGTTTGCAGCGCTGGCGAACGGGGGGCGGTATCGTCCGCTGATGGTTGCGCTACCTGCCCTTACGTCAGCCCCACCCCCTAGCCCCCTCCCCGGTTGGGAGGGGAGACTAGCTTCTAGTTTTTTTAGATTTGAGACACCCCACAAATCCGAAGCTAAATCTAAACTTAGTCCCCCCTCCCAACCGGGGAGGGGGCTAGGGAGTAGGGCTGACATACCGCTCGTTTCCCCCGCCGCCGCCTACCTCGTCACCGACATCCTCAGCCAGCTCACCCGGCCCGACCTGCCTATTAATGCGACCAGCAGTTTGCGCCTACCTAAGATTGCCTGGAAAACCGGCACCAGCTACGGCCGTCGCGATGCCTGGAGCATTGGCTATAATAGAGAATATACCATTGGGGTGTGGGTGGGTAATTTCAGCGGGCAGGGGGCGCCGGGTCTCACGGGCGCCGACGTGGCCACGCCCCTACTCTTCGACCTGTTCAACACGCTGGCCTACAACTCGCCCAACAACTGGTTTGCGCCGCCCGCCGCGCTGGACTTTCGGCTGGTGTGCGCCGAAACCGGGCTGGTGCCGGGCGAGAACTGTCCCAACCAGATCATCGACTATTTCCTACCCAACGTGAGTAGCGGACGGCGCTGCCAGCACCAGCGCGAGGTGCTGGTATCGGCTGATGGGCAGTGGGCCTACTGCCGGGCGTGCGCGCCGGCCACGGGCTACCGGCGCGTGCTCTACCCCAGCCTGCTGCCCGAGGTAGCGGCGTACAAGGAGGCGCAGGGCCTACCCTACCGGCGCCTGCCGCCTCACAATCCGCAGTGCCAGCTGGTGCGCGGCGGCCCCGAGCGGGCGCCCACCATCACCTCGCCCCTCCCCAACACCGAGTATGTGCTCGACCACCACGAGCGGCAGCAGCTCCTGCTCAGCTGCACAACCGACAGCGAAGTGCGGCAGGTGTACTGGTACGTGAACGACCAGTTTCTGCGAACCGCGGCCGCCACCGAGCGCGTTTTTTTTCGGCCTACGCCAGGGCCGCTGAAAATTTCCTGCGCCGACGACCACGGCCGCAATGTGGACGTGCAGGTGCTGGTATCGGAGCTGTAAAAACCCGGCGTCCTTCTTATCTGGTTGAGAATTTATGGCCTTAAACAAAAGGCGCGCATAGCTGTTTGATACGATTTAGCGACTGAATTACTTCGCCACCGCTTCCCTACTCCCGCCTATTTATTAATGACAGTACTGAAAACCTCTCGCGGGTTTGGCTGTTAACCCTCGAATTGAATCTTGGCCCAGTGCAACGTTGGCACGCGCTGATACGCCTATTGAACATTAGAAAATCACGCTTTTCAACTTTCGGCTCCGAAAACCTAGTGCATCCACCCTGGCAAACGAGGGCACTCCTACCCCTCGCGCTACTGCGTTTGGACTGGTCTAGCGGCGAAGACTGATGGCAACTACTTAGTACATGACACGATATTTGAGAGAGTTACGAATCGTCAGTGCCGTTTTGGCCGGGCGGGGTCGGCTCTTGCTACTGCTGCTGGCCTGGGCCCTGGGCAGCACCGGCGCTTGGGCGCAAGCTCCCACGGCCACTACCTCCCCCATTGGTCAACTGCCGCCCAATGCTACTTTGGAGCAGTGCGTGCAGTTTGCCCTCAACAACCAGCCCCTCATCCGCCAGTCGCGGATAGACGAGCAGATTGCGGACCGCAACGTGCGCATTGGCCTCTCTTACTGGCTGCCCCAGGTGAATGGCACGGCTAACTACGCCCGCAACATTCAGCTGCAAACCACGGTGTTGCCCAACTTTGCCGACCCCACGGCCGGTCAGCAGCTGATCCGCATCGGTCTGAAAAATGTGTCGACGGTGGGCTTGCAGGCCACCCAGCTGCTGTATAGCAACGACGTGCTGCGGGCGGCCCGCTCGGTGCGCGCTACTCGCCTGACCTACGCGCAGACCACCACGCTCAACAAGATTGACGTGGTGACCAACGTGAGCAAGGCGTTTTACGACATTCTGCTGACGGAAGAACAGCTGCGCATTTTGCTGGAAGACATTCAGCGGCAGCAGAAGCAGGTGAAAGATGCCAAGGCTCAGTACGAGGTAGGCATTGCCGACAAAACCGACTTTCTGCGGGCCGATATTTCGCTGAAGAACGCTACCGCCCAGCGCCGCAGCACGGCCGCCGCCCTCCCCGGCAAGTACGCCGCCCTGAAGCAGCTGATGGGCTTGTCTTCGGAAAACAATCTGGCCCTGAGCTACGACACGCTGGAAATGGCGCGGCAAACCCTACTCGACACTACCGAGCAGCTGGCCTACGCGAAGCGGGTGGAAGTGCAGCAGCTGCAAACCCAGAAGCAGCTCCAGCGCTACAACATCGACTACTACCGCTACGGCTTCCTGCCGTCGCTGTCGAGCTACTACAACTACAACCGCGTGTACCAGGACAACAGCTTCTCGGAGCTGTACAAGCAGGCATTTCCCAACCAGCAGGCCGGGTTGCAGCTGGCCCTACCCATTTTCACGGGTACGCGGCGCCTGCAAAACCTGAAAATTGCGGAGTTGCAGGACGACCAGCTCGATTTGAGCCTGTTTGACACCAAAAACCAGATCAACTCCGAGTATGAGCAAGCGTTGGGCGCCTACAAAGGGTCGTTGAACGAGCTGTACATCGTGCAGCAAAACGTGGCCGACGCCAAGGAAGTGTACCGCATTCTCAACCTGCAATACCGCGAGGGGCTGCGTGCTTTTCTGGACGTTATCATTGCGGAAACCGACCTCCGCACCGCTCAGCTCAATTATTACAATGCCTTGTTCAATGTGCTGTCCAACAAGCTGGACGTGCAGCGGGCCTTGGGCAACATCACCTTTTAGCCCTGATTCAGTGACGTAGCCCCGCCGTGCGTGCTTCGCCCCATTAGCGGTGACAGCAGTTGGGCAGCAAGCCGGATTTTCCTCTCACTGGCGACGCATCCAAGTCAATTTCCTGAATCACCTAGTCACTCAATCACCTATTTGTATGTCGCATTTCTCACTTCTCACCCTCTCCTGTCTCGGTGGGGCGCTCCTGCTGGCGGGCTGCGGCTCCAAAGACGAAGAACAGCAGCAGGGGCCGCCGCCGGCCGTACCCGTGGCCGTGTACACGGTGCAAAGCGAGGACGTGGTCAGCACCGACACCTACCCCGGCACGGTGGTGCCACTCAACGAAGTGCAGCTACTGGCCGAGGTAACGGGCTACCTGACGGATATTTACGTGCAGGATGGCCAACAAGTCACTAAAGGCCAGAAGCTCTACGGCATCGACCGCACCCGCTACGCGGCGGCCCGCAACGAGGCCCAGGCCCAACTGGACGTGGCCCAGACCAACTACGCCCGCGCCGCTCAGGATGCCAACCGCTACGAGCGCCTCGACAAGCTCGACGCCATTGCCAAGCAGCAGGTGGATATTGCCAAGGCCAACCAGGCCAACGCTCAATCGCAGATTGCGGTGGCCAAAGCCAACCTGCGCAGTGTGAACCTCGACTTGCAGCACTCCGTCATCACGGCGCCGCTCACGGGCACCATTGGCATTGCACAGGTGAAGCTGGGCGCCCTCGTAACGCAGGGCCAGACGCTGATCAACACCGTATCGGCCGAGCGGCCCATTGCTGTGGACGTGAACGTGGGCGAGGCCGACATCAGCCGCTTCGTGAAGCTGCAACAAAACCAGAATGCCCGCCAGGATTCGCTGTTTACGCTGTTGCTGCCCGGCAAGCAGGAATACGCCCTACCCGGCAAAATTGTGACGGTGGACCGCGCCGTGGACCCGCAAACCGGGACGCTGCGCGTGCGGATTCAGTTTCCGAACCCTAACAAGATGCTGAAGGCGGGTATGAACGTGACCCTGCGCGTGCGCAACCAAGATAACGGCAACCAGCTCGTGATTCCGACCAAGGCCCTGACCGAGCAGCTGGGCGAGTTCTTCGTGTACGTGGTGGGCGACAGCAACAAGGTGGCCCAGCAAAAGGTAGCCACCGGCGCCAGCGTTAAAGACAAAACCGTGGTTCGCGGCGGCCTGAAGCAGGGCCAAAAGATTGTGAGCGACGGCGTACAGAACCTGAGCAACGGCGCCAAGGTGCAGGTAGGCGACCCCAACAAGCCGGCCGCCGCCCAAGGGCCGAGCGCCCCTACCGCGGCTAAGTAGCCCTACCCCCTCGGCTCCGTGCCGCGTGCCATCATTGGGGAGTAGGGCAAGCCCAACGGCAATAAACAATAATGATTTAAGAGTCTAAAGCCCTTACTATTCGGTTTCCTCCTTTTCGGAGGAGGCAGGAGGTAGGGGCCACATCCTATGATTTCAGACGTATTTATTCGGCGCCCCGTCACGGCCATCGTCGTTTCCATTGTGATTGTGCTGATTGGGGTGCTGGCCATTCTGAACCTGCCCATCAGCCAGTACCCCGACATTTCGCCGCCGGTAGTGCAGATTTCGGGTAGCTTCACGGGGGCTGATGCCCTGACGGTAGAGCAAACCGTGATGACGCCCATTGAGACGCAGGTGAACGGCACGCCGGGCATGGCCTACCTACAAAGCAACGCCACCAGCGACGGCAACCTGTCGTCGAACGTGACATTCGAAATCGGCACCGACATCGACATTGCTACCCTCGACGTGCAGAACCGGGTGAGCGTGGCGCAGCCCCAGCTGCCCGACGAGGTGAAGCGCCTAGGCCTGACGGTGAAGAAGCGAAACCCCACCATTCTGATGGTGGTGGCCCTGTACTCGCCCAAGCGCACCCACAACGTGCAGTTCCTCGACAACTACACCAACATTTACGTGCGCGACGCTTTGCTGCGCGTGAAGGGAGTAGGCGACGTAACCAGCATTGGGCAAGACTTTTCGATGCGCGTGTGGCTGAACCCCGACAAGATGGCCCAGCTGGGCCTGAGTGCCACCGACGTGACCAACGCCTTGCGCGAGCAGAACATTCAGGTGGCGGCGGGCTCGGTGGGCTCGGCGCCGCAGTACGGCTCGCAGGCGTTTGAGTACACGATTTTTGTGAATGGCCGCCTGAGCACGGTGGAGCAGTTCGGCGATGTGGTGGTTCGTACCAACCCGCAGGACGGCACGCTGGTGTACCTACGCGATATTGCCCGCCTCCAGCTCGGTAGCTTTAGCTACTCCCGCATTGCTACCTCCAACGGCGAGCCGGCTACCCTGCTGCTGGTGAACCAGGTGCCCGGCGGCAACGCCCTGGAAACCGCCGACGGCGTGTATGCTGCCCTCGACCAGCTCAAGCAGAAGTTTCCGCCCGACGTGTCCTACCGCGTGCCGTTTGAGTCGGTAACGGTGGTGCGCGTGTCCATTAAGGAAGTGATTGAAACGCTGGTGGAAGCCCTGGTGCTGGTAACGCTGGTGGTGTTCGTGTTCCTGCAAAGCTGGCGCGCTACTTTGATTCCCATTCTGGCCGTGCCAGTGGCCATTGTGGGCACGTTCATCATGTTCATCCCGCTGGGCTTCACCATCAATACGCTGACGCTGTTCGGTTTCGTGCTGGCCATTGGTATCGTAGTCGATGATGCCATTGTGGTGGTGGAAGCCGTGCAGCACTACATCGACACGGAGAAGATTTCGGCGCGCGAAGCCACCGAAAAGGCCATGAAGGACATCACGGCCCCGGTTATCGCCATTGCCCTGATTTTGGCGGCGGTGTTTGTGCCGGTAGGCTTTATTCCAGGCATTGTGGGGCGTTTGTACCAGCAGTTCGCCATCACTATTGCCATTTCGGTGGTGCTGTCGGCCTTCATTGCGTTATCGCTCACGCCAGCCTTGTGCTCCCTACTCATGCGGCCTTCGGAGCAGAACGCGGATGCCAAGGGCCTTAACAAGCTGTTTTACAAGTTCAACCAGTGGTTTGGCCGCGTCACGCAGTCCTACTCTAATGGGGTGCGGCGCAGCCTGAAGTTTACACCGCTGGTGATGATTCTGTTGGTGCTGGTGTACGCGGGCACCTTTGGGCTGTTCCGCGTGAAGCCGGGCGGCTTTATCCCGACCGAGGATGAAGGACGCCTGTACGTGTCGGTGGAGCTGCCAGCGGGGGCGGCCACGTCTCGCACCCGCGACGTGATGACGCGGATGGCCAAAATCTTCAAGGAGAAGGCCCCGGCCGTCAATAACTACACCGGCATTGTGGGCCTGAACGCGCTGAACTTCTCCTTTAAGTCGAGCAGCGGCACTTATTTCGTGCAGCTCAAGCCCTGGGAAGACCGCAAAGACAAGGCCCTGCAATTGCAAGGCGTGGTAGCCTCGCTGCAAAAAGAGTTTTCGGTGATTAAGGGCGCCAACGTGCGGGTAGTGCCGCCACCGGCCATTCCGGGCCTGGGCAACACCGGCGGCTTCAGCTTTCAGCTAGAGCAGCGCGAGGCCGGCACCGACATTAAGGCGTTTGAGGCCAACATCAATAAGTTTGTGGAAGCGGCCAATCAGCGCCCCGAAATTGCGCGGGCCTACTCCTTCTTCACGGCCAAAACGCCGGGCTACCAGGTGACGGTGAACCGGGCGCAGGCGAAGAAGCAGGGCGTGCCGCTCACCAACATCTTCAACACGATGTCGACGTTTATGGGCTCGGCCTATATCAACGACTTCACCAAGTACGGCCGCAACTTCCGGGTGGTAGCCCAGGCCGATACGGCCTACCGCCAGAACATCGACGATTTAAACGGCTACTACGTGCAGAATGCGCAGGGTCAGCAAATTCCGCTCGGCTCGCTCATTACCTACAAGCTGGTAGAAAATGCCCCGCTGATTTCGCACTTTAACCTGTTCCGCTCGGCCGAAATCAACGGAGACCCCAAGGAAGGCTACAGTTCGGGGCAGGCCATTGCGGCCTTGCAGGAAGTAGCTGCCAACACCCTACCCGCCGACTACGGCTTCGACTTCTCGGGACTGAGTAGGGAGGAGTTGAACGCGGGCAACAGCACCATTATCATCTTTGGCCTATCGATTTTGTTTGTGTTCCTGCTGCTGGCGGCCTTGTACGAAAGCTGGTCGATACCTTTCTCGGTGCTGCTGGCCGTGCCGCTGGGCGCCTTCGGCGCTATCGTGGCCCTCACGCTGATTCCGCGCCTGACCAACAACGTGTACGCGCAGATTGGTCTGATTACGCTGATTGGTCTGGCTGCCAAAAACGCCATTCTGATTGTGGAATTTGCCAAGGAGCGCCTGGATAGCGGCGTGCCCCTGCGGGAAGCCACTATGGAGGCCGTGGAGCTGCGCCTGCGTCCCATCATTATGACCTCGCTGGCCTTTATCCTGGGCGTGCTGCCGCTGGCTTTCGCCTCGGGCGCCGGCGCCGTATCGCGCCAAACCATTGGCTGGACCGTGACGGGCGGTATGCTGGCGGCCACCTTCCTGGCCATTTTTGCGGTGCCGGTGCTGTTTTTGAACATCACGAAGCTGGCTTACGGCAAGGAGAAGTTGGCCGAGATGGAGAAAAACTACAACCCCGAGGAGCACGGCCACGCAGCCCACGGCTCTAAAGAGCCCAACACGCCGCCGGAAGGCCCTTCAGAAGCGGATAAGCGAAACGACAAATCCACCGAAGAGCAGAAGCGCAACGAGCAAACACCCCCGGAAATCGGGACGTAGGACGAGTAGGGAAAAACCTTCCCAGAACGTCATTTCGACCAGCGGGAGAAATCTCGCGTGCTGACAAAGGATAGTAACATTCATCAGCACGCCAGATTTCTCCCGCTGGTCGAAATGACGTTCTGCGTTTAATTTCTTACCTATCGTTATGAAACACCTTGTTCTAGCCGCCCTACTCCTGCTGGGTGCCGCGCCCATGCTACACGCACAACAAGTTCTGCCGCTTTACAAGGGAAATATTCCCGACTCGAAACCCAACGACGTGAAGGAAACCAGCGTGACGCTGGCCAACGGCGGCGTGCGCATCTCCAACGTGGTACAGCCCACGCTGACCGTGTTCCCGGCCTCCAAGGAAAAGGCCACGGGCACCGCCATGATTGTGTGCCCCGGCGGCGGCTATACGCGCCTGTCCATCGACCACGAGGGCTACGATGTGGCTAAGCGCCTGAACGACATGGGCATCACGGCGTTCGTGCTGAAGTACCGCCTACCCAACGACGCCTCCCAGCCCGATAAGAGCTTGGCGCCCCTACTCGATGCCCAGCAGGCCGTGCGCCTGGTGCGTGAGCAGGCGGCTAAGTTCAATGTGAAACCCGACCGTATTGGGCTGATGGGCTTCTCGGCGGGCGGTCACCTGGCCAGCACGGCCGGCACGCACTTCACGCAGCCCGCCGACGAAAAAGCCAGCAAAACCTCCGTGCGGCCCGATTTTCTGGTGCTGCTCTACCCCGTTATCAGCTTCAACGACAGCCTGGCCCACGCCGGCTCACGCGACAACCTCCTTGGGAAAAATGCCGCGCCTACTCCCCTTCGCCTCTACTCCAACGAGTTGCAGGTGACGGACCAGACGCCCCCTACCTTCCTGGTGCACGCCCAGGACGACAAAACGGTGCCCGTGCTGAACAGCGTGGTATTCTACGAAGCCCTCACCCGCCACAAAGTCCCCGCCGAGCTGCACCTCTACCCCCAGGGCGGCCACGGCTTCGGACTGCACAACAAGACCACGCAAGACGACTGGACCGAGCGTCTGCACAACTGGCTGGTGGCCAGCAACTGGCTGCCGCGCTAACGTTGGCTTTCTACTTATAGTGCAATGGCCCCGGTAGTTCTTACCGGGGCCATTGTCTTTGAGAAGAATAAATAACCCTGTTGGACTTACTCGCCGTATATGCTTTCCTATGTAGTTTGGGCCACAAATTCAGTGTGGCACAATGCTTGCAAAAACTTGTCAAAATCAAATAGCCACTTCTCCCCTACTACTCCGTTCATCATGAAAAAGGCCAGTTATGTTTTCGTTCTATTCCTGTTCTTGTTTGCCGCGGTGCATCCTGCGGCGCAGGCGCAACAGAAAATTAGCACCCAGGCAAAAGGCACCATTATTGGCGCCGGCGCCGGGGCATTGGGTGGCGCCCTCATCAATAAGCGTAACCGGGCCGTGGGTGGGGTGGTAGGCGGCGTGGTAGGGGCCGGCGCCGGCTATGCCGTAGGCAAGCACATCGACAACAAGAAAAAAGAGCGCACTGCCGCCGCTAACCGCGCGGCCGCTGCCCGGGCCGCCTCCGAGCGCGCTACTGCCCAACGGGCCGCCGTGGCTCGCACGACTACCACGCCCGCTGCTACTCAGCGCAATGGAACAATGGCCCTCACGGGTGCCGGCTCGCAGTCGTCATCCACAACGGTGCTGGCCGATGGCTACCTGCCCAACTCGGCCTACGGCGAGCGTGATACACCCTATCCTACCTCCGAGTATCGTCGCAAGAGCTGGTAATTCCTTTCCCTTTCCTGCCGGGAAATCGGGGCGGGTGCCTGGGTTTTCCGGTTTCGTTGTCTTCACTTAATTTTTCTCTCGCATGAAAACCCTTTTTGGCCTGCTGCTCAGCGGGGCCGTACTTGCCTCCTGCTCCTCTGATCCCTCTGGCACTGCCACCGATGCGGCCAACGTGCAAAGCCTCAACCAACAATTTATCGGGGCCTGGAATAGCAAGAACACGGCTCAGCTGGATTCGCTCCTGGCCGATGACGTGCAGTTCGTGCAGGGCGAAACCCACTACAAGGGCAAGGCTGAAGTAGCCGACAAGTGGATTGGAGCTACCCTCAGCACCATTTCCGACCTGAAAACCTATACCGCCAGCTCCGGCAACGACACCCAGATAGCCTACGAGGCCGGGACGTTCTCAACGGAGGTGCTACCCGATGCGCCGGGTGCCCCGCGTGGCGAAGGCGAAGGCAACTTTATCCTGCTCTGGAAAAAGGGAGCCAATGATAAGTGGAAACTCAGCTACGCTCAGCTTGAAGGTCTACCCGTGCAGGTGAAGAACTAATGCCTTGCGCAAAGCCATAAGGCAGTAGATTCAATAGAAAAATGCTTGAAAGCATAAAGCCCCCGCTACTGCAAGAGTAGCGGGGGCTTTGCGTTTGTTAGCAACTACTGCTATTAACTGAAGGCATCTTTCACGTTGCCGATAATAGTATCCGTGATGGTCATTTGCTCGGTTTGAGCGTGGCCTTCAGGTACGGGCGGGCCTAGCTTAGGCTCGTCGCCATAGGGCTGGGCTTTCAGGACCGAGAACTGGCCCTTGCCGTCGATGCTGGGTCCGTGGGTCCAGCGGCCTTCGGGCGTGCCTTCGCCGTTGATGTTAGGCGTAATGAAGGCGTAGCTGAACTCCTGGTTTTCCTTGCTTTGTGGGAAGGAGTTGGGAATGGGTAGGCCTTTAGCGCCACCCAACTCTTCAATTACGGCCAGCCACTGCTGCTGGTGCATGGTGTCGCGGGCAATCATGAAGGAGAGCAGGTCTTTCATGCCGGGGTCATCGGTGATTTCCCAGAGGCGGGTAGCCAGGGCACGGCCCGTGCTTTCGGCAGCCACGTTGGTGTACATATCGGCCATCAGGTTGCCGCTGCCTACCACGTAAGCTCCGCTAAACGGTACGCCTTCCGAGTCGTAGGCCAAAGCGCCCAGGCCAGCCGACAAAAACTGGCGCGGATTCATACCGCCCAGTACGGCGCCTACTACGCCATCCTGCTTAATAGCAGCTTCCTGCACGCTTAGGGGCGCGCCTTCCAGGTTGAGAGCCACGGCCGTTGCCAGCATTTCAATGTGCGAAATTTCTTCCGTGCCGGTATCCAGCAGCATATCGCGGTACTTCACCGGGCCGCGGGCATTCCAGGCTTGGAACAAGTACTGTAGGCACACGCGCATTTCGCCTTCGATGCCGCCAATGGCTTGTTGCAACATGCGGGCAAAAGCCGGATTAGGCTTTTCTACTCGCACTTTAAACTGCGTCTTCTTATCGTGGTAGAACATAAAAGTGGATAGGTTGTGGAGAACAGTGCCGCAGCATATCTGCGACTTAGTTTATCTATACGCCTCCTTGCTCTAGCTCAGCGACTCAGGAAATACGGGTTTTGCAGTGTTATTTTGGGTTTGTAGATCAGTACTAATTCTACGATCTAGGTAGTTACACGCATTTAACGAGTAAGATTTGGGTATTCCTCGCCATCGTACACCAGCGTTAGGTGCCCTGACTCCTGCTCCGTGAAGATGCGGGAGCGAATCAGGAACCGTACGCCCAGCGGAATTTCCAGCGAAAAACTAGCGCCCCTACCCTTCACCACGTCCACTGTAAGCTGGGTGTGCTGCCAATATTCAAACTGGCTGGCCGACATAAAGAAGTCGCAGCCGTGGATGCGGCCCAGCCACACGTCGTTGCCGCCTACCTTAAACTCACCGGCCGTGAAGCACATCGGCGAGGAGCCGTCGCAGCAGCCGCCACTCTGGTGAAACATCAAGGGACCATGCTCGTCGCGCAGCAGGTCAATGGTCGCCTCAGCGGCGGGCGTTACTAGGACGCGGGGGGTAGACATACTTGCAGTTGAGTATTCCATTGAGCAGAAATCTTGAAACTTAAAATAATGAAATAGACAGAGAAATAGACTTTTCCATATGATATAACATTCAAGTGTATGAATTTATTCAGCTTTAGTCCGTTTATTAATTATGCCTGATGATGAGCCAGTATTATTAATATACCCCCATTTATATATCTCGATATAATAATTCCTTTTTCTATATGTTGTTAAAACAAACGTTGCTTTTTTTTATTAATAATATCTCCTTTTCTAACATATTTAGCACATTTATAAGGGACGTCAAGCAACTGATTAAGTCCATTAATTGATACAACAGGGAGGTTTTTTTGATAACTATAAATAGTATCAATACGACCATATATTTCTCCATCAAAATATTCTCTTGGGGAAACAGTTCTTTTCTCGCTTAAAATGTGTAATAAAAAATATGTGCCGATTAAAACAGAAGCAACATTTTTAATTAAGATTTTATATTCACTCATTTAAAAACAATATTTTATAAGTTAAAATGTAACCAATCAAATGCAGGCCACTCTGTTTTGATACGCCCAAAAGGATCAAGAATTGCCGTTTGGCTTATACCAAAGTAAATGGAAAACGGAGTAAATGGGTGATTTTATGTCATCCTGAGTGTAGCGAAGGACCTTATCACGTCAGAACGACTCGTTGTTACGCTTGTCGTACTCACGTGATAAGGTCCTTCGCTACACTCAGGATGACAGCACTATTTTTATCCTGTTTTAAAAGAACCCCAGCTTCTGTTGGCTGTAGCTGATGAGCATGTTCTTGGTCTGGCGGTAGTG
>Ga0210040_10004204_pt1 | contig 18949 bp, 12 predicted proteins | sample CryGeyCG12114_NA_FD_185462 | JGI IMG/M metagenome (GOLD analysis project Ga0210040, IMG submission 185462) | Groundwater microbial communities from aquifer - Crystal Geyser CG19_WC_8/21/14_NA (SPAdes) (version 2) | ecosystem: Environmental > Aquatic > Deep subsurface > Groundwater | place: USA...
TTAAAACAATCACCATGAACTCCGTTTATGCGCATAAAAACAACTTAGGCATTCTCCGATTGAGCTCATTTGCAATCCCATTTCCTACTTTTGCGTAATCTCAAGGTGTGCAAAATTTGAAGTCAATCGGTTGATGCGTTCGAAGGTTATCGTGGATGCACCGAAAAAAATTGTCACTATCCCATAAGCCCTGTACCGGGCTAAAAATGAGGCAGTCCAGTCTAATGGTGAAATTCATTCCTTCGTTTAAAACAGAGCAATGCTATACCTTTTAATGTAAGCAATATTTAATGTAGTTTCAGGATTAATTTTGCCATTTTGCGTAAATTTTATTCTAGCTTCGAGTTTTTCTGAAACCAACTACAAATTCTAGTCACATACAACAAGCTATTCAGGCAAACTAACTAACTACACATTAATTATTGAGATAGAAGAGGCAATGAACTCTCTGCAATTTTCCCGTGAACTACACAATGCCATTATTAGTTGTCTTCATTTTGATCTTTCCAAAACCAATAGGTGAATGACTCTAAATCTATTTAAAATCGTTTATTATTGTCTGCTGCACTTAAATTCATTAGTAGTAATGGGAACATAGCTGCATTTGGCGCCTACCGACTAATTTTATTACGATAACTTGCAATCATAATAGCTGCAAAACCTCTTTGATTCTCATAAACATGATCATGAAACTATCTTTGTTTACCATCTGTTGATCATCCTTTCCATTATGAGAAAAGATTTTGCACAGTGCTGGAAATATTAATCAATACAATAAATTTTGTAGACCGATTGATAGTAAGTTAGCTCGCTATTTGTAACCATCGACAGTGCTCTGGACAAACAAGACGGGAAAAGCAAAGCCATAAAGGATTCAATTTAAGATGACTTTAATTTTGTTTGCCACCGTGTTCCAATTGTTTTAATATTTTTGTTTTCATACGGGTGATGATCAATCCTCATATACTAATCTATTTAGACTGCTTTTTTTTTGACTGAAAGATGAAAACTCAAATGACTCACTGACTCACTCACATACTAGCTTGTACAACTTGTTGCACGTGAAACAATCCGCTTAAAAAGCAACGTTTGTACGTTTGGGTATTATTGCATTTAGCTAGCTGCTCTGGGTGGTGGGATTTTAAGCCCTATTGAGCGTGAAAAGTGATATCACATCCAACGAAGTAGGACTTTGACCGCTACTTACTTCCTCACAAGACAATTTTATGCTTAAGTACAAATCACACTACTACAGTTACACAGTTTACAAAATGCCCCAAAAATTCGATGTGCTTGTGTATTTAGTTGGTTAGTTAGTTAGTTATTGAAGGACCCTTCGAGGATCACATATACACAGGCTCTAATAGCATGTGTTTGTTTGTAACACTTTAAATCGGTCAAGTGTAATGAGTCACATCTAATGTGCAAACATTAGTTGTAAATGTCACACACATACAACTTGTACAAGTAATTTGTTCTAGTGTCTTGCAAATGTAAGCTAACGAAAAATGTGTACTGCTTTACAAATCAGAATAATGTAGGGTAAAATGTTTGAGCACACTTAAATTTCGTTCAAACCTGATGGCTGTCAGTCTTAAATTATTTATGCAGGGCACGCCATGTTAAAAATGAGTGCACGGGATTGTAGAATTTTACGTCTATTTTATGTTTCATATTACTTGGAAACTGTATTGCTCCATTTACACACACAACAAATGCAATTGGAAAATATGTCACGATCCTGCCATCCTCTTTTTTTCATGGAAGGCATAAATTACGACTTCATATTGAGAAGTTGGGCTGGTGGCAAAAATTTAGCCCCGCTAAATGTCACACTACTAATTAGTTGAGTCATTTGCTAACTACTCATTTTTGTGGTAAAGAGGTTTGTGAAACTAATCCGGACGCATGCATTTAGATTTCATTTTAATTCTGTTGTGAATACACAAAGTGTATTCTGCAAAAATCTATAAAAATCACAATACCTATTGTCATGATAAATTGCATTGGAAGGAATACACGGGCTGACGCTAAATTTTTAGTGCATTGGTTAAATATGTAGATACTCTTTTCTATAATTCTAACTACAAGAATTATAACTAGTTGAATTAATTGCTTACTCATCACAAAAAGTAGGCTATAATAGTAGTATAATCACTAAATCCTGTTCTTGTTTGCTCGTTACGTTAGAGGTCATAATTTGGGTATTTGTTTATACATGGGTTCCACGTAGCGCATCTTTGTACTTTGTCTGGGTAAGCACTAAAATCATATTATTCATGATTTTATTATTATGCTAACCAGAAAGAAGAATTGGTTCTTGTAAATAAAATAAATGGATATTACAGAATTGATGAGTGAGCACGGAAAATGTTTTGTCCTTGCATTCTTGAACTGTGCTAAATGACAATTTGTCCGCAAAGTCCTGTAAATTTACTGTTTCCTAGAACAGTAAAATGTTTATCAGACCTAATCATATTTGCAATGCCTATTCCCGATACAATATTTAGTACATCAAGTTCATCAGGGTCTCTTTGATCTTATTCTTTTTGGTGATTTAGCGAACCTATGAAAAACTTGGTCGTCAACTTTTTATGCAAGCAAAATCCCATATTGAGTGTTCTAAAGTAAACAGTCGTAGGAGCATTGGCGATTCAACAGAATTGGATTCATCAAGTATAGATCGATTTTTAATTGCCATATAAATATACTATCCCACTAAACTTGCACATATAATATGACAGCTAAAAATTTGAACCTGAAACTATGGTGAGACAGATTTTTCCTTCTATTCGTGAGATACAGTATTCACTTACTAAATTCACTTGCTTCAATTTCATAAGTAACTAATAACTAAGTAAAGTAAATAAACTTATCGAAATTCCTACTCATCAGTCCCACAAAGCCAACTACGAGATTCGTGTTGCATCCAATCACTTATGAAGATACAGATTTATCAAAACCCATTATCACGTGTGAAATCAAATATATATTTAGACTTGTGTAAACACAAACAGAGTAATCGGTTGCTACCAATTCCGAAGACATCATGGGTATATGCGAACTTTTAATCGTACCGTTATATTCTTTATCATTTTACGTTACAGAATGCATGTCTCTGCCAAAAAATTGTGGATATTTGATGCCATCTAAAAATATAACGGTCAAGAGCGTTAATTTCGTGCAAAGTTCATTTAACCTATTGTCTAATATGAAGCTATAAATTTCATGGGAACGTAATATATTGCTACGTAATATTATGTCGTGTGCAATTACTACGATTGCAAACACTCAAATGCAGTTTGTTTCTTGCTTCGTTCTTGCATTAAGTTTCTACCCATGACTTAGAGAAACTCAAATATGCGGACATCCGTATATTTTATTGCGCATTCTAACTTACTTTATAATACGTACTTTAGCATACATACTTTTGATGTATAGACAATACAGTTCTTAGCGTCATTTTATGTAACACTTGGTACATCGAAAAGATATTATACACGAATATTGACCAAGTGGGCCTTCATAATAGTATCATCATCCGTTATCCAATTGTATATACATATTAAATTAACATTACCTATTGAACATCATAAGCTTCAACTGTAATCACGTGAATCAGCCTCAAGTTGTCTTCTTTATTAATTGACGTACAAGTTTCAGGTTTAAATATCAAGTTACAGAAAGGTCGTACAAGAGTGATCGCAAAATAATCATTTTACAACCATTCCACTCATTAAGCGTTATATAAAAATATTTTTAAAACAAAAATAAACTCATCCGTTCAGTCTACCTGCGACGAGAACAAATGAAATCGCTAAAGACGATAAGCATGCACTACTCTGGAAAATGCAATTCCAGTAAAAACTAAAATTTCATGCTTCGGCATGCAACTAACGTATTTGTATTTTTCTTCTCAGTGACACGATTCCGTACTGAATGGTTAAATAAAATCGTTTCAAAATCATATAATAATAAATAGGGATTAAGAATACCGTTGACCTTTTAGGAACAAGCATTGCGATAATACACAGCAACAATAATGAATTGATGCTTGTTTACATACTCACTGCTAACTACATGTTTTTAAACCTGAAATTCCAAAGGAGCTCTATTCAGTCCAGTCTCAAAGAGCAATTGGGATACCACTCAGGTTTATCTTCGATAAATTGTCTTGATAAGTTTCATAGTCTTTTGCATCAGAGGAGCTTTCCGAGGTTTTTGCTTCGCGGCAACGGGTTCCCGAGAAACCGATGGGGCGGGAGCATGAGCCGCCTTGGATCCTGTTTTAATCGTAACTGATGCTAGTTCAATTCTACTGCTTGACGAGCCCGGATCATCTGAAGGATTGTTAAAGCCAACACTAGCACTTGATGACAGATTTCCTTTGGCACCTTTTTCTTCTCGAAATTTCAATGATGACATCCCATTTTTTATCTAAACATCATTCAGAAATTATATAAAGTACTTATTATGAGTTAGTATGGTTCACAATATTCATGGAAAACAGTGAAATTAATTACAGTTTGAGCTTTTTTCTTGTTGAATTTGGGCCCTCCGTTCATTTCTACTATAGCGAGCTTAGCTTTTCGTACAGGATCGGCTACTTTCTCTTTATTCTTCATTTTGCTCTTAAATTCTAACAGCTTATTTTCACGATTTCGTAAGCAACGCTAAAAAGAAGAAAAAAATTAGATCCATTATGGTAAAATAGGAGTTACCGTATGTATTATCAGCATCAGCACACCAGATAGCAATCCCGCCAAGACTCATTTTTTTGCGGAATCATTCCTCGAAAATCTCTTTTACAGTGAAACTCCCACAGCTCATCAGTGTCATCTGGAAATACAAAAAATACAAAGGATACCAGTTTACTCACTAACCCTCTTTTTATAGGAATATTTTACAAACACGAAGGTGTACCTTGTAAATATTCGTTGACATTTTCTACTGCTAACAGCTGATCTACTGTGGCTCTTTCTAAAGCTGGTTTTAAAATATCGAATGGGATTCCCCCAGTGTCACCCATTTCATGGAGATTATCTTGAATGACTTGCATACACAAATCAAACAATTTTGGAACACCGTTGTTCAAAGTATGTCTATTTCCAGAGTATACTTTGGTTCTAAAAACATAAAAATTACATATTAATTGATTCCAATTAATTAGTCCAGTTAGTCCAGTATAGCTACTAACAAGTAAGACTGTCAGATCATTATTTATTTTGTACTGCAAAACATTCAATATTTTCTATTCGAGACTCAGACTTCTTTACCTTGCAATCTTGTTGCACATCATTGAAGCCCAAGCATCTTCCTCAGTTTGTCTATCAGTTAATGCTTTAGTCTGAGGTAGGGTACGACTATCTTCCCAGTATGTACTATTTAAATCATTAGCATCTAAAGCAATAGCCATAGTTTTCTTTTTCGGGCTCAACATAGACGCGGGCAGTATAGGTTTATAGTTGGGACAAATGTTAACAGCTGGAGTCGGTGTCGGCAATGTGAACGTCAAACTTGATTTTCCACTCTTGGAACTCTTCTTATACTTATCATGTATATCGATATGGGTTCCATTTCGTTTACCTAGTACATCCTTGGTACCATTCGAGGAACTGGAAGACACAGCTTTAGACTTATGATCACGGCGTTCTTTTTTATCACATTTTTTGCTGGATTTAGCACCCAAACTTGAAGAATCTAATGCTCCTAAAACTTCAGCAAAATTAACTCCAGACGTGGAATCAATCTCCCCAGCGATAACTATTTTCTTTTTATCACATGAAGCAATTGAGCTTCCGGAGTCCAAATTGTCTTTTTCTAGACGAAATTTCTTCGGAGAGGACTCGGATTTAATAGAAGTACTTAAGTCTGTTCTGCGTTTATTATCTTTTTCTCTACTTCGATGTTCCCTTCTCTCTTTGTCATCTTTTTTCCTATCCTTATCCTTCTTATGCTTTTGATTTTTTCGGGATTCATACTTTTCTTCATGCTTCCGAGAATGTGTTCCATCTTTCTCCCTCGAAGATCGACTGGAAGACGGCTCCTCTGATACCTCCCGTTTGATTTTTGACCCACTGTCAAATGCTCCCCTGCGGACTTCTGAATTTAAAGGTTCTTTGGAGATTGAAGGTGGAGTTTCGATTGGTTCTTGCTTTATTTTAATCTTTTTAGAATGTTCAGGTGATCTTATTTCAGCTTTGTATTTTCTTTCTCTACAATCATCATCGGAATCCTGACGATGTCTTTTCGCTACATTTTTAACGTCTGCAATACATAAGCGATCTGAAGTATCGGAGCCATAATCTGCATCTAAAAAAATACACGGGATCTATAAATACATTCTTTACAATTCCTAATTCATTTGAAAATATGAATATGGGGGTATTTATTTTTTCTGAATGAAAACCAACCTAACTGATGCTCATGATTGGAAGACTTATCGTAATCATCATCCTCTTCATCGCCACTATGAGGGTTAGTTTTAAAACTGACATTGTTACTCAAGTTTTCATTATTAGGCTCCCTGCTTTTATTAATTTCGGGTTCTTTATCAGTAGCATCCTCTTCCTCTTCGTGACTAGCATCAGAATCTGACTCAGAGTCTTCTGAAACATGCTCAGCAACGACTGCTTTCCAAGTCCGTACTAGCTTTCGAGCATTATGTCCAACTTCACCGTCATGTCTTCCCAACTGATTAACGGTTCTGCCTATTCCTGTCTCAGCGAGGTCACTAACGCTTATATGCAGTTTTCCAAGTCTCCCAAGGTAGTGGAGTAGCTATTGACCATTAAAAGTAAGGATTCATTTTACATCTTCTACATTATAACAAACATCAAAAAAATGTCACACAGCTCTTCCAATTCCTACCCTTTCTTCCCGTGTTTCCTTTTTTAGCTTTTTCTGACAATGTAAAATAACTTCATGCAAGGATGGCATACTTCCGGTCCCTGTGCAAGTTTTCTCAGCCAGCTGTCCTTTTCGACACGGGTTGATCAGTCAAGTCGTACTGAACTCTACCGATAAAGCCTAGCGACAAAGATGCGAGTATTTCTAAAAATTCCCCCAGCAGTTTGATGCTGACAGCTGAAACATGTAAACAAACACAATAATTTATTACACGACATACAAGAGACCATTGTAAAGCAAGTTTGAAGTATAAGTTTGGCATCATTGTTCTTATACGAAATCAGTTTCAAATAATGAAAAATGGAAATTCATATTTTAAATAAAAGTCAAGTTCAATCGTTGCATACTACTTAAAAAAACTCCGGTATCACCACCATCTATACCATTAAAAATATTACGAAACAATTAATATATCCACAAACTTAAGTAGCTGTTTCTGCCTCTTAAAAAAACCATTACCCCTTAATCAGACCTCAACTTTTAAACTACAATCAAAAACAAGAAACCATTCGTGCAATATTTCTAAAATTTTAAAACTCACCTTGTAGTTAGTTGGCAGTTGGTATTGCTAATAGTTCACGTCGACTCCAAAATTATTTGCTTAAAATACCTACTAACTGAAGGTGAAACTTCCTGACAACCTTGCTAAACTTTATCTTTCTTATTGTACCTGGCTGTGTAGTTTACCTTTTCTATTTCCAATCATCATGTGGTGCACATATCCAAATGCTAGGAGCCAGTTTTTGAGTTCAGACGTCAGAGTATAGCAATCACAACGAAGCGGCACTGTGCACACAAGTAACTGTAATTTTCTATCCTAGATTGTGCTGTTCTATGCAATGTATGAATTTGTTCACATTTTTTCATGCATGCAAACTTTTTAATATGCTTAGTTTAGTGATCATCACTAAAGTATGAAACATTATGTGTGCGGAAAGGTAAACTGCAGCATAAGTTTGAAAGAACAAACAGAGATGGGAAATAATATACCTGGTTGTTTTATTAAAACATGTGGATAGTTGAATTAACCTGCAGTTGTTGTTCAGTGTTGTGCATATTTATTTTGACCCATTGTGGTAATAATTGTGTTGGGCTGCTGGATGTCAAGTCAGACCCGAATTCATCAAATGTATGCAAACGATGTAGGTTAGGTTTGTAAGTTTATCATGCAATGAAACTGTACTGATTTTTTCAGTTTGCATCAGGTTTGCATGATCAAGACGGATAATTTATCATTTTATTCCTACAGTGCCATTTCAGGTACTAAAATACTAATCTTAAGTTAATTTTTCAGATAGTAAAAAGCATATTATCATATTTTTCCTTGACTACTGTCGATTACGGATGACCCTGAATTGCAGTATTTTTAGAACTTCATATCACCGTGTGTTGATTAATACTCAAATCTGGAACCCATTTACAAGGGAAGTTCATGCAATGATATGTTTGTTTAGTCATGTTTAGGCTCCATGGCTCAGTCCTCCGATTCAAATGATATATCATGAAGATGAGCAGTGCTATGCACTTGGCTGAATTGCAACAATCGTCGCCCTTCGGACTCATTATTATTTTTTTTCTGAATCACCAGTTTAGTACATGATGTATTTGGGGGTCCGATTCGTAGCATCCTTTCATCAAAGTTCTCGATTTTGTATTCTTCGGGATTGGCGAACAAGTAATCTTGAAGGCACATTATCCATGCACCATGAGTGACGAGCAAAACGTTTTGGGACTCAGTAGATGCATCTGCTAACTTGCAAAGCATCTATTATTTGATTAAAGTGCAACGGAAAGTTTTATGAATGAGCTTGATAATAATGAGGAAAGTTAATATTTATAATTTTTAAAGTAACCTGAAAAAACTTGGCAGCTCTGTTCGTACAAGCATTGTAGCTTTCTCCACCTGGGACGGGAATAGCATGTGAAAGGAGTCCAGTTTTTTCGCAAATGTCATTCATGAGTTGCAGAGGCTGAAACTCTAGATCTCCGTAGTCCTGAAATGACGAAGATTCAAGCTCTTTAGTATAGCTGCATGAATTTCATGACAGTTATAATTAATAATATAATATAACTTAAAATCTCACTCGTTCCCTCAAGCTTTCATCAAAAATTATGTTCGGCTGCGGTGGTTTCAAGTTTTTCACCAATTGTTTGGTCGTGTCAGCACATCGCTGAAGATCACTTGAGTATATTTTGGTGAATTTTTCGTTCTCTAGAAATTTTCCAAGTCTCTGTGCCTGTGCAGCGCAATGCATTATCAAGAAAAACAGATACGATAGTTATATTGTTATATTTTGTTTTTATGAATGGGGTGCAACTAAATGTCTGTTATTTTGTATATAATTTAGCACCATCAGGGTTCCTTTTTCATTCAATTCCCCAGGTGTTCGGGACTGCATGATTTTAGCCCGATTCATTTTCGTCTCCCCACTACAGGTAAAAATATGATTGTTACACCAAATGATAAATGATTTTTACTTGATGAAAAAATCATTATTAATCCGTGAAAACTTACTGCCGGACTATTAAAAGCTTGAACATCATTTTCACATCTACTATGTATATGAAGTTTCCCAAATTTATGAAGATTTATTAAAAATTTAGATGTTTGTTTAACCATTTACAAAGAAATCGTAAAAAAATATGTGTCTTGTTTGAAATTTTTTGTGAAAATTATCTAGGAACTTGTATCTACAAAAGTTACCAGGGGAAAGTCGCTTGCGTACAAGACATTTATTGATTTTGCTCGACCTTGTAACCTTCAAGCAGGTATTAGCTGACGAATGTGTGCAGAATTCGGATATTTGCCCAGCTTGTCTATACATGAAATCAAAATTCTAGTAATGGCATAATGCATGATGTAATTTTCCCTGAAGAATATGCTTGTTAGGATTCTTGGCTAGTTTAAACTACAGATACGGAATAATTTAAGTGCAAATGAGCTACTGTCCGACACTCCTAATGACAAGAAATTTTCCAACTGCAATCCACTTTTTAGGCTCGTGATTGCAAATTTTCATTTAAAATTTTATCAATCCATAATAAAAGTTAAATTATGTAATTCATTATTTGACCCTTGTTATCCGCATAAAAATCTTCTACAAAAACTCTGATCTTGTTAACTTGCGTCAGACTATCATGGTTGCTTATACTTAGCCAACATTTTGCAGCAATCAACTGGCAAATGAATCTCTATATTTGTGTAACTTATCTTCTTTCAAGTTAAATTAATCATGCAGATAACATTCATTTATGGGAGTAACGGACTCTAAACTTTATTGAATGTGAATTCACGTGTATGTGTGTCCTCAGTGAATTTATACATTTCAGTGTTCTAATCAAATCAAAACTCATTTCATTAATAATATTATAGCGCTTGTACAAAAAATCACTCATAACACTTGTTTTCACTTTATTTTCTTTCATCCATCAGCAGGCTTTGACAAAAAAGTATTATGACGTTCAGCTTAAAACTGCGTTGAATTCGAAAACAGGTTTGACTCCACACACAAGCGTCATGAGACCGGCCCAATGGCCCAACAAAATTCATTCTGCAACACAACGAAACCTGCTGTGCTTATATTTAGAAGTGCAACATTCCAGATAGCTTTTGGTCTTGCCAAAATACTCTGCTCTCCTCAATCTTCCTGACTTTCAAGGGCAATACAGCAATTGGACAGGCAGTCAATTCTCGCTCCATACTTTGGAGTGCGCAATTTTAGCTTCTGACTCTGCATGCATAATACATGGTTTGCTCGCTCGCAAAGTCAAAGACGAGATATTCTGGGATTATGTAACAGTAAGTTGGTGAGGTAGTTAGTTAGGGATACGTGTCTAACTCTTTATTCATTTCCTCAAGCAGCATTAGACTGCAAATCATCCTATGCATGCTGTTATTATACAGTAGTCTACGTACACTGTCTATTAGCGAAAATTCCAATCCACTTTTTCAATTTGTCTTGCATATATATGTAGAAGCCACCAAAGATCAATGCAATATTTTATTTTTATCTCTGTGGTTAAGTGCACACAGTGAATCCCAGTCCTTGGTAGAAATTGTTGGTACACACTCACCTAATCATAGCAATGTATAGCATTTAAGCATGAGAATGTTCACAGAAAATTCAGCTGTGACAAACTAACTGTAATCACTTGGGCCCACCAAAAATGATTCGATGAGGATGGAAAGTATTCACGTTTTTCTTAGAACTAACCAAATATTCTCAATTATAATTACTGATATAATTATCAAGTTGAATGACACTTGAAGCAGCACATTAGCGTACGCGGAGAACAATGTAACATTTAAGCATGGATATTTTCAAACAAATACTATAGCTAATTTTTGTGTAAACATTTCCATGCGAGGAGGAAAACCCTTGCTAAGTGAAAAACCTGGATATATTCTTGTCGAATCATATCCCATTTGGTGTGCTCATCTGCTCACAGTTCACAGTCCACATACCAACACCGACCCAGTTGATAAGGTAGGTCAATACTTTAATGTTTAATTTTATATATATTTTAACTTTTTCATTTAAGTTTTTAGAAACCATGACTCTATTATGAATGATGATGCTTCATATCCAGAGTAATTTTTGGTGAAAAAGTAAAAAGAGATGATAATGGGATGATGATGAGAGAGAGTAAAATGATGAATTAAGTGCAGTAAAAATAAAATGCGTCGAAAGAGAAAACATAGATTGAGAGTCGTATAGAAAGAAATTATTATTAAAGTTTTTGACAATCAAACGATTGTGGCTCCGGCGTATTTTGAAAATTTAGCAGGGCTTGGAATAAACGACGCACTGGAAAACTAATGCTCTATTGTTAGGTGCCCACATTATATGTACATAAGGAAACATTGAAACATGAGCCTAAAATTTACGGGTAGTTTATCTTTTGTTTGCATAAACACAGATTGTATACATAACAGTGGAAAAGGTAGTTTATAATCATTTATATTTCACCAGATTTTGTGTCCTCATATATTATATTTTTTGACATTTTGGACCATGAAGATCTAAGGAATTGTAAGCTCACTCAAAATTAGTCTTGTAATTGTAAATCTGGTGATCTAAATTGAGTAGCACACTAACTAAGTTGTAAAATTACTTATTAATATTTTTTCCAGTAGTACCTTGAGAAAGAATACAGTTATTATCAGAAAGCATGGAATAAAAACTACAAATGACATCCAATCAATCCATACTATTTACACTACAGTGGCAAAGGTGTTGGAATGTTGGGAAGTGATGACTACCGTTGATTACGGACTGCGAATGCTTATGTGGTAAAGGTGCTGTGAGCAAGCAGCCCATAGTAGCACAGCTCAAAGCAAAGAGCCATGACCTCACACCTAATTGCTTTCATTTAAAACATGGAAACCAAGATCACCATCACCATCACGAAACACTTCTAACCCCGATTTTGAAGCATGTTCTTGATTTAGTTGAAATTAATTCTGTGTTGAAATCGACCCTTTTAAAGCACGAATGTGATGAAAAATTGTGAAGTCAAACCTTGACCTGAAGGTCGAATTTTTTTTTAAGAATATTGACATTTGTTTCTGCAGACAGAACAGGGCTTATGATCTGCTGGATACTACGAAACTACGAATAGATTCAGAGCAAAATCTCGCCATTTTGACCAATCTTGTTTTTTAAATTATTTCTGTAGGACACTGTTCTGCATCTTAGAAATGCAAACTATGTCAAAGTTTGACTTTCGAATTTTTTAATCCTATTAATATTGAGAAGATTGGATTTTCACATAGACGTATACAATCTCCGCCAAAGCAGTAAATAATTGGCTTCAAAATGGGGGTTTGAAAATTTTGTGGTTCCGGTGTACAGAGTTTGAATTTTTTCTATTATAGTAGTGAGGCAGCGGCGTGAGGTCATGCGTTGCTGTGAGCTGTGTGTAACTCAAATAGGCTACTTGTTCACAGCACAGTTGCTAGCTATACATGAACAGTTGTAGTCTTGCAGTCTTTAATCAAACGGTGATCATCGCTTATCAAATTCAATTACACAAAATAGTACCAAACGTCGTATAATATTGGTAGTTGCAACTTATAATCCGCATCATAGTTCATTCATTCATTTTTCATTCACAGTCAATATTGTGTTTCAGTGATCAAAAGACGCTGGCTGGCTAAAGGTTCGTTTCCAACCATTTTTTATCCTGATAATTTAATTTCAATAGGAAATAGAAATACTTTATAAAACATTTAAGACTTTAGACGTCTTCAAATTGCATGCAAATATGAGCACAAACAAAATAGGATTTTTTAGAGAATTTGTTTATTTCTCAATATTTGGACTTCAATTACACAAAAATCACTCGTGTTACACGTCTACTAACTAAATCTAACTAATAAGAACTTGTTTGAGTTTGACAAACAAGTCTCGTACAGCTTATACCAACCCAAACTTTATTTGTTCAACGCAAAATGTGAATGTACGTACAATCAATACTGGATCATGAACGGACATTGTAAAATACCAGCCAGCCAACCAAACATACCTACTTTTCCATTTCGCAGTCTCATGTTGTTTGTTGGCGGAAGGAGAAACAGCTGAGCTGAGAGTTAGCGTGTAAACATTTAGTTTTTTACTGTTACTGCTAAAATTAGCTAGTGACTTTAATGTGCTCTAGGAATGCGGTGAAAGTTATTATTTGAAATAGTTAGTTTCTGAGTGCAGTGATTTAAACTAGTTTTAGAAACTTTTAAAAACACACTGACGCCTACGCAATTTGTTTATTTGTAAAGCGTACTTAACTTTAACCAACTTACCAGTTCAACAATCGAAACTTAGGAAGTAACATGTGGCTTGATAATTAGTTAGTTACCAGGATTATGCTTGAACCCACTCGGTAAGCTGGAAATATTTGGTGATAAGCTGTTTTAGAACAATTTATTTCTAAGTGTATGTAGTGTTTCAGCACCACACATGAAATTCTGAAAGAATTTTACTAACCGTGGTGCGTCTATTAGTAGATTAAGGTGGTTAAGACATAATAATATGTTTTTTTCCTCATAGAATCCACAGTACCCGAGCAGAGCATATGCAGGAAAGGTTTCGAAAACTCCATCCCCATGTCTTACTTTGATAATTTAAACGTTATTCTTACCAAGTATGTTTGTACTATCTGAATTGTCTAGATTGATAGTGATAGTTGCAAATTAAAGATTTTTTTCTAAAGTTTTTTATTGTGTACTGAAGGTACCAAAACTATGTGGGAGAGTTCGATAAGGTGAAATGGGAGCAGACAGTGGAACAACGCATTCTCAATGGAATAAATAATATACCTACCAAGTCAGCAAAAGTCCAAACGGATTTGATTGACTTGGATCTTGTCAGAGGTTAGTTCCCAAGCATCGTTCGATCGTTCGATGTACATTATTTATTTTTTATTCTTGATTATATTTCAACTCTTGCGAGTGACGTAATTGACAAAAAAATATTTTTAGGTTCATCATTCACAAAGGCCAAGCCAAAAAATGGACTCTTTGCTGTCACCCGTCTCGCGCTTTTTCGATTCCTTCTCCTTCCACTATATTACAAATGGTGGTGCACGCAAACATCCCCCAAGCTATTTTCCATATTTGTTCTCCTCTATGCAATCCAGATCATCAACATTCTGGTTTTCTCTAACTGCATTGTATGCCCTGGATTCTCTATAGCTAATCAAAATGTGACAGAAAATGTAAAGCCAATATTGACCAACTTTATTGGTCCAGATCTTGAGAGTACCATAGCCCTCCGGAATTCTCAAAATTCTACAATAATTTACACGAGCGAGATCGTCTCACCTATGGTAATTATGCTGGTTCTCACAGTTCTTTTGTCTCACATAGTGTCCACTCATGGACCGAAACCTCATAGAACAGCAAATAAAAACACGCCGGAGAATAGAAAATTGAGGAAAAATAGCGCCTCGACTGTAGTTCGAAAGCCAAGAAAAGCCTCCAGATCAAATATACGTAAAAGATCTATTTCTACTAGTAATTCTTCAAAAAAGGGAAATGCCCAGGAGTCTGTAGTGAGTACCACATATTCTTGTCCCTCAAATTCTAACACTCGCTCACCACCGCTCGCAGCGCTTGGTGCGCTAAACACACCCAAACCTGAAACAAGTGCTTCTAATTCCAGTCGAAAAGTTTTTTTCGAAGATGAGTCCAAGTCATGGACTAGTTCTAATTCTGAAAAAGATGAAGGCATTGCTGAAGAGATTCTGCAAGAAAGCAATGAAGGCGAAAATCCGACATTTAGGGAAGTGGAAGATAGCAACAAAACGTCTAATGTACAATCTTCTTCGAATGACGTTGAAAAAGATGACAAAGATGATGTTAAGTGGAATAATAAGGTAGAGGTGGAGGAAATTCGTTCCCTTTTGAATAAAGGCCATGAACCTGTGGTACGAGAAGAGAATTTGCGTTCAAATTTAAGGAAGCGGAATGTGAACAAGAGGTGCGGAACCACTGGTGCTGATTGTAGTAGTAATAATAATGAAAGTAGTACAGAAGATGAGGGCGATGTTGAAGATGAGGAAATGAGAAACAAATGTGAATGGACTGGAGTTACCACTTGCAGCGAGGATTTTGAAATCGAGGAACAAAAGTCGGAGGATGAGAGTGAGGTGTCTGAAAATCATCTGCATGACCATCCTTTCGCATGGGAATTCCAGAATGTAAGAAAAATCTCTAAAACGTAGTTAAAATATAGTATGAATTGCAACTAAAAAGTTTATTTTCTGCAGACCGTAAAGCCAAATAGTCCTAGCTGTCCTTCTGCGGATAAAGTCAGTTGCACTATTTGGAATGGAGAGGAAGCTCGAAAAGCTGATTTAACGGTACTTGATATAAGTTCCATGATTGTGTACAAAGTTGATTGTGCACGAGAAAACTCGGATTATCTTTATTTAGGTGAATTCATTGTATTATTGCAAATTTTTTTATTATTTGTTGACTTGTGAAATGAGAGATGTTTTTGTATCTTTTAGGAATTATTTTAAGCTTTGTGCTAGCACTTTTGCCCTGCTTTTGGAGATTGAATCTAAACTTGGATATGGACGATTTCAAATGGGAGAAATTATCGGATTACTTTATGGAAGTTATTACTTCTGCTTATGGAGATGATATAAAGTAAGGTCTATAAAAGTACAGCTCCTGTTATTGAATAAGTGTAAAAACTAGTCAAAATTTAATTTAAAATCTTTGGATTCTCAGATCAAGAATGATGATCACTGTTTCTGTTATGGAACGGCTTTGTCTAGGAATGTTTGCTTTTTTTTTGCTGGCAGTTGCAGAAAAAACATATAAGCAAAGATTCCTATGTGCGAAACTGTTTTCAGGACTCACTTCATCCCGAAAAGCCAAAAAAGCGGGGCTGCCGCACTTCAGACTGAATAAAGTCAGGAACATCAAAACATGGCTTTGTGTCCGATCCTATTTACAGGTTGGTAAACAGTTTGGAAAAATTAGAGTTGGTCTTTTTGATATTTTTTATATTGATTATAATTTTCTTGTAGAAACGGGGACCACTGCGTTCTGTGGATACAATTGTTTCCGCCACGTTCATCACATCCCTATTTTTAATTTTCTTCCTTTCCGTGGAGTTATTGAAGGTAATGTTCTCCAGCCGATTCGCAATTAACTTTCTCTTAATATTTACAAGCATGCCAATGAATAATTTGTGGACACAGGATTCCGACAGAATGTATTATCTATACAATGTGGAGATTGGCGCATGGGCTTTGTGCTTGGGAATTTACTTGTTACGTTTCATGACACTTGGATCCCGAATCAGTCAGAAATATCGCAATTTGTCAGTTCTGATTACTGAACAGGTGAATATTTTTCTGTAATGAGTGTTATATTGTTTTAAACATTGATCTGAAAAACTACGTGCATTACTATTTGCAGTTAAACTTGTACCTGAAAATGGAGCAAAAACCTAACAAAAAGGAAGAGCTCTTGGTGGCTAACAATGTGTTAAAACTTGCATCGGAACTTCTCAAAGTACGATTTTTTTCAATCCAACTAACTAACTAAAAATTAATTTTAAATCCGTAAAAAATAGCTCATGTATGCTGTAAAAGTTTCTAACTAGTACATCTTCTACTAATATGCGAAACTTGCATTATTATCTTCAGCCCCTTGGCCCCTCCACATATCGAATTTAACACTATATCTTCTTTTCACGGATATCTTTGATGATAACATTTTCTGTTTGTAGTAAGTAATTTGTGCCGCTCCGACAAATGTACGCTACTCCCACGTAATATTCTGATAAAATAACCCGCTATGTAACCATTTTAAAATGGAATCTTATCGGGAGCCAGTCACTCCAGGAAGAGATAAATACCCTATCGCTTGGTTTGTAGAATGCATGCCGTTATAAAGACTGCATTTCCAACAGCACACTTTTTTATGATTTCAGGAACTGGATGATCCGTTCAAGATATCCAGTTTTGCAAGCAATCCCTATTTATACAACATTACTCGGCTCGTCATCCTGTCTGCGTTCAGCGGTGTGCTCTCTGAAATGTTTGGATTCAAACTCAAGCTGTACAAAATCAAACTCAAGTAGAGTGAGAAAGAGTTCTACGAGTTATTCGCAGCCAATGAAGTTAGTTTCTAGCAAGTTACTTTTGTGTTCTACTTCTCACTACAGTTGTAGTATGCATTCCTTTTTGCAATGGAGACACCCATAGTAGTCACCAGGGTGCAGTGAAGTTCCCAAATCTGTCCTCTCCTCATGATCTTACATTTGTGCATCTCATTTGAAAGGTTTGACTAGCCTTATTTGTAGTCCTCATAAGTCATGAGTACTTACCACTATACAATCTACTGAAATCGTTTTATATTTGTGCCATTCATATCATGATGATTATTTCAACAGTTGTAGGTAGGTAGACGTAAAATATTGTGCCGCCTATTGTTTTTAGAATGTGTGCTACTCAATATGGGAAAAGATCTGATTGATTTGTTTTTATTTTTAGTCATGTACCGGAAACAATTCAGGCCATATAATGTTAGGATATTGGAATAAGACTGTAAAAATGACTTTGATTTTGGCTTGGCACATTATCAACTTTTGATTTCATGACTCCAATACTCGTGTTAACTGTAATTCTGAAACACTCATCGACTTTTGGTTTCGTTTATCTAAATATTATAGGATGTGGAGGAGCAGCGCTGGCTGAGTAATAATATTATTATTATTTACTAGTTTTTAATGTGGTGTGATATTATTTATTAGTGGGTTTTACTAACACAGATCTGAGTATCCGATCCGACGCTATATATTTTCCAAGCGTACTTAACAGCAAATTGATGATAAATTTAGAATAATCGAGAACTCAAGTGGCACACTGGTCAGATTTGTAGGGTTATGTAAACTGTATATAAAGTCTTATCGTAATTATTATTTCTTCGTCGTATTTTACGAGAACTTTTATTTTGTTTGTAACAATATTATGAATTAGCTGCAATAAATTGTTGCTATCAACGATTGTCCATTTATTCCGAGAAGAATATTGCTCTTACGGAAAAAGTAAGTGCGGTACATTGAGAAGTAGATGCAAGTACGTATCTCAATGTCCCAGTGGCACATTACTTGGCTTGCACAAGCATAACAAGTTCTATGGTCTACGTTTTCAACAATCTGAAATCATGAGAAAAACAAACAAACAGCCCTAATAAATTATACAAATAATGCAGAGAAATGAAAAGGAAACCCTTCGCACATAATTTATGTGAAAAACAGCTTTTTCTTTACCAAACCGATTTATTATTTCGAACTTTATGGCATGCAATGGCATATTTCTTTACAGTACTTGAAAACATCAAAATAAGCTTAAGCAACAGGTTATGCCTTGTTATGAGGACCAGTTTACATTTATTAGCCGTATTCACGCTTACTCGTAACCATGTATATCCGTAACAAAAATCAAGTTACGGATGTTACCCCGTGAACACACTTTTGTTGGTTTTCTTACGGATCATCCGTAAGAAAGGGCTTGCAACTCA
>Ga0210040_10004205_pt1 | contig 18949 bp, 10 predicted proteins | sample CryGeyCG12114_NA_FD_185462 | JGI IMG/M metagenome (GOLD analysis project Ga0210040, IMG submission 185462) | Groundwater microbial communities from aquifer - Crystal Geyser CG19_WC_8/21/14_NA (SPAdes) (version 2) | ecosystem: Environmental > Aquatic > Deep subsurface > Groundwater | place: USA...
ACAGCTTATTGCATTAAAGCTGTTTTTCTCACCAACTTAACTTTATGCAATATGTTAAGGGTATGGTGCACAACAAGATTCACCCGTGACGACTAAAGTAGTAATAAGACAAGTTTTCAAAGTTTTGTGCTCTTATGGGAGATCATTTTGTTATGAGCCATCTTGTTTTACTTTGATACATTACTTGCCTATTTCACTGCAGCAGAATAATTGAGGAGTTGTTTTCTCCAGAGAAAAAAAGGAAACTTGTACTGTCTTTCCTTGGATACAATTTTAAAGGCTTTGGCTGAAGGGCTTTCCTTTCCTCTTTATTCCCTGTTTAATTACACAAAGTTTACGTGGTTTTAATTACTAAAATTTATTGAGTGATAAGGTAAATGCACGCTACAATAAATTCACTAGGTACCTGTGATTTATTACTGGCTTACAAGATTTATTGTTTAAAAAGCAGTCTCTACTTAAAAACGAAATTTGGCCAAATTACGTTTTTGCGTACTATAGCTCTTTTGATATCAGTTATTGTACTATTCAACACAAAGTCGTCCAGACTTTTGTCGTTTTAGATGATCATATGAATATGAACGTGTGCACTAACACACTAACTAAAGCACTACTTTTGAGCAGTTGTGACACAAAGTTTGATATTTTCTTGGGCAAGGTATAAGAAATTGGTATTCTCACCAGTCTATTTACCTTGTCCTCATCCGTAAATTCGATTCGACAGCACGGAATGGAAAACAAACAACACGTGCTTGTGCAAACCTGACCTCCAGTCATGATTTCCTTTTTCTTTCACTTTGCAGGGAAGCGACTCTGTGAATTGTTACTTGGCCGTACTCACCATCCTCAATCTCTCCGGGGACGATGCAGGTGAGTACATGTTTGTCGCCCGGAACAGCAAAGGAATTCATGATGGGACGATTCAGCTTAATATTACTGAAGCAAGTTTCTCCATCTCAAGTATGACATCTTCATCGTCTTCCAAAGTATCGTCAGCAGCTATTGTGGTCCCAGAGTTCTCTCTAAAAATCTTACTTTTAGCACTTTACACTATTCGTTTGTACGGTGTTCACCAAAGATAAATCTCATTAGTCGAAATCATAACTAAATTTAATATAATCATGTGAAATGTAATACAATATGTTAAACTAGCATACTTACAATAGTGTATGAGTGAACTTGAGGGTTACGTCAGATTAGCAGTATATAAAACTTAGAAGACACCGATATAAATGTCCAAGCGTATGCAATATTGTATGTTTGTTAGCAAGGTTTCATATCTGCAAATAATAGATAGAGATATTAGGAATCTGGTTTTCAACAGCGTGAATGGGAGAAATGACCAGTATCACTTGAAAGTGTGATTTTTTCAAAAAAAATCATTGATGCTGACCACCCGCTTAGAATGCCGGTATATGATGTCAAGGGAGGCTAAGTTCTAAAGATTTATTATCCCATGGAATAAATGAGACGTGCACAAATCCTCACTGGGGAATTTTCTAGGGAAATCTATATACACAGCGAATGTCCAGTTTGCTCTCAAGTGGTACCACTGGTATAAGTACGTGCTAAAAACGAAGAGGGGAAAAAGCTTCTTCCTACGTTATAATAATCTCTATAAGCGTGAGAGGGCTATGAAATAAATACAAATGAAGTGAATGTGTTCTGTGTATATTATTATTGTTGTTTTGTACTCACACTTACTTACTTACTACTACTAGCAGTATTCTCGTGGACATAAATCTGGTGGAAAAAAGGGGAAACGCATGAAAAGAAGAAATAAACATTTCACTGGAAAATAGACTCGTTGTTTGTACTTTAGCTATGATCGTTGTAGTCCATATTTATTGTTGTTGGTATGATCTTCATCACCGTTTACAAAGGCCTATATATATATGAAGCAATGTAGGCCTATTTAGGACTCATAACATTATTATTATTGCCAGCATTTTTCTCCCTTTTGTGTAGTTGTAGCAATGTGGGTGAGTGAACCTGGAAAAAATAAAATTCATTTTTAGTGAATAGGAACTTGAACTGGTGTGTACATTTGAGTTAATGGGCGTGAGAGAGATTATTTATATACAATAATAAAAATGACCCATAACTTTCACTGCAGATCATGTGTGTAATCCTACCGTGGTATTCATGGGGAAAGTTAAGGTACTTATACGTAACGGCAAATGAAACCACTCTGTACGGTGAGAATATAGGTTGAGCATGAGTGTAAATAATTGATCATGGGAAGGTTTCATGGATCTCTATATTTGAAACAATCTGTATGACTTGTAGTTTGTAAATAATAAAGTGTAGAGTTTTGGGCTGTTATCTATATTTATTGTGTGGTGAAAGAATGTAATGTTGATTTGTAACTAACTAAACTATCATCCATTTAAGAATGCCATGAAAAATTACTGTTTGGTTCTTTTGTGTCGACTGGAGGAATAAAGTGGAAAGTACTATTATTAGTGTTTCACTAGAGTCTAATTTGTGCATAATTTTTCTAAAGAAGACTTAATTTAGTTTAAATAACTCTCCAATTTTACCAAATTGGCTGCAAATTGGCATTATTTCTTCTGTCATTAACGAATGAACAAAACAATGCAGCTAACTACGAGAAAAATTTTATGCTGAGCATTTTCATCATGCTATAGTCTATTAAATGTTGCAATTCAGGGCACAGAGTGTATTAATGCAATAATGTGTTCTCTACAGATGTTACTCAATAGCACAAGCCTTCAGCACTATTTCTAATACAATGAAATACAAATCTTTTGTCCAAACACACTGGACAGCAAAAGCTTTAAAGACTATCAAATAAGTTTCCCAAATGATGCAAAAGGTTTTGACGGGAGGACTATTTCACGGTTCATATATCATCGAAGACAACAGCTGACTAACTCACTTTGAGCTTGCAGCAACGCTACTAACTGACTGACTGACGGAAAATACAAGTGACTGACTGACAAGAATGCACTTGTATGCACTAAGCTATCAAGAATATGAAAAGAAGGGAAAGAATTTTCGGTGAAAGACCAGGCTGAGTTCAGTTGGTTGATGATGAGGGGCAGCGTGACGGCGGATTATCATCAGTCAGTCATTCATAGTCCCTAAATTTTGCCGTAAAAGTAAGAATAACGCAACAAATGAATAGACTAGAAACTTGCTTTGCATTTGGCTCACTATAAGGCAAAAGTTGTAAACAACACTTAAACTCAAGAAATTGAATTTGACATTGTGCATTTGCAAATGATGCCGTAGCGTCAGCAAAATTATCCATTAAATTTCCCAGACAGGTCATAAATACCAGTAGGTAAGACGGAAAGCACATGAATCAACACGGTCGGTCATAATATAATTCAGGAAGACGATTTCACACTTTACAACACAGATATTTACTCTCATAGGGCGCAAGTTAAGTACTTTCTTCTTCCCTTTGAGCTAACTTCCCTGGCTTGTTTGTATGCATGCACAGGCAATAAAGTTTGAAGGGCAGAGTGACTCCGGAAATCAAGTGTTAGTTTCTACGGCCAAATGAATATGCTTCCCATACAGCCCGTATACATGTTCTTATGCTACATTCTCTCCCATCTCGCAAGAAAATACTGAAGGAACTTGGGGGAAACTAACTACTAATCCAAGAAACTCATGGGAGACAAGTCTTGTTTCGTGAATAATGTTTATTAGCAAGATGGAAAATTTAAAGCAACAATGAGATGTTCCAAGTGCTATGCACACAAGGGTAAATGAATACGTTGTTGGTTTTCACGACCGGCTAACTTCACACCCCAACCTACAGAAAACAAATGGATTCATTAGTATTGTCTGTTTTTGTTTCACAATGGTCGTCCAAGTTACTCAAAAGTGAAATACGGGTTTCCTCCTGCGAACTCATTTTAAAGTAGATGGCATTGAAATAAGAAATGCAAGTGTGAAAAATTACGTTCAAGACATGAAATGTCGTTTGTCGGCGTTACTATTAAGGTTGAAGACCTTGGCTATCAATCATGCCGTTAGGTGCAAGCTGCAGTGATAAGAACTTTTTTAACGGCCAAGCTTGTTAAGTATTCCACCCGATAGGAAGAAAACGGAAGGAAATAGTAGTCAAGTAGGAAAGAAGCAAATCAACTTGTTCGGAAAGTTATTCACTTTATCTCGCCTTGGGTAGAGTCCCTAATTTTTTCCTTCGCTCTTTCACAACACTGATAATTAATCACAAGGCTAATATAGTGAAAATTCACAGCTACTGTAGCGAGCGAAATGGGAAATTATAGTTTGTTTCAGAGTTAAATTCAGTATGCACGGAAACTGTACAATACGTAAAAATTGTGTGGCAACTCTATAAAAGTACGCAATTACGGGTTCCTCTCCCTAATGTATGCTAATGCGCACTCATTAAAAATATAAAATCGTTGGATTTCAAAAGGCAAATAGGCAATGATAATAGTGCACATGGTGAATAAATTTCACAATCAATTTGAACTAATTCAAGCAATTGACGAGGAATAATACAATAATAAATATTTTTTGGCTTCAATAATTCTACAGAGCTCGTTTTCAATGGTCGTTGTTGCTGGGAAAATGTCTTTCTATTTCGTAACAGAACAATATTTCATGTTTGCCATGCTCTAAATATTCCAATAAGCTATAGCTTGCAAGACTATAGTACGAAATCTCGTATTTTCCAATCCTGCTGCGAAATCACATTACCATTTCTTTCCGCACAAAAAAACGCGAATTCCGTGAATTTTCTTTTCCCATAATAAATACTAACTAAGCTCATGCATGGTACCCTCTACATTATGCATAGCTGGGCAAAAAAAGTCATTCACTAACTGCTTTGTCGATCACATCACTCCATCACATAAATTATGTTCTGCTCTCTTTTCAGCAGACTGACATGTAGGCGTGCTCCTTATTTTTCTAAACCCTTTTCAGAATGAAACACAAACACAGAGCAATCTAACTGTCATGTTTACTTCCTTTCTTGCATCTCATTAAAGATGGGAAAAAAACTCGTCCCTTTCTCCATCTCCCAACATTAACTTTATTAAGTCTGCAACTTTTACTTTGATGAAGGAAGGATTTCGATTTCATCAAATCATTTCAGCCATGTGCGAATTGTGTGAAACTTTACTGTTGTTTTCATTAAGATTCAAAAAATGTTTTAAGCCACTTTATGTATCTGCCCCTTGGGTTGTCAAACTTTTTCCCACAAAGAAAGTTAATGACCCTTTAATTCACTGGTGGGAAGTTCCAGAAGGAAGCTCTCGCATTTTTTGCGCGTAACTTAAATCCTTAGAAAAATAATGTAGTATTTAATAACCCAAAACTTTGCTCAAGTAGTGTGAAAAGGGCTTCAACTAACGTAACTAATGCAATACATGCGACCCACTAAAGTAATGATGTGTGAGTTTATTGCATACATAGATGGAATGCACAATAAACAACGGAGCTCATTAAAATCCAAGTGGCAAAAAATCTGTGTGCGGTATGGATGAAAATAAAGACTCCTTTGGTTTTAATGGGATGACAAATTTATGCAAAAAGATTTGGTCACAACTTTGATGCGTTTCACATGTTTTTTTAATGTCCTTTGCTACCGCATAAGTTAAGTTTTACTGACTTAATCGAACTTTAGCAATTTCATATTTAAAACTTATAATGAATTGAACACTTTTGGCTTCCGGTAGTATTATAGCTATTTTTTAGTGAGTTAGCAAATGTAGAGCGTATCAAAGAGGACAAATTTCTTGTCCCATGGTAAGTTTTTGCAGCCCTCATGATAGTTTGGCCAAGTTTCTGCAATAGTCTTCTTTATGTGTGTTGTCTCTATTATTATGTAGACTGTGCTAATCCCTTGGACCTTCTACTGTGCAACTTGTCATAAAAACAGTTTTACGACTTTTGTTATACAAAGACGCTCGGGATTGTACAGGGCCAGGGTACAAAATTTTTCGAACCGTGAAAATGTTTATGGAAAACAAGTTGTACAACACAAAATGTGCACCAATGTTATTTTATGTGACTTAACCTAGGCAAACTCTGTATCTTTTAAGTGACTAATAGAATCCTTTGTTGTTATTACTCCCTTATCTGTGGCTTTTACATTTACTTTTACAACAGTTGCGTTTCTTTTAGTCGGCTGTAAAAACATTGTAATACTGTTGTTGCCAAAAGTAAGTAGCGATTTCGCATCTGCAGAGCTTTTACTGGGAAACTTTTTTTAACAAACTACGTTATTAACTGCACATATATGTTGAAAATATGTTAAACTTTGTTTCAAGTTTGTGTCGACGTTCCAGGATACTGTCCTAATGCAAAAGCACTTCAATATGGAAGGAAAAGAAAAATAATAATGTTTTAGTTAGTAAAATGAAAGCTTTTTACAAAACACAATCTGCACTGTACATACAAACTTCCTTAACAATGGTAGGCAAACTAAAGCAAGTACATAAAACCAATGTAAAAGGAAAATGGCTTTCCTTCCTTTCTCTCGCAAACAAAACAGCATGTGTGCGAAAAAAAGAAATGGCGAGGGATAAGGAAAGAGAGCATCATTAGAGCGCAAAAAAGCATCCAGTCTATAACAAGTTACATAGAAACAAACAACATTGAAATAGTAGACGCAAAGCAAATACTACTAGTTCATCGAGACGACTGAATTTAATCCGTTAGCACTAAGCTCCCCTATGAGACAAGATTTCAAGCTCTCAGCAGCTCATTCCTTTTTGTACGAAAATTGCCATTAAAACAGGTTTCCAGACTTTGTACTACTTTCACCACAATCATGAAAGAGTCATTTTCTGAACCCATTTTCGTATAAAGGAGACAACAATAAAGCGCCAGTTTCGAGCATTACTGTCAAAGTGACTAGACTACATTTTATGAGGCTAACTTTTTGAATAGGAAACACTGCACGAGTTTAGATGAGTATAAAATTAGCAGTACCACTGAAACCAAACAAGATTACACGGAGTCTGTTAAGTCGGTGGAAACAGCTCTTAATGACACGTATGGCTTAATTTTGCTAATATAGTGATTACTGATTTTGTACAAAGACAAGGTAGATTGCCCATACAAATGGATTACAAGACTTACCAGAAATTGCGTATATTCATATAGGATAATTAAATTGAAGATTGTAGCCACCATCTGTTTTGCTCTTCTTGGGATGAAGGAAATCCTTTGTAGGTTTCTGAACTTATAATCCACTAGCTAACTAACGAAATGACTTCAGTAAGATGAAAATATCACTGAGCTTTGTTCATATGACGATAGCTCAACTCTGAAGAGACTTAGGATATAGGTAGGTATGACGTATGACATAGCAAAGTCAAGGATGAAATGAGGATTTGCATAATTCAGACAGAAAAGGTGGCTTTTCAGTTGAAATGTACTCATGTTTGCTTGCTTTACTCTCTCCATGCTATTTTACTGTCCTCATTCTGGGTGCGTAGCGCGTAAAAATGTTGCCGCATTTTACTACTCGTTGTTTTAAACGCTGAAAATGGGCGTTCACCAACCATTTGTAGATACGAATTTAAAAAAAAACGAAAGAATGCTTTTAAGCTGACGCTTCTCGGAAAAAATTTTGCAATTAATTAATGCAGTGAAGAAATTGCGCATCTAAATAAAGCGCCAAGCTCCCAATTCACTCATGTACTCTCACTTGACATACAGAATTAACTTCCCTTGGAAAATTAAGCACTCTCATTTATAACATAAGCTGTAGTGTATGTACACACAATACATTTAGCATTGTGCTATATAAAGTACACCGATAGAGATAGGCAGAATCTAGTTAGTTAGTTAGTCAATGACACGAGTACTAGAATTTGCTTTCTCTACTGCTAAACATATGGGCCATTTTGCGGTGAGCACGTAATGTCATGTCATTCTTTAGGCAAATGTAGGCCAGCTTGAACAAACATAGGACAACCTGCAACGACCAATCTATTGGGACCCATAAATTCGGAAATAATTGCATCCGACAGCTATTGCAGTATCTATAACTAACTAACCAACTAACTGGGGGTGGTCAAATCGCAAGAGCACAAATATGAAATATTTGAAATCTAGTTACTTAGTTAGTTAAATTCTCAGATAAAGAGCACGTACAATCCATTATTTATTCATTGTGTGTACATACTGTGCTCATTATTTCTAACTGGTGAGATGATACACCACTACAACGTGCTTACAAATATTTGCACAACAAACTCAATATGTTTTACACTGTCATCGACATAGATTGCATTACTGGGACAATCTGTGTGTCTAGTGTCTCTTAAATAATAGAAAAACTAGGTAGAGTTAAAGTACACAATTCTTAATTCACAACACTGTCTGCAGATTACTTTAATTACAATAGTGTGTTAAAGAATCGAGTGTTTTCCTGTTGTTAATTAAAATTAGGTTGCAGCAAATCGATTTCTCGTGCAAAAACCTAATGTGTAAACTGCGCATGCAAAAAATGCCGAAATTAAGATAGATAGCAAAGCAGTAGTGAAGTCAAATGGATTTCAAATGGGAAGTAAAGTAAATGCATCGGATGGATTCCCTTTGTAATTGAAAGCGACTGTTAATATATACAGAGCGAATGGAAGAATAATAAACGTCATTTTATTTTCCAGGACAGGATTAAGGGATGAAAGTTTCATTGCCTTCATGAGATTAAAACTTGGATAACTCTGATGAACACTTTATACAGAGTGGGTAAAGAATGAGTTCCTATGGTGGACAGTTACTGCAGATAAATGAAAATTAATGAGCAAGATTTAGTAAATAAATGCTAAATGCTGTGTTCTTTTGAGACCAGCTAATTTGTACATGGTATGCAATAGATGTTCATTTGGATTCAACATTGTTTAGTCTGTTGTTCCAAATTATTCTCTGAGGCATGCAATGCTGACCTAAATGCAAGAAACACTCCTCAAATACGGCAAAAACTCTGCACTTTTTTTTGTCTAACTTAGGCATTTTAGCTGACGGTTTATTTTATTTGCCTCTGAAATCCTAGTACACTAAGATAAAGAACGGAGCAAATAAACATTAATGGCATAGTGGAGAAGAAATGCCAAACGTTTTCGCCCAACTGTATAGAATGACAATACAAACAATGGGAAGCTGATGAAAATATATGCTTTCATCACCCCAAAATGAATTTTACTCTTGCAAAACAATATGACTGTACTCGAATTGATGAGAATTCATATCCAATTTTTAAATTATTTATTCACATAAGCAAACAAAACCGACTTTTGGTGCCTGTTACTTAAATTTTATGAAATTTGACCAACTTTCCAATCCAATATGCCAAATGTTACCCGCCAACATCCTTCCGCATTACATGGAAATTTGGGCCAAAATGATTCATTTCCTCTATATTTGCGCATAAATGGTAACACATGATGCTAATTTCTGCCACAACCTGCACGCATGAACTTAATGGCCTCAAGTGATTTGATGAATTTCGATGTAGTTGTCACAATATTGCACTCTAGTTATTCAACACAAGCGGAGAAATAATGTCGGGTACGGAAAACCCATCTATTACCAAATATTAGACGCAAAGTAACTTTTATTAATTATAACAATCTGTTGTTTCGTATATAAACATTCATGAATGGCACAAGCGACCTAAATTATTACTTCATGGTTGTACACAAATTATACATTAACCTAAAAACAACGGTTCCATCCATCCCTATTAGTATTGAAATTGAATTTGCCCAAAAATATACAGCAACTGACGTAAAGTTTTCCATGCACACTATAGTACAACAATAATTGCCTCTAACAATTAGGTACAGAGTTAACAAGTTAGAAGAACATGGCCGGAAATTATTACGGCCACTATTGTACAAGTTCATAAGTTTTGAATGATAGACGGAAATTAAGTTCAGCCTAAGATACTTGTTTGTAACCTATCCATCATTCTTAAGCCTTCAGACACGTATTAGTTAGTATATTTAGTATACTATTTCTACAGATTAATAATTCTGATTACTTAACGGACAATTCTATATTATGTAATAATAGACTAGCGCACACATTGATTTTACCATTATTCATCATACATGATATTCAAAACCAGTGGAAACTATGCATGTCCCTGAACATTAAGTTTGTGACTGACTAACTTTTTACCATTTAAAACAAAAAGATTATAACAAGTCAACTAATATGGCAGATTAAAGCTTAGTTGTCTATATAGAAAAATGAAGACACTGAATAAGGAGCATACTTTCATATTGCTTGTATGCATTTTTGATCCCCGCTCCACTTCTATTCCAATTATTAGCTATCTAAAGTTAGCTAGTGAGTAAGTAGTAAGTAACAAGAATGTCAGATCCAATTTTACCCAAGTTCAGTATAAGGAAATGTGAAACGGGCTCTGTGGGGATCAACTTGATTTCCGCTCAAACTGTCTAGGATGAGTTGAGAAGGCTAATTTTCCCATCATTCGGGGATGATGGAAAAACTCATTAGCTTCCTCAATGCATTCATCCAGTTTATTTGAAAACTAATCTAAACAGCTCTTGTGACCTACTTACTTGAGTCCATATGCAAATCATCGGCTGCTTAATCAGTATGTAAAAAAGGGTGCAGAGCCGGCAGAACTATTATTACCACCGACCAAAGACTTTATTAAAACTGGCGGCCAAAACTTTCCTTTTCATCTTGTCAATTTTCAATACATTGAAAAAAGGAAGCTGAGCTTGTGCTGTGTGCAACACACTTTCTCGGTCACTCCCTTTCACTTTTGCTTCCATTTGGCTCATTCTTTATTATCTTCTTTTTTTGCAAACTAACGCTCGTCTCCATCATAATACCATCAGGATAATGTGCTATACTAAAGTCACCCACTAAACTATTTTTCATACAGGCCCAAGCACATTTTCCCTACAGGGAACAAAGGAGATTTTCATTTTAGTAGAGTATAGTACACACTACTATCCGTACCAGACAAAAACTATCATCACATTTCTCACAAACCTTTATCCCCAGATAAGAGAATTGTGTGACGTTTCAAGTGACTTTCATCCCAGGCTGTCCATTACTGCTAACAAGGAGAAGAAGAAAAAAACAATTTTTCTCAAGAAATCAAATGTGATGACAAATCGAAATAGTCTCTTCACTTGCATCCATCTATACCATATGTTTCATTCAATTACTATATAGCTCAAGTGCACTGTCACATATCGCCCCCTGCTAAACAAACTTGCTCCAGTTTTAAAAAGTTTTCCCAATTGATTATTTTCTAATAAAGATGATAATGACTATTGCCTAGAAATGAAGTGTAAATCGGCCTTAAGAACTGCATTTGAACTGCTGATATCCTTCAGCTCCAGTAAAGATCACATCGATCCAGATCCGCATAGCTTCCGCTGAAGGAGCAACCAGATGGAAGACACGATTGTACGTTTTCATACAAAAAGTCAACTTAGGTGCTGGTGATTTCACTGAGTGCAAATGGTCCACATAAACTTCTTCGATTGCCTGCAATCATAAAAATGTCAAAGGGGTGTCCCATAAAATTGCTTTGTGGTGATTGCCTCTCTCGTTTTAGCTCTCAAAAAAAAGAGAGAAAAATCACAAAGAATATAAAGCATGTTCAATGCTCCAGGCCCTCTCAATTTTTATGGCTTGTTGAGAACAAGAAAACTACATGATAAGATCTCTAGTGGTCAAAAGCAAAGAAGTAGTATATATTATTTTACTGGACGGACACTGCAAACTGTCGTATGTACGTTTAGAAAGTCAAAGTACAAAAAAACTTTACAGATGTTCGCTGACCGGACCACAAACATTATGTCTCAGAGATAGAAATTTATAATGACTGATTTGCCCTCATCTTAAAATGAGAAATTGCATGTGTCTAACATGAATAAATTACCTGGAAATGGATACCACCTCTGGATTTTTTCTCATTCTTATCTGTATAGTAGGTCAACGTTCTGGTTTCCCTATCGAACAGAAACCATCGTTTATTCCAATTGTGAAACCGACTGCCAAGTTTCGATAAGAAGCCACGAGCCGTAGTAGATGTCACAATGACATGAGAACATAGCTCCAGTTGGTGCCCTGAGGTCTCAATATGCGCTCGCAAATCGAAATGATCTTCGTCACTTCGGACAGGAAGATATCGAGTCAACGGTCGATTCTGCTGAAACAAAATTACATTAAAATTTAAACATAAAAACAAGATTACGTTTTAGAGCTTATTCACGATCTAAACTTCTAAAATATAGTATAGAATTTCGTAAATCATGATTTGGATTAGTTTCAGTCTGAACATGTTAAACCATGAATCAAGCATCACATAAAAACGACTAGTACAACATTTAACCTATTTTCAGGAAATTGCATCAGATAGCCGAGAAATAATCGCTAAACCAGACAAGACAAATGACAAAATAAGATAATATAAAGTTAGTAGTGTTCAGTGCTAGAGACAAATTGTCTTTCACATGCAGATTTATTGTTTGTCACATCACACCAGAATAGAGTGTCCAATGCAAGATGACAAGCTTTTGTGCACGTGCCAATTGTGTGTGCAAACACGATTTTATCTGTATAGAAACGAACTTATTAACTGCAAACTACAAGCTGAATGATATACTATGCAAAAGACAGTTCCCGTGTCATTCCTAAACTTCAGATCTAATGCATACAAGTACACCATAGGTTATGTTTGCAACCATTGTCCTATGGACGGAGAACAGAATATTATTGGCGAGTTTCCCTTACCACTTGCCAAAATTGTTGGTAAAGTTAGTTACTGGATGCTTTCATGAACTTACAGCTCAATATGGGGGATGATTAATTGACGGCAAATATTGTGGAGCCCCGTTGATTCCCACAGTTAATGGCTTGGGATCGATCTAGAGCACAACGCTAAGGAAAAAGACTTTCCCTTCGTTGATTCGGCAAATGGAAGTGAAAAATTATGCCATGCTTAATTGCAGGCAGTAAAAGAAGTATTGCTCAGCCAACTTACTATAACCCACTTTTGCTATTATCTAATATCATGTCAGACAGCATAGAATGTGTACAGCCAGCGGCACATAAATCTATAAAGCTTCACTGACCCCATTGACCTTTTTTCTCACACTTGATACAATTCTTTAACAATCCGAGTGTCAGCCTCGTTTTTCAAATTCCTCACATCTAGTTATTTATTGCAACTACTTCATCAAAAAATGCTTTCAAAAGGCACTTGAGTTCATTCTCAACATTCCTGTCCTGTGATATGGATGTTTCAAATGAAAAACCTTTCTAAATTACAGTATCAAATAGCAAACGTTGTCTAGAATGAAAATCTACTACTTAAAATTCCATACGATTGATGGGAAAATATTGCAAATCATTCATGTGGTTCAATCTAAACCTCATGTGATTGACAGAAGTAGGTCTAATATTCCATCAAGAAAATATTTATCTCAAATATTCAACTCATTGTCATTCATATAAATATGAATTTCTTTCCAAAAAAAATTGACGAATCAAAAGTTGAAGAAAACGTCAATTTGTTTACTACACTCGACATTTCTATGAAGACCGGTTCCCATTACTGATTTAGTACAGCGTAAAGTCTGAATTCATATTTGAAGCACCCGTAATCAAGCCGTAGTACACTTATAGTAGAAAAAAAACTGATTTGAAAGCTGTCTTTACCTGAATACGATTTTTATCCCGCATAGACACAATACTGCTATCATAGGCTGAGCCATCCGAAAGAGGTCGAGTGTCTTCATATGCTTGGGACATCTCACGCTGCTTTTGACGCATCTGTAATTCACAAATCAATACCACAATTCAGATTGACTTTTTGAGTGCTTTTCTCGCCGTGATAATAATAATAATCATAACAGTGGGAGCAAAAAGCGACCACTAGCTTTGAAGGGGGCCAGACCAAATAAATTGACAAATATTAGAGACCGTCAGTTAGTCAGTGTAGATATGTATATCATGGCTTACAATAACATGCATAAAAAAATACAGTACATTATTGGATATTTCACAATCGAATAAAATAACTTCATCTTTTGATGACAGTTATGATGATAGAGTTGGATTTCTAGTGTAATATAAAAAGCTCAAATCTATTTCTCCTATGGTCATCTCCCCCTAAAGAATACAGCCATAAAAAACAAATTGACACGTTTTTATCTCTTTTTGATCCCCAACTAAAGTACACTACACTAAACTATAAATGCATTTACTGTGCTATGAATGAAAGTTGAGCAAATGCAATTGCTTTGTTATAACAACTAAAGATCGAATTTGGGTCTGAATATGTGTTTATTTGCGATCAAGTATAAACCGATAAACCCTATGCATTTCCAATAACGTATTTTGTACACAAACACTTTGAACTTTATCCCATGCAAAAGTATTCTATTTTTGTACATTTTTTCATGCAGCAAAAAAATTACCTGTTCGCGCAAAAACAGTATTCGAGGATCTCCAAACATTTTTGACTATTTTTTACAATACAAACCAGTTTATTAGAACTCAAACGAATAAATTCTCACGTTTCTACTATATTTTCACATTCACTGAATACAACTGCGGTCAAACTACAACTAACTAATGTTTTGCCTCTATATTTTCTATGCCTACTTCTTTTACACACAGTTCTGGATAATTCCACTTACAGATAATAATGGCAAATGGGGCGATGGAGCCTACAGTAATTTACCACCAACTGAAACCGGTAGTATCCAAAAAGTTCTGAAAATCATCCCTTATGAAAGAACATAAACAAAATTGTTTTCTTTCCAAATTGCATTCCATTTGGGAGAGCACAATGCAATCACATGCTCAGAGCCTGACATTCTACTCTGGTTCACGAGAAAAATTAGGGAGCAAATGAATCTGGACATGTGGACAATGTCAAGGATATGCCTTCCGGCCCAAACTATATAGGAAGTGCGTTCTAAAGAAAAATAACATGCACAATAGTACCCAAAAACTCTCCTACCAAAATAACAGTAAACCTTAAAATCCAATTCCTTAAACGTGTCAACTAGTAAAAGTGAGTTCTTCAATTCTAGGTCACAAAAGCTGTAAACCACTCTTTCCGTTAAAATTACAAATGTTCGCTGCAATTTCAATTTTCATCATCTTTATCCCAAAAACTTACAAACGAGTGTGCGTCCCATGAAATACACTTCTTTGTCCCTAACTTGAAATGACAAGTAATTTTCCCTCCTCCTCAGGGATACGAAACAACACAGATAATAAATACATTATAGATAAAAGTTTACCAGATAAAATCACTCGCACATAATACAAAAATAAAACTAACAGTCACTTTAGAGTCAATCTCGTAGTACTAACCAAACCATTAGTAATGCAGACCCATGTTAATAGTCACAGTCACAGCAAAAAAAAACATCCTTCACTCTCCACAATAGGTTCAATTGAAGTTTATAAATGCAACTATTATTAGTACTACCAGTTACTTACTAACCAACTAACTAACTATACTACACAATGCAAGCTATAAGATCTAACTAACCATAGGCAAACAAACATTTGATATAGCAAATGCACCCCAACAGTAAACTAGTATTTTGCATTGCCTCTAATGAGAATAAATGGATATAAAGTCCCACAACAAACTCCAATTACTAATCCGAGCAGCCATTATTTTGGCCTAGTTCCTTTGATCCAGTAATAATGAGCAGAAGCAATAACAATTACTTTGTGTACTCCATCCGAAACTAGCAACAAACAAACTTTTCCCAAACGGATTTGAACACAAGAAAACTTGCCAATCCGTCCCATCATCTAGTACAGCTTATTTGGAATGTATGAGGATGAGAGAAACGTGCAATGGATTGCATAGCAGGTCCAAAAACTCGTCCCAAATCCTGGGATTTCTACTAAATCTAATTCGTCCACACTTTTCTATCTCATTTGGAAGGAATGACAATGAAAGGTTTTCCCATATAATGATACAAGTTGCAGGGATCACAGTGCAATCTAATAAAGGATGGAACCAGAGCTTCCATACTTTTTTCTTAGAGCATCATGAGCTCTTTTTTTTACTCTCGTCACATGCAATAATATCAAACTGGAATGGCCCATTGTAATAGAGGATTAGTTGTGACACTTTTTTCCGCATAGAGTGACTTGTCTTTTCATTATGGAAGACACGTATTTGTCCTTTATGATAATATCCAAAGTAAATAGTAATGACGGCCCCTTATGTATACTGTAAGTTGTGAACCAAACTCCGACTGCGTAACTAAAAGTCTATCCTGTATTCTGAAAGTGGAAATTCGCCCAGGAAATTCTAGACAAGAAAGGGGTACTAGGGCACACATAAAATTAAACGACCTAAAATAGACCTTTTCTACTTTCTAGTGCGCAAAATGAATAGTTAGTTGTATATTCTACTTTTTCCGGCGATTTCATAAAACGAAACGAGACCACTCCACTTTCGATAATGTGCTCCTCAGGATGAGTATTATTTCAAGGGAAACGGCATGAAAATAATACAACAGATTATTAGAATGGATCAGTTTATTACTTGTAGATTTCATGAGGCCATTTTGGTAAAGTTTCCCCAAACAAATGACAACTTACACCTTTTATGGGGATTGCGAATTTCGTTACGATGGAATTACGAGTGCACTAAAAGTGTTCGACGTGCCTTCAGGCCCGTTTCTAAAAGTCATGGAAAGTTAATCACAGTGGAATCCTTTTCCGGTTTCCAGTGTCATAAAGAAGTGGCTAAGTTTTGAAACATTTGGCAAGTGTGTTTCCCAACCAGCATATAAGATGCGTCGTATAAAAACTGTTGGGTCATAAAAATTTACAAACACAGTTCTTCTCACATAGTTTTTATAGCTTTTTTTGGTTACACAGTAAAATTGTAATTTGCAAAACGCTTGTTTTGTTAGTCCTTCCACCTCTCGCTCTTTAAACCTGCAATAAAACAAGCTCAACTTGTTTTCTTTATGGAATTACATGTGTTTGTGTGACTTTCCCAAAGTTTACAAGCAACCAGTATTAATCTTGATACAGTAGATTATATACACACTGAAGATGTACACAGTTGCAAAATTTAAGACTGGGAATTAGGAATCTATCTTTGCAGCACGAAAAAGTCAGAGGTTACACAAGTCTTCTCATAAAAGTCAAATACTTTTTCCATTTACGACTATTTTTATCACAGCAATGGATCATTTTTAAACAAAAACTTTTCAAACCCCCATGTTTATTTATTTTGTAATCTAATTCTTACGCAATTTATGGAACACAAAAGCACTAATGTTATTATCATCTCACAAAGTATCAAAAGGATGCTTTATTTTCCCCAACTGACTCAATTGGTGCTTTTAATGGTATTTCGTGGCCTTGAGCTTTGGTTTTATCTTGATGACGAAAATTGGATGCATATTTTATGTCCACCCTAGATGTAATGGCAGTAAAGTCTTTGTATTAACAATCTAGTTTTCATTCCAATCATCATTGCTTTCATAATGAGTAGGTTAGGGCTTCTAAAATGCATTTAGATTTTAGATTAGGTTAACGAATATGATATCAATTCTCCATTGAGGCAAGGATACAAAATTCTTTTGTCGGTTGGTTTAAACAAACAATCAACATTAAAATACGATACAGATTAAAATCCTCAACTCAAAATGTTGAAATCACCAAAAAATCCTAAGAATAACGTGGGAGACTACATAAAAGAAAAAGAAACTACATAACTGCAGACTGCACACTTTTTAAACAAGATTGATCACTGTTTTAGAAAAAAATTGCGATTTAGCAGTGCTGTATACTCCAGAGAGTCTTTAATCCTTTGCTTCCTCTATTACCCTTTGTTACGAACCTATGAATGCCAAATTCTCATAAAATGTATCACCCTTCCATTTTCAACGTTTTATCTGCAAAAAGGAAGTGACAGTGATGAAAGAGATGAGATTACGTGTAATGATTTTCTGTACTGAAAATAAAAGAGTTGCTGACAACTTAAAATGATACACATGAATAGAATAATATTTTAAAAACTGTATACGGTTCATTAGCAAAAAAATTCAACTTAAAATGTATGCTTCCGTTGCAAACCCAAACGAGATAAATACTCTCAATTTCTGGAGCATATCATTCCAATTCATCACCCCACACAAAAAACCAAGTTTCTCTAGTAAAAAATTAAATATACTAAAATATTTCCAAGTTCATTCACACATCGTTCAACTTTGGGTGCATGGCAGTGATTAGCTAGCAATAAAATCAGCCTCGTGCTTTCACAGAAGCAAAAAAAAATTGATTAACTTTCACCAAAGATTATTTCAGTACAAAAGACTTGAATTGCATGTAAATTGCACAATTAGTCAGTCCAGCTTTCTCTACTATTCTCTAATTGGTTCAGTCAGCCGACGCTTTGTCGTAAAATTAACTTGAGTGATCTAATCGGCAAAGTTTAACACGCTTTTGTTTTATGACAGCACCATTCTCTCCTGGAGTAAAATTAATTCCAGTGTGTGCTAACTAACTCCGTGTGTCCAAAGTAATTACTCAGTTTGCCTGCACCCTGCACATCACATCCTATTATGGCCTGTTTATATACTTTTTGTTAGCCTTACATACGTCCAGTCGACAAAATATTCCATGCGCTACGTACATAAAATGAAAATTTTTATGCAAAAAATTGGAATTAAGCGTAAAAAATATGATTTGTACCCTTGCTTTGTTCTTTTGGGACCGATTTTGGCCTCGCATGAAATTCACCCACACTAGTGACATATTGAGTAGCAAAAATTGTCCAAAACTATAAAATAACTTTTTTCTTAATCACTGCTACACAGTCGCCAATTTATAATCACACTTCATGTCACGTCACTATTTACAGACAACTTTTTCGCCCTGTTTAGCAGCCCACTTGTGAAAAATTGCAATTTTTTTTGTACTCACACTACAA
>Ga0210040_10004206_pt1 | contig 18947 bp, 20 predicted proteins | sample CryGeyCG12114_NA_FD_185462 | JGI IMG/M metagenome (GOLD analysis project Ga0210040, IMG submission 185462) | Groundwater microbial communities from aquifer - Crystal Geyser CG19_WC_8/21/14_NA (SPAdes) (version 2) | ecosystem: Environmental > Aquatic > Deep subsurface > Groundwater | place: USA...
GCGGCGTTCTCCTCGTGCCTCGCCTGCACGAACCGGGGCCCGTCCTCGGCGCGGTTCAGCGCCTCGAGGAAGCCGTTGATGCCGTCGCCGCTGTAGCCGTAGATGCGCTCGACGCCCCACGCCCGCAGGCGCTCGACCATCAGATCCGCCACGGTGCGCTCCGTCATGGCTCCTCCTCGTGCGAGGCGGTGCCGGGCTGCCGGATGCCGCCGGGGGTGCCGCGCTCCGACGAGTATGCTTCTCCGAACCGGCGACGGCGTCAGGAGTCCATGACCCGCACGAGCTCCTCGATGAACGATGCGAAGTCCGGGGAGTTGCGCAGGATGCGGCGCACGTCGTCGGGTGCGGAGAAGACCTCGACGAACTGGTCGAAGACGCGCTGGAAGTTCGCCCGGCCGCTCGCGCTGAAGGCGATGAGGGCGACGACGTGCACGCGGTTCCCGCCCCACGGGATCGGCGAGTCGTTGATGGCGATGGCGATGGAGGTGCGCACGGCGGTCATCTCGAGGGCGTGCGGGACGGCGAGGTCGTCGGTGAACGCGGTCGACGACATGCGCTCGCGGTCAACGGCCCCCTCGACGTACGCCAGGTCGATGACGCCCCGCTCGATCATGCGCTCGCCGAGTGACCGGATGACCTCCTCCTCGGACCCCGCCACGAGGTTGCGCACGAACAGGGCCCTGTCGAAGTAGGTGAGCAGCTCGCTCTTCAGCTCGTCGCGCCTGCGGTGCCTGCGCACGCGGGCGATGGCCCGGCGCACGGCGTCGAGGTCGTCCGCGGTGGGCAGGGGCGACACCGTCACGACGTTGTCGGCGCTCGCCGGGCCGCCGGTCGCGCTGATGACGAGGTCGACGCTGAGCGTCGAAGGGTCGACGTCCGTGCGGGTGATCACGTTCTCGACGGTGAGGTCGTCGCCGAGCGCGGACTCGATGCGGGACCGCAGCAGCGTGTGCAGGTCGTAGTAGTTCGCGCAGACGATGGCGCAGGTCAGCCGGTCCTCCCGCCGCGCCCGGCGCTCGAGGTGGGAGCCGACGTGCAGGGCGATGTAGCCGATCTCGTCGTCGTTGATGGGCACCCCGAGGCGCCGCTGGATCTCCGTCGCGATGAAGACCGCGAGCTCGAACGTCATCGGGTACGACGTCTTGATGGAGCGCGCGAGGGGGTTCGGTGCGTAACCGCGCCCGCGGGCACGCGCGACGAGGTTGCCGAGGTGCAGCGAGAAACGCACCATGAACGCGTCGTCCTCGAGATCGACGAGGTACTCGTCGCGCACGCGCCGCACGATGGCGCGCACGACGTCGAGGTTCGTCGGCACGACGTGGTTCTCGATCACCGTGGCCAGCGACTCGTTCTGCCCCGGCGTGACGACGCGGGTCGTCAGCAGAAGGGTCAGGTAGTCGATGTTGGCCGTGCTGAGCTCGACCCCGAAGTGCTCCCGCAGGAGGCGGCCGAGGTCGTCGGACAGCCGGGCGGCCTGGCCGGTGACGGTGCGGCCGGGGTCGGCAGCGGCGTCCCCGTCCTCGCGCGACACCCGGTCGACGGCGATCGCGACGTGCAGCAGCACGTCGTTGATGCCGTACTCGTTCACGAAGTAGCCGTGGCGGGCGACGAGTGCGAGCAGGTCGGTCTTGAACCGCCCGAGGTCATGCGCGGCGAACTCGCGCTGCACGCTCTCCAGCTCGAAGAAGTCCTGCGCGTGCTCCTCGCGGAACATGCGGCTGAGGAGCAGGCGCACGTCCCGCTCCGAGCCGCGCAGCCGCACGGCGCTGCCCCGGCGGTCGAGGGTGAGGCCGGCCTCCTGCAGAAGGGGGCGGATCCGGCGGAGGTCGGACTCGATGGTCGACTCGCTCACGAAGAGCGACTCCGCCAGGTCGTACACGTCGAGCGAATCCGACGCGTCGCCCAGTCGGCGCACGAGGTGGTACACGCGGTCGCGCGGGGTTTCGGGTTCGCCACCCCTGCTGCGATTCGCCCGGAGGTAGGCGGCGTAGCTCGCCGCGTCGAGCCGATAGCCGTCGCCCGAGGATTCGATGGTCACGGTCGGCAGGGTGCGGTCCCTGATGGCGGTCACGTAGTTCCGCACGCTGCGCGGCGTGACGCCCAGGCGGTCGGCGATCTCGCTCGCCGCGACCCAGCGCGTCGTGCCGGACAGGTAGTCCAGCACCCTTTCGTGGCGGTCGCTCAGCACGCAGGTAGTCAATCACCACTGGCCGTGTGCCAGGCGCAGGAACGGCCGCCTCCTGGCGGGACTTTCCTGGGGGGCGGAAGACCGGCTGCTGGCACCGCTCCCACCCGGTGGGCACCATAGGAAGGTACTGGCAACGGAGCGAGGAGGAGGTGCACCCATGGCGCGCATCCTCGTCGTCTGTGGAGCCGGTGCCTCCAGCACCTTCCTGGCCCACCGGATGCGTGCGCTCGCGGCAGAGCGCGGCGTCCCGGTGTCGGTCGAGGCGGCGGCGGAGAGCGACCTCGCGCTGCTCTCCTCCGGCGTCGACGTCGTGCTGGTCGGGCACCATCTCCGCGACCGGTTCGACCAGCTCTCCCGGACGATCGCGTCCGGGGGAGCCACGGCCGTCCTCCTCCCTCCCGCGGTGTTCACGCCGGCCGGTGCGGCCTCGGTGCTCGACGCCGCGCTCACCGAGGTGGCGGGGCGCGTAGATTGAAGGCCACCGCGACCGATCGGGCCGGCACGGACCGTCCCCGACGAGAAGCTCTTGAAGGAGACCCCATGGCAGAACGCACCGTCAGCATCGGATCCTCGCACGGTCTGCACGCCCGCCCCGCGGCGCTGTTCACGCAGGCCGCGTCGCAGGCCGGCATGCCCGTGCAGATCACGAAGGGCGCGAAGAAGGCCAACGCGGCGAGCATCCTCGGTGTCATCTCGCTCGGCATCGACCACGGCGACGAGGTCGTCCTCAGCGCGGACGGCGAGAACGCCGATGCCGTGCTCGAGGAGCTCGCCGGCATGCTCGAGGCAGACATGGACCAGGCGTGAGCACGCAGCTGACCGGTGTGGGCATCGGCCGCGGATCGGCCGTCGGCGCGGTCGTGCGCATGCCGGAGCCCCTCCCGGAGCCGGCGGACGCGCCGAGCACCCTCTCCGCCGAGGACGAGGGCGCGCGCGTCTCCGCCTCTCTCGCCGCCGTTGCGGCGGACATCCGGGCGCGCGGCGAGCGGGCCGGCGGGCCGGCCAAGGACGTGCTGGAGGCCCAGGCGTTCATGGCGGAGGACCCGACCCTCAGCGAGGACGTGACGTCTCGTCTCGCGTCCGGCAAGACGGCCGAGCGCGCCGTCTTCGAGGCCTTCGCCGGCTTCCGCGACATGCTCGCCGGCATGGGCGGATACATGGGCGAGCGCGCCACCGACCTCGATGACGTGTCGCAGCGCGTCGTGGCCCACCTGCTCGGCGTGCCCGCGCCCGGCGTGCCGTCCCCCGACGAGCCGTTCGTGCTCGTCGCCCGCGATCTCGCGCCGGCGGACACCGCCCTGCTCGACCTGGAAAAGGTGCTCGCGCTCATCACGAGCGAGGGCGGCCCCACCTCCCACACGGCGATCCTCGCCCGCGACAAGGGCATCGTGGCCGTCGTCGGCGTCGAGCCCGCCACGGACCTGAAGGACGGCGACTCCGTCATCGTCGATGCGGCCACCGGCATCGTCACGGTCGCGCCGTCGGACGAGGAGCTCGCAACGGCCCGCGCGGCGATCGACGCGCGGGCGACCGCGGTCGCCGCCCCGACCGGGCCGGGCGCGCTCGCCGACGGCACCGCCATCCCGCTGCTCGCCAACCTCGGCTCCGCGGCCGCCGCCGCCGGTGCGGTGGAGAAGGGTGCGGAGGGCGTCGGCCTGTTCCGCACCGAGTTCCTCTTCCTCGACGCCACGAGCGCCCCGACCGTCGAGGAGCAGAAGGCGCACTACGTCGCCGTGCTGCAGGCGTTCCCGGGCAGGAAGGTCGTCGTGCGCGTCCTCGACGCGGGCGCCGACAAGCCGCTCACGTTCCTGAACGACGCACCGGAGGAGAACCCGGCGCTCGGGTTGCGCGGCCTTCGGGCTCTGCGGGCGCACGAGCAGATCCTGCGCGACCAGCTCACCGCCCTGGCCCAGGCCGACGCGGAGACCGAGAGCGACCTCTGGGTCATGGCGCCCATGGTGTCCACGGTCGAGGAGGCCCGGTACTTCACCGCCCTCGCGCACGAGCTCGGGCTGAAGACCGCCGGCGTCATGGTCGAGGTGCCGTCGTCGGCCCTGCTCGCCGACCGCATCCTCGCCGACGCCGACTTCGCGAGCATCGGCACGAACGACCTCACCCAGTACACGCTCGCCGCGGACCGCCTGCTCGGCTCGGTCGCGCCGTTCCAGGACCCCTGGCACCCGTCGGTGCTCCGGCTCGTCGGCGAGGTCGGCGCCGCCGGCGCGGCGCTCGGCAAGCCCGTGGGCATCTGCGGCGAGGCCGCGGCGGACCCGCAGCTGGCCGTCGTGCTCGTCGGCCTCGGTGCGACGACGCTCTCCATGTCGCCCGCCGCGCTCGCCGACGTGCGAGCCGAGCTGCTCAAGTTCACCCTGGAGCAGGCGCGGTCCTTCGCCACGGTCGCGCTCGCCTCGAGCAGCGCCGCGGAGGCACGCGCCGCCGTGCAGGCCGCGAGCGACGCCATTCTTCCCACCCCATCCCCTTCCCCATCCGAATCGAACGGAGCACGATCATGACGACGGCGTCACCCGCCACCACGACGCAGAAGGGCGGCGCCAGGGTCCGCATTCAGCGGTTCGGTGCCTTCCTCTCCGGCATGGTCATGCCGAACATCCCCGCGTTCATCGCCTGGGGCCTCATCACCGCGCTCTTCATCGAGACCGGCTGGATCCCCGTGCCGCAGCTCGGCGGCTTCGGCGAGGCAGCGGACGGCACGCCGTACACCGGCATCGTCGGCCCGATGATCACCTACCTCCTTCCGCTGCTCATCGCCTACACGGGTGGCCGCATGGTCTACGACGTGCGCGGTGGCGTGGTCGGAGCCGCGGCGACCATGGGCGTCATCGCCGGGTCGAACGCCCCGATGTTCCTCGGTGCGCTCATCGTCGGCCCGCTCGCGGCCCTCATCATGAAGAAGCTCGACCGGCTGTGGGACGGCAAGATCCGCGCCGGCTTCGAGATGCTCGTCAACAACTTCTCCGCCGGCATCCTCGCCATGCTCCTCGCGCTCGTGGCCTTCTTCGGCCTGGCGCCGCTGCTCTCCGCCTTCAGCAACGCGCTGGGTGGAGCGGTCGGCTGGCTCACCGAGAACCGCCTCCTGCCGCTCGCGAGCATCGTCATCGAGCCGGCCAAGGTGCTGTTCCTCAACAACGCCATCAACCAGGGCGTGCTCACGCCGCTCGGTGCGGCGCAGTCGGCCGACACCGGCAAGTCGATCCTGTTCCTGCTCGAGGCCAACCCCGGCCCGGGCCTCGGCCTGCTGCTCGCCTTCACCGTGTTCGGCGTCGGCGTCTCCCGTGCCACCGCCCCCGGCGCGATCATCATCCAGTTCCTGGGCGGCATCCACGAGATCTACTTCCCCTACGTGCTGTCGAAGCCGATCCTGCTGCTCGCCGTCATCTGCGGTGGCGCGACCGGTGTCTTCACCAACGTGCTCTTCGGCTCCGGCCTCGTGAGCGTCGCGTCCCCCGGCAGCATCTTCGCGATCCTTGCCGTCACGGCCCGCGACAGCTACCTGGGCGTCATCCTGTCGGTCATCCTGTCAGCCGCGGTCTCGTTCATCGTCGCCGCGGTCATCCTGCGGGCCAGCCGCTCGCGTGACCTCGAGGCCGAGGCGGCGGGCACCAACGCCCTCGCCGACGCCGCGGCCCGCATGGACGACCTCAAGGGCAAGAAGAGCTCCGTCACGGCCGCGCTCCGCCAGGAGCAGGGCACCAACACCGCGACCGAGGTGCGCATCGACAACATCGTGTTCGCCTGCGACGCGGGCATGGGCTCGAGTGCCATGGGCGCGAGCGTGCTGCGCAACAAGCTCAAGAAGGCCGGAGTCGAGGGCGTGACGGTCGTGAACAAGTCGATCGCCAACCTCGACGGTCACGAGGACCTGATCATCACGCACAAGGACCTCACGGACCGGGCGCGGCAGAAGAACGACCACGCGACGCACGTGTCGGTGGACAACTTCATGAACAGCCCCAAGTACGACGAGGTCGTCGGCCTCGTGCAGTCCCAGAAGGACGCGTGACGGCGCGGTAACCGCGCCGCACCGAAGAAGCAACAGGAAGAGGAATCGATGACCGACAGGGTGCTTGAACTCGACCGGGTGCGCGTCGGCGCGCGCGCCGACGGCATGGAGGATGCGATCACGCAGGCGGCGGAGCTGCTCGTCTCCGCCGGCGCCGTGACGCCGGAATACCTCGGCTACATGCTCGAGCGCGAGAAGTCGGTCTCGACCTACATGGGCAACTTCCTGGCCATTCCGCACGGCACGAACGAGGGCAAGGACACGATCCTGTCGTCCGCGCTCTCGTTCGTGCGGTACGACCAGCCCATCGACTGGAACGGCAATGAGGTGCGCTTCGTCGTCGGCATCGCCGGCAAGGACAACGGTCACCTTGAGATCCTGACCAAGATCGCGATCATCTTCAGCGACGAGGACCAGGTGCAGAAGCTGCTCGACGCCCCGTCCTCCGAGGCCGTGTACGAGATCCTGTCGGAGGTCAACGAGGGATGAAAGCCGTCCACTTCGGTGCCGGAAACATCGGTCGGGGCTTCGTCGGCCTCATCCTGCACAACGCCGGATACGAGGTGCTCTTCTCCGACGTCAACGCCGAGCTGATCGCCGAGCTCGCGGCCGCGGACGAGTACCGCGTGCGCGAGGTGGGCCCCGACGCCCGCGAGTGGACCGTCGACGGGTTCCGCGCCATCAACAGCGCGGAGGACTCGGACGGTCTCGTCGCCGAGCTCGCCTCCGCCGACGTCGCGACCACCGCCGTGGGGCCGACGGTGCTGCGTTTCGTGGCGCCGAGCATCGCCGCGGGCCTGCTGGCCCGCCCCGTGGGCGCCGCCCCGCTGCAGGTCATGGCGTGCGAGAACGCGATCAACGCGACGGACCTCCTGCGGGCCGAGGTGGAGAAGGCGCTCGGCGACCGCGTGGATGCGCTCGGCCGCGCGGTGTTCGCGAACACCGCCGTCGACCGCATCGTGCCGAACCAGGACCCTGGCCAGGGGCTCGACGTCACGGTCGAGGACTTCTTCGAGTGGGTCATCGACCGCACGCCGTTCGGCGACGCGGTGCCGGTGATCCCCGAGGCGACGTTCGTCGACGACCTCGCCCCCTACATCGAACGCAAGCTGTTCACGGTGAACACGGGGCACGCGACCCTCGCGTACCACGGGTTCGCCGCCGGCGCGGAGAGCCAGTCCGACGCCATGGCGATGCCCGACGTCGCGGGGGAGGTGCGGGCGGTGCTCGACGAGACGAAACGGTTGCTCGTCGCCAAGCACGGCCTCGGCGAGGAGGAGCAGCAGCGCTACCTCGAGAAGAACCTCAAGCGATTCGCCAACCCCGACCTCGCCGACACCGTCGCGCGCGTCGGGCGTCAGCCGCTGCGGAAACTGAGCCGGCACGAGCGCTTCATCGGCCCGGCGGCCGAGCTCGCCGAGCGCGGCCTGCCGACCGACGCGCTCGTCCGTGCCGTGACGGCGGCCCTGAAGTTCGACGTGCCGGAGGACCCCCAGAGTGTCGAGCTCGGCGAGAAGCTCGCCTCCCTGTCGGCCGAGGACTTCGTGCGCGAGGTCACCGGGCTCGACGACGCCCATCCGCTCACGTCGGCGCTCGTCGCGGCCGTGACGGGGGAGCAGTCGCGCCGGAACGGCCTCGCGGGGGCCTGAGCCCGGTCGCGCTCGGCCGTCGGCGTGTGCCCGCGCGGCTATATCAGGCCGGTCCGCCTCCGGAATTGCGACACGCGCGAAGATGGCATACGATTGATCTTTGGTGTTTTGGGCCCGTTCCGGGCGCCGATTATCTCACCACAATCCCCCGCACGACCAGCGGACAACCTTTTAGCGACAGTGAGTGTATGGCCAAAAAAGACGGTGTCATCGAGATCGAAGGCGCAGTAGTCGAAGCTCTTCCCAACGCGATGTTCCGCGTCGAGTTGACCAACGGACACAAAGTGCTCGCCCACATCTCGGGCAAGATGCGTCAGCACTACATCCGCATCCTCCCCGAGGACCGCGTGATCGTGGAGCTGAGCCCTTACGACCTGACCCGTGGTCGGATCGTCTACCGCTACAAGTGAGTCCGCTGTAAGGAACGGCCCACCAGCAGCCATTCGGCTGATGTGCGGCACGAGGCCAGCGAACAAAGGAAGCAAGAACATGAAGGTCAACCCCAGCGTCAAGCGGATCTGCGACAAGTGCAAGGTCATCCGTCGCAACGGACGCGTCATGGTGATCTGCGAGAACCCGCGCCACAAGCAGCGCCAGGGTTAGTCGGTGCGGGCCCTCGGGCCCGTGTCGCGCAGCACGACGGAACGCCACAACTGAAAACAGAACCAGCAGCACCAGAACCCGCGGACGGCCCGTCCGCCCGTGGGGGACACCACCGGTCGGAGGCCGGTGCACCGGTGCTGCTCCACACCTCCACACATCTCTAGGAGAAGCCGCAATGGCACGTCTCGCAGGCGTAGACATTCCCCGCGACAAGCGCGTGGAAGTAGCACTCACGTACATCTACGGCGTCGGCCGCACGAGGGCGCTCAAGACCCTCGCCGACACCGCAATCGACGGCAACATCCGGGTCAAGGACCTGAGCGACGACCAGCTCGTCGCGCTCCGCGATCACATCGAAGGCAACTTCAAGGTCGAGGGTGACCTCCGCCGCGAGGTGGCGGCCGACATCCGCCGCAAGGTCGAGATCGGCAGCTACGAGGGCATCCGCCACCGTCGCGGCCTCCCGGTCCGCGGTCAGCGCACCAAGACCAACGCTCGCACCCGCAAGGGCCCGAAGCGCACCGTGGCCGGCAAGAAGAAGGCCCGCTAGGCCCCCGGCCAGCGGCCTCTCGCCTTCATCAGGATCTAGGAGAAATCATGGCAACACCGAAGACTGCTGCGCGCAAGCCGCGTCGCAAGGAGAAGAAGAACATCGCCGTGGGCCAGGCCCACATCAAGAGCACGTTCAACAACACGATCGTCTCGATCACCGACACCACCGGTGCGGTCATCAGCTGGGCATCGTCGGGCGGCGTCGGCTTCAAGGGCTCGCGCAAGTCCACCCCGTTCGCCGCGCAGCTCGCCGCGGAGTCGGCCGCGCGCCAGGCGCAGGAGCACGGCATGAAGAAGGTCGACGTGTTCGTGAAGGGTCCGGGCTCCGGCCGCGAGACCGCGATCCGCTCGCTTCAGGCCGCGGGCCTCGAGGTCGGCTCGATCAACGACGTGACGCCGCAGGCCCACAACGGCTGCCGTCCGCCGAAGCGCCGCCGCGTCTAGGACGAACGTTCCCGCTCGGGCCGAGGCCCCTGTCGCCCACGGGCGACGGGGGTCTCGATCCGGCTGATCGGGTTTTCCGTGGTCGTCGCCGGCCGCTCTTCACAACTCCATACCTGCCGGGTCCTCCGCCCGGTTCATTGCCGAGTGTCATATAGCGGACACTTCGCCGAAAGGAATCAACAGTGCTGATTGCACAGCGTCCAACGCTCACCGAAGAGAACATCTCGGAGTTCCGGTCACGTTTCGTGATCGAGCCCCTCGAGCCGGGGTTCGGATACACCCTCGGCAACTCCCTGCGCCGCACGCTTCTCTCCTCGATCCCGGGCGCCGCGGTCACGAGCATCCGCATCGACGGCGTGCTGCACGAGTTCAGCACGATCCCCGGCGTGAAGGAAGACGTCACCGAGATCATTCTGAACATCAAGGGCCTCGTCGTCTCCAGCGAGCACGACGAGCCGATCACCGCGTACCTGCGCAAGACCGGCGCCGGTGAGGTCACGGCGGCCGACATCTCCGCTCCCGCAGGCGTCGAGATCCACAACCCCGAGCTCGTCATCGCCACGCTCAACGAGAAGGCGAAGTTCGAGCTCGAGCTCACGATCGAGCGCGGCCGCGGTTACGTCTCGGCGACCCAGAACCGCAGCGAGTTCAGCGAGGCCGGCCAGATCCCGGTCGACTCCATCTACTCGCCCGTGCTCAAGGTCACCTACCGCGTCGAGGCGACGCGCGCCGGTGAGCGCACCGACTTCGACCGTCTCGTGGTCGACGTCGAGTCGAAGCCCGCCATCACGCCGCGCGACGCCATCGCGTCCGCCGGTCGCACGCTCACGGAGCTGTTCGGGCTCGCCCGCGAGCTCAACAACGCGGCCGAGGGCATCGAGATCGGCCCCGCGCCTGTCGACGCCGTCCTCAGCTCCGAGCTGTCGATGCCGATCGAGGACCTCGACCTGTCGGTTCGCTCGTACAACTGCCTGAAGCGCGAAGGCATCAACAACGTGAGCGAACTGGTCGCCCTCTCGGAGACCCAGCTCATGAACATCCGCAACTTCGGTCAGAAGTCGGTGGATGAGGTCAAGGACAAGCTCGTCGAGATGGGGCTGTCGCTGAAGGATGCCGTTCCCGGCTTCGACGGCGCCCACTTCTACAGCGGCTCCGACGACGACGAGTACAGCTAACCGCTCGTTTCGCCCCCACCACACTTCTGAACATCCCACTGGAGAACCAACACCATGCCTAAGCCAACCAAGGGCCCTCGTCTCGGCGGCGGACCGTCCCACGAGCGCCTGATGCTCGCGAACCTCGCGGCCGCGCTGTTCACCCACCGCTCGATCAAGACCACAGAGACCAAGGCCAAGCGCCTGCGTCCCGTGGCCGAGCGCCTGATCACGTTCGCGAAGCGCGGCGACCTGCACGCGCGCCGCCGCGTGCTCGGCGTCATCTCCGACAAGACCGTCGTGCACGAGCTCTTCACGGAGATCGCGCCCCTCGTCGCCGAGCGCGACGGCGGCTACACCCGCATCACGAAGCTCGGTTTCCGCAAGGGCGACAACGCCTCGATGGTGCAGATCGAGCTCGTGCTCGAGCCCGTGACCCCGAAGGTCAAGCGCAGCGCGTCCGCCGCCGGCGGCCGCAGCGCCTCACCGGTCGGTGCGACCCCGGTCGCGGAGGCCTCCGCCGCTCCGGTCGCCGAGACCGCGTCCGACGAGTCCGCTGCCGAGCCGGCCGCCGAGGAGTCCGAGGTTCCCGTCGAGTCGACCGACACGGTCGAGCAGTCCGAGCCGACGGCCGCCGAGGCCCCGGACGAGGTCGCCGCGGAGGTCGAGGCCGACGCCGCCGAGAAGTCCGACAGCGCCGAGAAGTCCGACAGCTGACACTCCGCACGTGACCGAAGCCCCCGGTGTCCACGGACGCCGGGGGCTTCGTCGTGCACGCCTCGGTCGCGGGCGCCCTTGCCTATGCTGAGGGCATGGTGGACCTCCTCCCGCTGAGCGCCAGGGTCGACGCGCCCGCAACGCTGCCCGGTCTGCCCGAGGCCGAGGGCCTGCGCTGGCGCTCCGCGACGCGCGACGACGCCGCCGCACTGGCCGAGCTGCATCGTGCGATGGACCCGCTCGACCATCCGCACTTCGTCGTCGACGAGGAGGAGATCGCCGAGGACTTCGGGGAGCCGCGATTCGATCCGGTCCGCGATTCGCTCCTCGCCGAGGACGGGCGCGGTGTCGCCGCGTACGGCATCGCGCTGCCCCTGGAGAGCAGGGAGTCGATCGCGCGCGTGCTGCTGCTCGGCGGGGTGCGGCCGGACCGGCGAGGCTCCGGGATCGGGCGCGGCATCGCGGCCTGGCAGGAGGCGCGCGGCATCCAGCAGCTGGCGAGCGCCGAGGAGGCGCTCCCCGGCTGGCTGCTGGTCTACGCCGACACGAAGCACGGCGCGGGCGCGATCCGTCTCTTCGAGCGGCGCGGGTTCGCGCGCGATCGCTACTTCCTCGAGTTGCGGCGTGACCTCGCCGAGCGCATCCCCGAGGTGACGCCGGCGGAGGGCGTGCGCATCGTGCCGTGGCACGGCGACTGGTCGGCGAGCGCGCTCGAGGCGAAGAACGCGTCCTTCCGCGACCACTGGGGCTCGCAGCCGGAGTCGCGGGAGCACTGGGAGCACCACGAGCGGCTCGCGATCTTCCGCCCCGACCTCAGCTACCTCGCGCTCGCGACCGGAGAGGACGGCACCGAGCGCGTCGTCGGCCTCGTCCGCACCGACGTCAACGAGCGCGACTGGGCCGCTCAGGGGTATCCCCACGCCTACGTCGGCCTCGTCGGCGTCGTGCGGGAGTGGCGGGGGAGGCGGATCGCCCAGGCGCTTCTCACCCGCGTGCTCGCGGCGAGCAGGGACCTTGGCTACGAGCGCGTGACCCTCGACGTCGACTCCGACAACCCGTCCGGCGCCCTCGGCCTGTACTCGAGCATGGGCTTCCGCGCCGCGACGCGGTCCGTCGCCCTGCTGAGGGCGTTCTGACCGGAGCCGACCCCTAGACTTCTCGGGTGAGCGGGGAAGTGGGCGCGGGGGAAACGAGTCCCGGCGGCAGGCGCTTCCGCCTCGACATCGCGTACGACGGCACCCGCTTCACCGGCTGGAGCAGGCAGCCCGATCAGCGGACGGTGCAGGGAGAGCTCGAGGCGGCGCTCGCGAGCATCTTCACGAGCACCCCGCCCGCGCCGACGCTCGCGGTCGCCGGCCGGACGGACGCCGGCGTGCACGCCGTGGGGCAGGTCGCCCACCTCGACCTCACGCGCGCCCAGGTGGCGAAGCTCGCCAGGCCGAGGAGGGGCAAGCGACCACCCGGCCACGTCGAGCCCAGCACCGCGGAGGCGCTCGCCCGCCGCGTGAACGGCATCCTCGGGCCGTCGTCCGACGTCGTCGTCCACGCCTGCGCCGAGGCGCCGGAGGGGTTCGACGCGCGGTTCTCCGCGGAATGGCGGAGCTACGAGTACCGCATCGCCGACGCGCTCGCTCTCCGCGACCCGCTGCAGCGGCACCGCACCCTCTGGCTGCCCGGGACGCTCGACGATCGGGCCATGGACACGGCGGCCATCGGTCTGCTCGGCCTGCACGACTTCGCCGCGTACTGCAAGCCGCGCGCGGGCGGGACGACGATCCGCACCCTGCAGGAGTTCCGCTGGACCCGCGACGCGGACGGGGTGCTCATCGGCCGCATCCGGGCCGACGCGTTCTGCCACAGCATGGTGCGCGCGGTCGCCGGCGGCTGCGTCGCCGTGGGGGAGGGCAAGCTCGAGCCGGGGCGGCTCGAGGAGCTGCTCGCGATCCGCGCCCGCACGAATGACTTCGTCGTGCTGCCGGCGAAGGGGCTCACGCTGATGCGCGTCGGCTATCCGCCGGACGGGCAGCTCCAGGCCCGCGCGCTGCTCACCCGGGCCAAGCGCGAGCCGGACGGCCTAGCGGGCGCGGTTTGACCGGGGGACGCGCCCTGGTCTAGTCTGGGGTGTTGGTGTTTGCGCCCCTGCGCGCAGCACGCGAGATTGAGCCCTCCACCGGTGAGTTCCCCGACATCGTCGGACGCCGCGCCACGCGCGACCGGAACGCACCACGGAGCGGGATTCACGAACAACTCATTTCGAATCAGGAAGCAGACCTCTGTGACGCGCACGTATTCACCCAAGGCCGGCGAGATCCAGCGGGAGTGGCTCATCATCGACGCCACCGACATCGTTCTCGGCCGTCTGGCCAGCCACGCCGCCGCCCTGCTCCGCGGCAAGCACAAGCCGACCTTCGCCCCGCACATGGACACCGGCGACTTCGTGATCATCATCAACGCGGACAAGGTCGCGCTGACCGGATCGAAGCTCGAGCAGAAGAAGGCATACCGCCACTCCGGTTACCCGGGCGGCCTCACCGCCACGAGCTACTCCGAGATGCTGGAGAAGCAGCCCACCCGCACGGTCGAGAAGGCCATCCGCGGCATGCTGCCGAAGAACTCCATCGGCCGCGCCCAGCTGACCAAGCTGAAGGTCTACACCGGTTCCGAGCACCCGCACGCCGCTCAGCAGCCGAAGACCTACACCCTCGACCAGGTCGCTCAGTAACGCCCGACGGCGCTGACACCTCCTCCAGACAAGACATAGAAGGAATCACTTACATCGTGGCGAAGATCGCAGACTCCATCGACGCGGCTCCTGAGAGCTACTCGACCGAATCCCCCGCTGAGGCGACCCGTGCGCCCCGCGCCGTGCTGAGCGTGCCCGGTGCCGCCGTCGGCCGCCGCAAGCAGGCCATCGCGCGCGTGCGCATCGTGCCGGGCTCCGGCACCATCATCGTCAACGGGCGCGAGCTCGCGGACTACTTCCCCAACAAGTTGCACCAGCAGCTGATCAACGACCCGTTCAAGGTGCTCGACCTGCTGGGCAGCTACGACGTGATCGCCCGCATCACCGGCGGTGGCCCCTCCGGCCAGGCCGGCGCCCTGCGCCTCGGCATCGCGCGTTCCCTGAACCAGGTGGACGAGGAGAACAACCGCGCGACCCTCAAGAAGGCCGGCTTCCTGAGCCGCGACGCGCGCGTCAAGGAGCGCAAGAAGGCCGGACTGAAGAAGGCCCGCAAGGCTCCCCAGTTCTCGAAGCGCTAACCCGCTTCCGCGTTACTCGCTCCATGCCACGGTTGTTCGGCACGGACGGCGTGCGTGGCCTCGCCAACCGCGACCTCACGGTCGAGCTGGCGCTCGGGCTCGCGCAGGCCGCCGCGCAGGTCCTCGGCTCGGATGCATGGGAGGCCGGGCGACGACCCACAGCGGTCGTCGCCCGGGATCCCCGCATCTCGGGTGAATTTCTCGCCGCCGCGGTCGCGGCCGGGCTGGCGAGCTCCGGCGTCGACGTGCTCGACGCCGGCGTCATTCCCACGCCGGCCGCGGCGTTCCTCATCGCCGACATCGGCGCCGACTTCGGCGTGATGATCTCCGCGTCGCACAACCCGGCGCCGGACAACGGCATCAAGTTCTTCGCCGCGGGCGGCAAGAAGCTCGCGGACGACCTCGAGGACCGCATCGAGGCGCTTCTCACCGGCGAGAAGCTCGCCCCGACGGGCGTCGACGTCGGCCGCATCCGCCGCTTCGCGGACGCCGAGGACCGCTACATCGTGCACCTGCTCGGCACGCTGCCGCATCGTCTGGACGGCATCCACGTCGTGCTCGACTGCGCGCACGGCGCCGCGGCCGGCATCTCGCCCGAGGTCTTCACCGACGCGGGCGCACGGGTGACGGTGATCGGCAACGACCCCAACGGCATCAACATCAACGACGGCGTCGGCTCGACCCACCTCGACCTGCTCGCCGAGGCCGTGCTCGCGCACGGCGCAGACGTCGGCATCGCCCATGACGGCGACGCCGACCGGTGCCTGGCCGTCGACCACGAGGGAACGATCGTGGACGGCGACCAGATCATGGCCGTGCTGGCGCTGTCCATGGCCAACCGTGGGCTCCTCAGGCGGCGGACGCTCGTGGCGACCGTGATGAGCAACCTCGGCCTGCGTCTCGCGATGGCGGCGAACGACATCCACGTGCTGCAGACGCGCGTCGGCGATCGGTACGTGCTCGAGGCCATGAACGAGTCCGGCTACTCGCTCGGTGGCGAGCAGTCCGGCCACCTGATCATGGCCGATCACGCCACGACCGGCGACGGCATCCTCACCGGACTGCAGCTGCTGTCCGAGATGGCGGGCACGGGCAGGTCGCTCAAGGAGCTCGTCGGCGTGATGACGGTCTTCCCGCAGATCATGGTCAACGTGCGCGGGGTCGATCAGCACCGCGTGAACGAGGACGAGGTCGTCGCCGCGGCCGTGGCCGAGCTCGAGACCGAGCTGGGCGACACGGGACGCATCCTGCTTCGCGCATCCGGCACGGAGCCGATGGTGCGCGTCATGGTGGAGGCCGCGGACCACCCCACGGCGCACCGCATGGCGCACTCGCTCGCCGACGTCGTGAAGCAGCGCCTCGCGATCTGAGCCGTCCCCGCGGATCGGTCGTGTCCCTTCGAGAAGCTCAGGGACCGTGTGGGTCCGTCGTTCCTGCGGGTCGCCCGACACGGTCGCGGGGACCCGGTCGCAGTTCCGCAGATCCGGCACGGTCGGCGAGTCGTGCCGTCAGAACGGTGTGTCGCCCGAACTCTGCTGAATCGCGTGCGTCCGTTGTCTGATGCGGGCGCCCGCATACGGTCGCTGAGCATGTCGAAGCGACGGGACGCCCGGGGGACCGGGCCGCGTGGCAGCCCGCGCGGGTCCGGCGTTCTCCCCGGCCGCCGTCACCGCGCGCTTGGCCTCGCGCACGCGGGCGAGCGACTCCAGGTCGACGATGTCCGCGACCGACAGGTACGTGCCTTCGGCCCCGTAGGCACCGGCGGCCTCTCGCCAGCCCTCGGCCTTCCGCCCGTACCGCTTGCCGAGCAGGGCGAGGAAGATCTTCGCCTTTTGCTCGCCGAAGCCCGGCAGCACCTTGAGCCGGCGCAGGACCTCCGCGCCCGTCGGGGCGTCGCGGGTCCAGAGAGCGGCGGCGTCCCCGCCCCAGTCCTCCTCGATCGCGGCGCACAGCGCCTGTGCCCGCGCGGCCATCGAGCCGGGGAAGCGGTGCACGGCCGGCGTCTGCTTGAAGACCTCGACGAGGGCGTCCGCGTCGTTGTGGGCGATTTCGACGGCGTCGAGCTTCCCGAGGAGCTGGCGGAGTTTCTCGAGCCCGGCGAACCCGGTCTCCATCGCGACCTGCTGGTCCAGCAGCATGCCGAGGAGCAGCGCGAGGGGATCGGTGGAGAGCAGCTCGTCCGCGGCGGCGTCGCAGGTGATCGACAGTGTCGGGGCCATCCGCCCATGAACCCATCGCGCGCCCGGCACCGCATCTTGATCACCGCGACACAGGCACCGGATTCCACGCCCATACCTCAAGATGGGGCTGTAGATGCGACTCGCCGGTATCGAGGCACCGGGGACGCTGGCGTGTCGTAACTGAAGCTTATTCAGCATGAGGATGCGGTTTGACCGAGGCGCACACCCACCGGCGCTGTCTGTTACGGCTGGTCGCGAACTCGCGTTTGGGCTGCTGGGAAGCCGACTCGGCGTCATGAGGGCGCGGCATGCTGCCGCGGCGAGGATATGGGAATGAACGAATTCAGCCCTGCGTAGCGCGCAACAAACTGCTAGCGTCGCTACACCACACACGATGGGCAGGAGCCGAGCGTGCCTCACCTGAATTTTCGGGACTTGTACTTTGGCTTCGCGTCCGCAGAAGCAGAAGTGGCGTACGATCCCAGCCGATTCTTGGACCGTTTCTACGATCGGTGGAACATCGCGAGCGCTCTCCGCGACGACAGCTTCTTCTTGGTTGTTGGTCCGAAAGGATCCGGCAAGACCGCAATCAGCGAATTCATCCGTTTGCATTCGGAACGGCGTTACGGCCAGGCGCACGTATTTTCACACTCGCTGAATCTTGATGATGTCACACCCGGTGTTAGTCCGCTTTCTGCAATCAGTCAGAAGCTTGTCTCCGAGCAAGCGACCGGCATCACCGACTCGGCTTGGCGCCTCTATATTTCTATCAGATTTTTCGAACTGTTGATGCAGGATGCAAGCTGCTCAGTTGGGCGGGATCCGCTAGCAGTGGGCCTGGCGAAGCAGCTCAGTGATGTTGGCCTCATGGCAAGTGATTTTCCCACTGTGTTGCGCAAGGTCCGGGAAAACAAATTCTCCATCAGTCTCAAAGGCTTCGTGGGAGGAGAGCACACCACCAAGGTCTCCGATCAGGTCCCGGTTTCGAAACTTGGGGAAGCGCTACAGAGAATCATCGTTGACGCGGAGTCCGACAATCAATTCATTCTGTCGATCGACGGGCTCGACCGGATCATCGGTGATAATCGGGCATACTGGTTGACGCTTGCTGCACTCCTTCGAGTCGGCGATGACTATCACCTAAAGCTCCGTCGGGCGCGTTCCTCTATCCGAATCCTGGTCATGTGCCGTAGTGACGTATTCCGTAAGATTCGCTTCGCCGACGCTGACAAGATATCTGGCGACTCCACTCTCTTTGTCGACTGGGGTGCGCAACAGACCGTCCCGCGTGACAGTCCTCTCTGGGACTATCTCGCCGCGAAGGCGACCATATCGCCTGAGGCCCTGCTATCCCTTTTCCCGGGCTTCATTGAAGTGGGACTGCGCAGCAAAGACAAAGTAAGACGATTTGCGAGCGCTGAGTACCTTTTGACGTCGACCAGGTCGACTCCACGTGAGATGACAATGTTGATGAAACGCCTTCAGAGCGAAGTGCCCCCAAAGGGCCTTGTCACGTCCGACCGTGTTCGCTCCGCTGTCGACTACTTCGCCTCGCGGGACCTGCTGACGACCGTTGCGGCGGAATGCACTGGTATCCTTGAGGACGCGATTAGCGATCGTCTAGAAGATATTCTCTCCGGCTTCGAGGCGGCTTCGAACGTTGGCCCCGAGGATATTCGAAGGGCCATGAGCGCTGCTGGCGTCGATGAGTCGTTAGCAGGAGATTTTGCGGAATTCCTATTCTTGGCCGGCCTCCTGGGTAACTACGACCCGCAGACTGGATACATTCAGTTCTACCACCGCCGAGACACCTATAAGTTCAAGCGCAGTGGTCCGTGGCAACTGCATCGGGGGTTGATGTACGCATTCAACATACCCTTCTCGAGAAGAGCCGCCTCCTTGGATCACTGAACTGCACCAGCGCAGCCACTCCATATTCGCTTGCTTTGAAGCGTCTTTCGCAGCTAGTGGGGACGGCCACTTACCTGGAACAAAGGCGCTCTCGCGATAGGTGGGCTTCGGCCTGGGCGCCGCACCGCCGCGCACGCTACAGCTTGCGCAGGAGCACGTTCGCGACCGAGTGGTCGGCCTCCTTGCGCAGCACGAGCGTCGCGCGGGAGCGGGTCGGACGCACGTTCTGGACGAGGTTCGGCTCGTTGATGGCGGCCCAGACGTCGC
>Ga0210040_10004207_pt1 | contig 18946 bp, 15 predicted proteins | sample CryGeyCG12114_NA_FD_185462 | JGI IMG/M metagenome (GOLD analysis project Ga0210040, IMG submission 185462) | Groundwater microbial communities from aquifer - Crystal Geyser CG19_WC_8/21/14_NA (SPAdes) (version 2) | ecosystem: Environmental > Aquatic > Deep subsurface > Groundwater | place: USA...
TGTTTAAGGGCATTTTTCGCCGGTCCTTCTCTCATTTTCTTCATTTGTTCTCTGATTTTACGCAATTCCGCCTCGCACTGGGCGGCTTTACGCTCTAGCTCTTCCGCTTTTTTGTCCACCTTAATATTGAAAGAGAAAAGACAAAAATGAACATAGAAAATGAAAAAAAATGCAACAGATCGGTGCGTTCAAAAATCAATAATCAATTTAAGTAGTTAGCTTACATTTGATATACAGGCATTCAAATCTGGAGGGGGATCTTTAGATTTAGAGCTTCCAAAAATCCGATTCATTTTGTTTTTGTATGTAATGTCTGGCTTCGAGAAAAAAATATTTTTCTTACAATAATAATTAATAATGAGTTATATAGAAATGTTTATTTGTATTGGCTTAAAAAAACGCTGACGACACCTTAAATTTCTTCTCCAACCACAAAAAGAACTTCGAAATCTTCCTTATTTAGGTAATTATTTCCACAAATATATAAAATAGATACACTACACACTTCACACACAGTGCTAAAATGACTCATGCAAGCAATGCACTTGCGTTACGCAAGTAGACAGCATAGTCGATGAAATGCAATGTGAAAAATGTGAATATTTGCGATTTGCACATACTACACACAGTGGTAAATTCTATGTGTGCATCTTGTCTACTTTTATGGTGTGGCCGCGCGGACAGAAACGGGCTTTCACACTTTCACCACATGTATAAGTGAATAAGTGTACTTCTATTTGTTGTCTTCCTGCTCTTGAGACGTTCAAAAAGCAGAATAGAAGTATTTCTACTGCTTTCACCAAGAATTATGAGTTTTATACAGATGGATGGATTTACACATTCTTACTGCCTGTACTGAGTCTGTTTTACCCGTTTTACCCAGCGAATGACTGGAATTCTGGCTAAACAAAAATGGAAAGTAGAAAAAATTGGGTAGACAAAAGTAGTTTATAAAAGTAGCAGTAGGATTTTATTTCAGTCAAATTCTTCAAAACAAAAGTAAACGAAATATGAAACTTGCAAGTCAACAAATGTAGCAACTCTGTGCAAGAGCCTTTTATTTTCAACCGTTGCATGCAAAGCATAGCAGACAGTAAATGGTTTCAAATCTACATATAGCATAATGTCGATATCTATAAAGTAACTTGAATTGCTTTTAAAATAATGTATTAGTAATGCAAGATGGCTTCTAGTTTATTTTAAAAGAATTCTTTAGCAGACCGCCGAATGAACGGCTGTTTAGATGTAATTGGGGATTGAGGAGTTCTTGGAGACTTCAGCAGGCCAAATGAAGGCCGCTTTTTCGCATTAAATGGAATGCCAGGATTTCGTTCCAAAGAGTCTGTGTACTCCGAATGCTCTAAAAAAATGCAATAATTTCTTATTACTCTCTATCCAAATGAAATACAAAATTAACAAAATACACTATTAATCCGGAAAAAATCGGCTCCACCGATGCTTTATGGATTTTCATCGCATTGAATTGAGGCATTAATTTAATTTCAATGCAGTGATTTTATCGCATAAGACTTTTAAAGATTTTCATTGTCAAACAACCAAACAAGCTTTGCCAGCCAGTCTGCCGAAAATTGTAGGTTCGTATATCGTATTTCATTCGAACACACATCAATAAAAAATCAAAATATTCAAAGCAATACCTTGTTCTTGGTTTCTTGCTAGGATAAAACTGACTCTCTTTTTTACGGAAGATTTGGGAGTTCCGTTCAATAAACTATCTGCCCTGGACTTGGATAAAATGTTTGGAGTTTTTGGGGAGAACTTTTTGGGACTCGAGACTTTCTGAACAGGAGTTTGCACAGCTTCATTCTGGAGCGCAGGTGTGCTAAGATTTGTACAGCTGACAGAAGTATTAAGAAACTCCGATTTTATAGCTTTTCGGACAAAATCTGATTTAATTTCTTTATTAAGTTGAGGCGACATCCCCTTTAGACTGTTGCGTTGAATTTTTTTCAAAGAATCTCTTTTATTCTTGCGGTTTTTTATAACCATAACTGATTCATTCGAGGCAGATTCTTCCATAATTTCGTTATTATCAACCTGATCAACAATTTTAGGAATCTGGAGCTTAGTCAAAGAGTTATTTTTCTTCGCAACCAGTTTCTTCTTTTTCCGCACTATTTTCTCTACAGGTAGGTATTCAACTAATGCCGGCGGGGATGACTCGTCTTTATTAGCCATTTCGTCTAAATAGCTCATGTAATTATCCTGTGTGTGTTCCATTAACTCATCATCTTGCAAGTAAAATGAAGTATCTTCACTTCCAACACTTTCCTGCGAAGATGAAATATTCATGGTATCTGAGAGCGCCCCAGACTGCCTCAACTTTGCTTCTCGCTTTCTAGCCTTATTGCCCAATCTTTTCTTCCCTCGAATTTCACTCAAATCCAATTCCAGAAGTTGCTTAGCAGCATCTTTCATTTTCTTCTTACTAAGAGCAGGCTTTTCCTCGATTTTTGGATATTTGAAAGGATATTTATCTTCAGAAACTTCCTTGCATCTAAAAGCGCAAAACCCAAATAAATGTCATTTGCTTTAGGACAATTTTTGATTGCATACAATAATAATGGCGATGATTACACTTACTGAAACGCAAGCTGATACATTAATTTCCTATTCCTCATTTTCACTTCTTTTTGAGCACCTAACTGTACAAGTTTTTCATACAGCTCATTGTAATCAATAGGCAACTGAGGCAATATAACATCTATAGCTCCAGCACGTGGATCCAAAACTGTCACACCATTTTCGGTTTCATTTTCTCCATCACCATGCATTTCTTCCATATCTTCATCAATTTGTTCCTCAACGCCAATTTCTTCGTCGATGTCTTGCTCAAATTCACTTTCTTCATCACACTCCTGATAAACATGTGCATTTAAAAAATTATTTCACAATATAAAAGTACAAGAAAAATTATTCAGATCTCTTTACCTCCTCCTCGACACTATTTCCATTCGAATGAAGGGATTCCTGGTATTGAATACCGGCATCGCTTTGATGAATTATGTGATGAAAAATTCTAATCTTAATTTCGTCTAGTATTCTGTCATCTTCATTAAAGGCTAATTCGTACATAAATGGAGCAAGCAACTTCATTAGTGTTTTCTTTTTAATTTCCTCTCCTCCAACTTTTGCAAGCTCCTCCATGAAAATGTCAATGAAATGTAGTTGGAAACCAATCGGTGCTACGCAAGGCAGCTCGAAAAGAAATTCAGCTTTTTTTGCTGGCTTCAATTTATGATAAGGATGTCTACCGAACACATGATGACTGAAAATTTGCATTAAACCATCCGTGGATTCCTTTTTCCAATTATGCTCCCGCACTACCTGTAAAGTTTTTCTTAGAAACCGACGAATCAGCTGTGTACAACAAAATAGGAAAACAATGAAGTTCAAAACTAATAGCAGTTACCCTAAAATGTTATTTGAAATATAAACGACAATTACCATCATAAATTTATCTCTTCGGTAACGATCGATCCAAGACCATTCCCGGGAGACGGTTCTGAAAAACCATTCAACGAACAAAAGAAACACTTGAGGCTTTTCGGTAAAGATTGCAACCATGTCACTTATTTCTTCAGCGAGGTCCTCCTATGTGAAAAGATACCGGCAATGAAACAACATTTGAACATTCGATGAATCCCTTAACAAAAACAAAAAAATCATTGCCACACCTGAGGAATTGCTTTGTCTGCCATCCACATGCAGTAAAATAAGGCTTTATGAACTCGAATAAAGTTTGGCTCAACATTTACACGACAAGCTACGTATTAAAAGAACAGGAATGAATTATGGGAATTGCAAACCCATGAGCTATTGGGGTGGGAAATATTTAATTATTTAGGTGTGCATACAAGGATGATTAGGTGCTTTTTGAGAGATGGCAATGAGCCACTTTCGAAGCTTTCTTCTCGTCTTATTTCGAATTTTCTTTTCATTGGCAGCTAATTTTCGGATCATGACCAGTTCTGGACCACATAATCCTTCCAGACAGCTCGAAATCTTTGACGGATCTTCAAATAAAACTGGAGCGGGCTTCCTTATAAAGACAGATGAATAAAGAGCTCAAATCAAAAAATAAGAGTTGAACTTTTAGAAGTTTGCGCATAAATCGGTGATAACAGTAACTGCCATACGATTTTTTGAAGCTTTTATTTCCTCCTTGAAGATCCTTCGGGCTATCAAAACTTTTGACCTTCCATCTTTGCTTTACGGGTGCCATTTCGTTTGAGACAATCACAAGCTCAACCACGGAATTGCTCTCTTAAAAGCACGTTTTGATTTGAAGAAATGTTAAACACAAAAAAAAAGTCTGTGGTAAGTGGTAAGACGCATGGTAAGACGATGCATTAAGTAATAAGTAAAACACAAACACCACGCTAGAAAATTAGCCTGAAAGCACAAACATGTGATGAAAAATTCCCGCGGTTCGAAAACGTTGAATCGGGTTTAATCATAGAACGTTTTAACGTGGGAATTGGTGGATTTCAATACTCAATAAACAACAAGAACAAATTGCCAAAAAAGAAAAATGTAAAACCAAACGAGTAAAAATCAAAATCAACCTAAATAAAGCAATATTTAATGAACGGTTGTCGTTTTTATGTTTTTTGTCAATCATATTACGGTGATTTTAACAGTTTAAGAATGCATCACATTAGGCTTTAGTGATTTTGAAACTGCTGAAAAAATACGTACTTTCACCCGATATCCCTTCTCTTTTCGCACTTACAATAAATTCAGGCAGGTATGTTTATGCACTGCACAGCATCGAATTTAACACCGATAAAAGCCCTTTATTATGAAGATTTTCATTGACTTTTTCATTTTTTTAAAGTGAGATCGCGACAATGCATTAAGGCTTATCCATGGCCACAAATAGAATGGTCGATGATGAAGGCTATTGGAACAAATCAACAGGAGGTTTCGATTTTGAAGATAATGATGAATCAGGGGAAGAGGTAAGATCAGCGATCTTGATAGATGCTTAGTTATTTTGGTTGGGGTGTAGCAAAAGGTGCGCTAGTAGGATTGGACCAATTCGCATTACTTGAGTGTAAATGCTACGCTTGTGGCTCAAAAACCTAACCTAACTGGAAAGAAGCTCAGCGCACCTTTGGGTACACCCCAACCGTTATTTTACTTTCAAATACCGTAACCGTGTGTAGGATAAAATTGATCGACCCGATCGACCATGGAAGAAGTTTAGGACGGATTGCAGTATTTGGGAAGATGTTGAAATCGCCAACACCACCGCCGCCTCAAAACCGTAAATTTTTTTTATTTGTCCTTGATACAGTCAGCAAAACGGATCTTAGGGGGACGCTGAATACACTTTTGCTTCGCACAGCCCCTCGTTTTTTAAAGGAACCTAGGAAGGCCCGCCGGAAATCTCCAAGGCTTTCCCAACTCCCTTCTGCACTCCAGCCTGTGCTCGAAAAGGTTCCCCCACACCCCTCTCGGCAAGATAGGCAGTAATTATCCAGTATGGGCGGAGCTCTTTCTTATATATCGGGCGGAGCCTTTTTGCGTCGCAGTTCTCGGTTCAAATAAAATCAGAGGTCTCACAGTCTCACATGCCGTTCTTTTGTGGATGGAATCACTTTTAATTTTTTACGGTTTTGAGGGCGCGGTGCTGGAGGTGGTGGCGGTGGCGATTTGAACACCTCAAATACTGCGATCCCTCCGAAGTTTAGTGCATGCATAATGAGGTTTGATTCAATGTAAATTGCCTTAAATTATTATGTAAAAGGACTATACTTTTGGGAGCCAAAAAAACGCAATAAACCGAATCAATCAAGAATTGCGCTCAGAATCTGCAGAAGTGACATCATTGCAATCTGTTACTTCTGATGGATCGAGTGAAGAGGCTCAACAAGCGGATTGTTTAATGAGAATCAGAGATGTATCATTCATATGGAATTCGGCAGGGGCCATAGAACCAGGTTCGTATTTGTAAGAGATAATCAGATAATATGGTAAATATGGTTTCGTGTTTTATTTGTACTAAAGATAGTTTTCGCTACTACGTTAGCTTGAGTATAATATTTAAAAACTAAGACTTATTGTTTTAAGAAATTTTGGGAGGGCCTACATTGTCGGAAAGAAATAAAGAATCGGTAAGTTGGATAACATTACATTTTCCATGATTCCATCAATTTTAGTCGTTACTTTTGTTTTGACGTGACCAAAATAATCATCATTGTAGTGCAATGGAAATAGACGTTTACCTGCTTCAACTGATTTTACTATTAGCCAATTGCTGGTGTGTGGCGATGTTGTTTTGGAGCCTTTTAAATGTTACAATGAGAAAAAAGTTTTACTACATCAAGCTATTGAACTCAATGACGGAAATGCCATTATTTGTGTAAGAAAAAATAATGTCTTTCATTTAAGTGTGTCTAAAACATTATATCGCAGCATATTTATAAATAATTTCACGTTTTTTCGTCATGTAAACAGGTGGTATTATTTTTATCAAGGACGTTGAAGGCAAATCTATTTCGCCAACTATTATTAGAAAATCCAGCGGCGGCTGACCACTATATAAGATATTTAGAAATTAAAAATGAGCTTTCTCATTTAGCCGATTTATTAAGGTATAGGTAAATCTGTAACTTCGAATGAAACCTTTAAATCATGAAACATGCTGTAAATGCTGTTTTCCTATTTTTGGAATTTACTTGTCCGGGTTTAGTATGCTGGGGCGCACCGAAGATGCATTGGTTTTAAGATACAAGCAAATATTACGGAAAATGGGAAACTTGCAGTTTTTATTGCGCGACATGGAGCATTTTTACAAAGCAGAATGTCAACCACCCGATGGTGGAGTTGGTGAACTTATTAACCAGCATATTGTTCTATTAGGTAAACTCCACTTGAAACATGCAATAATTTTTTATGTAACGACTGAACTGCCCTTTAAAAGCAAATATTTGATTCTATTTGATAAAAAAAGACCTTCACGAGAAAATCAAAGAAACCAAAGGCGCCAACTTTGATCATTCGCAGTATCAATCAGTTCTGAAGACATTAGAATACGTTGCGGAAAATTTTTATGAAAATTCAGCATCATCTCCACTATCTGTGGACCATTTTAAATTAAAATTTAATCTCAATGTAAAGCAATATGCCTGGGTTTCTTTCCGGGCGCTGGTCAAGAATCAAAATTGGCCACACATTGAAGCCCTCCTATTGTCTAAGGTTTGCTCATGACATGACTTGAAGAGAATAATGGATTTTTTGGCACCATTCATAGCATCAATGAATTGTTTACAGTCATGGTTGGGTTTGGGAAGCAAACCAAGATGCATATTACCTGTTGAACCAATTTGCTTAGCACTAAAAGACGCACCAGTAGACCATGTAGCCAAATTCGTCCAATTAATAGATGATAGCAAGAAAAAACTGGTTTTGGCCAAAAAATTACAATGCCACATGATAGTTTTAGATGTAAGTGCCCAGGTTTACAATGTTAACTTATCGCTTACTGGCAAGTAGCAAATAACTATTATTTCTGTTCTAAAAATTTAGATCTATGCATCTTCAAGAGATAGATCGGCAATAAGAGAATATCAAAGTAACCTGACTGACCGTTCAAAAGAAGCAATATACGCCGAGAAACTTTTGAAAGATTCCGTAAGTGATCAAACTAATTACTCTAAAGTTGCAAACCGTATTGAAAAATCCGTTCATCTCTATTTTATTGATAGAGCATAAAATGGAAAAATTGATGCTGTAAGACAAGGACAAAATAGTGCCAACTCATCAACAAAACAATACGAACAAACAAGTTACAAATCACTTAGATATACATAATTATGCAATTTGACAATCCATATTTCATGTCACATTTGTTTCAGAAGGCAAGGTTTGTAAAAGTAACCGTTATAAACTTCGTCTAATGATTGCGTTACATATAACGTTCAACGTTCCGTGATTGTACGATACAAATCTCATCATTGATTTAAAATAGATAGTTAAATTAAGAAAGTAAAGTGACGCCTAAACCATGTTTAGGGCAAAATATCCGTATTGTACAGCTTGGCTATTGTTCGACTCAAACTTGGCCCTATGGTCTTTCCATAATTTCCATACCGTATGAGTGCAAGTAAGGATTCTCTTTCTTTATCATCCACACACTTTTTGTACTCTGTCATAAGTGAGTTAAGTGTTGGATACTTTTGGATTATAGCATACGCACGCTCTACTGAAAGCCCTCGAATCCTCATCAGCATCCGTGCAAATGTTTCAGTAACGGTCCAGTTCTTTGTAATAAAAAAAAAAAATTTTGTAATAATGAATAAAAATCAACAGCTGCTGAGTAACATAGGTGCTAAAATGTAAGGTTTTAAAATTTCACAACACACACCTTGGTTTTTGTTCCAAATTCGTTAAAATCATTAAAATCCAAAAGAAAAGTTTCCGTACTTGAACTTTTCAGACTAGAATATTCCTCTTTCTTGCAGCTTGTAAGTCTTTTGTTCTGCAAATAATAATTAAGCCCAGTATTATCTTTTTTCATACAAAGTTGGGTATTATTATGGCACGTAAACATTAAACGGTTCTTGCCAACACTGCAACATACCCTGTACATAGCTGTAAGATGCCTGGTCATTTGGGTCAAGTACCCACAGGTTTCCTTAATAGACTTTGTTTCTTGGAGCAAAAAGTTATTCACAATTTGTGTATTTGCAATCGCCTGACTTAACGCACCTTCCGCTAATCCCCAGTCTCCATAGTCTCGTTGGGATTCAATTAGGTAGATAGGTTGAAGCCCTGATTGCATTAGGCGATGTTTTTGCTCATGAAAACGCCCATCTTTTATGCTGCTAGCTAAATCGTCGGCTCGTTTTCTCTCCACGATGTAAGGTAGAATCACGTCATTTGTTTTCGAAATCGTGAGTCTGTTTCTATTTGATACGGTTGATGAGTTGCATCGACACACCCAAACAAAATCTCCAATGCTGAGACGAACTACGTCAAGAGAAACTCCATTTTTTCGAAGTTCTCCGATCAGTTCTTCCTTTCTACTTTGTCTAAGTTTTTTAAAAACAAAATTATATTTAGCCTAATAATCCTGAACCTGATTAATCGACCTTGATGTAATAGGCATGCATCTATTTACTTATTTGTTTCTCCTGTGTCCACCAATAGCACGATTTCAAATTTTCCAGGATCTAAAAAAGTTCTTTGAAATTGTTTAGGTTGCGTTAACTCTTCCGATTCGCTGTCAGGATCTTCCTCTGTTTAGAAGAATACAAAATTAAAATGTATCTTAACAAAAATCAGATATATGCTATTCTTTATATTTATGGACATGAAAGTCATGAAATGAACAATAGTAACAATAGAAAGCAAATATGACGGTTACAAAATAAGTTACGTGAATCTCCTGAAGTACTGCCAGCAACTGTAGGTTGTCCATGAGTATCGGCATTTAGCAGCTTGGCTGATAGTTGTCTTCCTTCAACTGTAAGAGTATACCTTTGCAAACACAATAATTTATTTTATTTTTATTTCATGATGGTAGTGGAGGTGGTATAAAAGATGGCAAAAGTACTTTGCAGGATTTCCTTGTTTCAGTATAAAACCTTTGTTTATGAGAACTGCCATTGAACTCCAAGCGGTATATTTAGAGCCATTTTCCCCTTTTGACATCGAAGAGTCACAGTACTCTTGGGATTCTTGTTGTATTTCCGACTTAAGCATGTAGCCACGATATCCCGGGGTGATTTCCTTTTTGAATATGGTAACCAATATTGCATATGACCCAGAACGGTAGACTGGAACATAGTTTTTCGATGTTTTCTTGAACTACGAAAAAAACTCCAAGTTAAGTATGGATATGGATGGTTTATATATTTGGGTATATGTAGCACACCATATTTTATCCGAAATTCGGCACAGTTGGGCATATTATATGCCTAACTATGATAAATATGATATTTAGTACGGCTTATTGGGACTCACTAAATATGAATCCATCCATCCATGAAGCACAATAAGTGAATAAGTCACATAAACCCCAAAATAACCCCGAAATTTCTATATATTCGAATATTCGAAGCGGTTTTTCCAAAATAAAAACGGCACCAATGTCTTCTATTTCTATGCGGCACAGTTGAGACACACCTAATACAACATCTCCGTTTCAAACGGAGAGTATCTACTATAAGATACCTTTGAAGTCGCCCTATCTTGTTCCCCTTTCGAGTTAAAAGATTTCTGTTGCTTCTTTGGCGAAGGCGTTTCCAAGTCCACTAAATCCCTTAACCCCACAGATTGCGAAGTTGAGCCTGACGTTGACAAATAAACGAATCAATATTAGGAAAGGAGGTTTACATTTTACAGAGGGTTTTACGAAGTATAAATAGTAATATTAGACCCATACTTACTATTTGAAGTAGTGTTCAGAGATATGTTTTCTTTAGCCATTCGGGAATCAATCATTTTACACATCGTAGCTCCAAAATTCTTCAAAAGTATACATTCTTTACCACTTGTCAAAGGTAACGGGTACAATTGTAAGGATTTGAGGGCCTAAAGAAAATGTGCTTAATAAATTAAGAATTTTAAAAAAACTTGGTTATAAATTTGCTAATTACTTTAGCATAGACGTATTGCATCTTTGAGTTCTTTTCTGTGGCTTCCTCTTTCCATTCTTGCAGCCATTGCTCAAAAATTGGATTTACACATTTTTTCTTCTTGCTACTGTGGAACCCTTTATGCCCAAGACGCGGTCTTTGGCTCATAATTTTGCTAGTGTTTATAAAAATGTTTGACAATCTAGAAGAACATAAAAATAGGTGGAAGCTTAAGGCAGATGAGTTTCGAACGCGGTGCAGGAGCAGGACGGAAGGACAGGAAAACAGTTTTACTGGTTATCATCGTATCGTATATAATCGCATTCGTATGCATCGGCTATGCTAAATGCTAACCAAACCAAAGCATATTGAACCGATTTCGATAATATTGCTATGCTAAATTGTACTTGCACTGTCTGTTTTTATTTAAACTCCCCTTCGCCCATAGTGAGTTTGCTGTTTAAAAATTGCTATAAACTAAAACCATCAAGTCTGTATGACGACCTCAAAACTTTCTCCTCCAGTTACTGTCTGTTTCAAATTGAATTACACTTAACAGAAATTAAAAGAAAACTAAAGTGATTTCATATAAATGCAAATTTCTGCAAAAAATTAAACTTTGTTTATCACCAGCTTGTTTACACGGGAAGCAGAAAACAACCATGGCCAAATAACTTTGGGCTAAAAATTTTCAATTATTTTTTGAAGCAGACAGTGATTTGAAACGGACAATAGTTTCGAAGGGATTGTAAGTATATATGGGGAGATGTTTAAATCGCCAACGCCATCATTCATTGTTAGAAACCAGTCACCAAAACCAGTGGTGTTTTCGTGTTTTAAATAAAAACAGACTGGGATACATACCGAATACGTTGTATTTCATCTGGCAATTATTGAACGTCTTCGTTTTCTTTCTTGTCTTTCTCCAAGAATTTTTGCGTTTTAGTTTTAATTTTAACCTAGTATAATATAATATTATAGATGTATAGAAAGTATAGATTATATTTTAATTTCACACGTCAGACTTCATCTTGATTTGTTACTTATTGCTTTGGAGGCTGTGTACCCGCCAACTTATATGCTATCTATGGTTAGCTAGCGGTTGTGCTTTGTCAACTTTGTCTACCTCCAGAATTCGACCAAACGGCGCCCTATTTTCTTGCTATAGCCAGTCGTCATTATAAAATTATCTTGCTTCATGAAATGATGATCTGACGATGACTCTTCGATGATATAACTACATAAAAAATTATTAATCTATATTATAATGCCAAGTTCGCCTCTGTTTATCAAAAAGTTTATTTCTATTCGTTACAGTGTAAAAAACTTGGTAAACCAATGGCCATTGTAGGATCATAAAAAGAAAGGTCATACGGGTAATAGGAAGATCAAGAAGAATATACCACGGGCATCACATGCTTATAGCAATTGTTCAACAACTTCTGTAAAGTATTAATATTAAACAATAATTGCTATTCGTAAGGGGCGTTCGTGGCGTTACTACATGCGTGGTCTGAAAAGAGAAAGAAGAAACGGTCACATAACAATAATTTTTCCGAAGTTCATGCACTACCACCTAAGAATTAAATGAGCTTACTTAGAAATATTAGCGAACATATCCTTTATGCTTTTTTGCTTTTTATCTTTAGTAGGTTTAGATGGTTTGGACTGACGACACAATCCTTGCCTCCGACAGGTTCTGTCAGACGTTGAAGTATAAGTATTATTATTTGTTTTTTTCTCCTTGGATTTAAATGGCAGTGACCTTTTTGGCGATATTTTTAATGATGAGCGTGTTACTCTGGGAAAATGATCAATAATTTGCACGTCCTCCCCTTCACTATGATCCGTATGAGCAGTCACATCAGAGAAGTCTTTCTGAGCCTCATCATGAGATCCTGGAAGTGGAACAGGTTTGCTTTTCGAAACGGCAGCGGCAGTCGTAGATTCCTTCAGATTAATTTCTCCATCAAAAGAAGTATTTTGTGATTCGCTATAAATAGTTAACTGAGATTCCGCACAATTTTTTTTGGAAAGAGGAAAAATAGAATTTGATAAATCTGAAGAATCATCTTCGTCGGCACAGTTGTCTTGTTCCGAAATGCTGTTCGTATTTGTGTTTGTGGGGGATGAAGATATGTTTTGAGGTCGAAAATACCTAAACAAAAAGTACGTACTGTTATGAAGAGCTATCATATCATATCCTCATATCATCACATGAAATGTCACTTGCTATTCCTATGCCGAATTTTTAGTGTTTTGGACAAAATACTTACTGGCTCTTCACGATTATTTTCTTATCATCAATAGATTTAGCATACACTGTATTTTTTTTCACTAGACAAACTACTACATTTTCTTCAATTTTAGGGTTTGCCAGTTTTAATTCGCTTTTAGATTTCAAGAATGGCCAAAATGGAATCTTAGTAGTTTGAGATGCTTGAGGTGGAGATGGAGAGCAAACTTCAGGCTTCTGAGTAATTATTTCCACGGGCGAAATACAAACACGTTTATTTTGGCACTCCGTTTTAGTTGCAGCATCATTGTACATTGCCATTAGGTCAACGTCTTCATTTCCTACTTTTGATGAAGATATACTTTCTATGAATTTAATTTAAATGGCAAACTTTGCATTTCAATCTTTCTAAACCTCTCTGGAAGTAATCTGTCTTACCGTTACCATCGTAAGATCTTTTTTTTCCCCATTGAGGCAAAGTCACTTTAAAAGTCTTTCCATTCGTAGATTTGTGTTTATTTACGTGTTTGTCCATTGCAAGTTGTGGTGCCTGTGCTGTTGCTCGTTTTTGACTTGAATCAATCGATTCGTGAGATGAAGAGGAGTTCCAAATACTTGAAGAACCATATCCCTATCAGAAAGTTAAAGTTAAGAATTATTGAAAAACTAGTTAATAATTTAACTCACTTATTGCATTATCCAAAAAATTGAATGTCAATAACAATATCTTACATTGGAACTGTCGGGATAGAAATTATCCACACGTTTCAAAGTCTTTACATCCACATTCCCTAATGCCATGTCAAGAGCCAGCTAGTTTGATTTATATTTTATCTAATTAATGTTAAAAAATTTAAAATAATTCTTAATACGACAAATCAATACCTTATCACTTTCATATTTTCCAGCAAAGCCTAGTTCTTCCACGGTTATATCTGCTTCATATGGGGATAAAGGAACCAATTTTCGAGCTTGAGGGTCAAATACCAGCTGATACAAAAAGGTTTTTTCCGCCCGGATAAAACCTTGAATGTACTCGTCACTCATATCGAGCTCTTGCCCTAAAATCTTACTAGCAGACCGCAGACTCTAAAACACAAAGGCATCAGACAGTAACAATTGCACTCTGATTAAGAAAGTTTGATCCTAATCAAATATTTTTCAGAACTTACCTTCACCAAATCTTCTTCTGAGTCGTTCATAAAAAGCTTTTTAGCTTTCCCTAATCCTATTCCAGGAATCGACTCTAAATAGTCACAACCTGAAAAGATGGCCATACGACGAAATTTTTCAAAATTGAAGTCTTTCTCCTTCAAACCAAAGCATTGATGCAGTTTTGATTTTTCGTAAAGACATCCATATCCTTCCGCATTGAGCTTGAAAAATATCTAATCACCGAGAAAAGAGATGAAAAACATTTGATTTGCTCTCACGTACAAGGTTTCCATACTTCAATTCGATTAACCTTTGAGCATTGGAACACTACCAGATCTGAATCTTCGGTGATTACTAAATCAACAAGACCATTTCTGACCAAATATGCCATTTGGGCGTCAGCCTCATAAGGTGCGATCACATAATCAATATTATTTTCCCGTAGAGCCTGTTGCAATAAATATATGTTGTTTTGTTAGTTTTCCCCTGAGTTGCGCCCATTTTTTCACTTCTTGTTCTAATATATTTATTTGTGAAAGTAAAAAAATGGCCACTTTTCGTTGAATCACTCGAATTACTTTAATAACTTCACGAGCCATCTCCGGTGTGACATCAATACAACGTGTGAAGCATTCCCATGCTTCTTTTTTCATGCCTTTTTTAAGATACTTTTTAGCCAACTGTCTGTTTAAATCTTTTTTCCTGTTAAAATTATTTTAAAATGAGATAACTTTAGACTAATAACTTTTGTGAAAGAAGCATCTTGTATCTAGATATTTAACTTACTCTCGACGTTTATTGTCTGTTACGGCCTTTGAGGGTAAATTTCTACCATCCAAAACAACAACCGGTTTTACACCATTGCTTTTAAGAATATTTATGTACTTCATAAAATACGTTACATATGCCACTGTAGGTTCACCAGTTCCAAGTTTTTGAGCACATCCGAATGAACCTTAACAACATAAAATCAGTTAAATACTTTCCTATCCCTTCAAAATCATTTGCATAAATTCCTGTGATTACACCGACAGGAAACTTATCTACAAATCTACATTATACAGCATGCTGAGAGAAAAGTCAAATACCTTTGTACAGCCAACTGAAGCCATCAATCGCAGCTGTTGAACCGCTCAACTGCTTAATATGGCACTTTTTCGTAGCCTTTTTAACCACCGGTAGCAAACCAGTGATCCCCATGGCAGTCGTATAATAAAAAATAAAAGGATAAAATTAAAGCAATAAAATTTCTAAATTTCCCATTCAACTTTAAGTAAAATATAGTACTACTAAAACTGTGAGACCGACACATAGCATGCAATGCAAGGAACAGCAGAAAAACCCGAGGGAAAATAGAGTTTATTATTTTAGCGCTTTTAGTGCATCCCCTATGACGAATACGAAACTCGTAGTCACATCCCCAGCAGCACAAAGTGGTGAGTGAAAACTTTCTTCCCTGATCGGCAGTCAGCGAATTTTCTCCTCCACTTTCTTTGCGGGAACGAACACGTTTTAGTTGACCAATTCCAAATACATAATAGTTATCCTTTCTCTTTCTCTTACGCTGTAGTTTTGTAAAATGTTTTCTTTTTGCTTATTTTTGCATACTCAATCATTGTAGTTCAATACAATACGTAATCGCTGCATTTTTTGTGTGAAATCAATCAATTATTATTGTGCATGGATTGTGTTTCTGAAGGGAAAAACAATTTACTATTGGGACATTGAAGCACAAATGGAGGTGGATCAATATCAAATCAATGTAAATTAAAGTGAACATAAGTCATGTTTCCATAAGGAGCGTCATGATACTGTGATTTTTTTAAATGAGATTTGTGATCCCATTAAACTTACAGAAAAATTACTCAACAATTTACTACATTCCGGATTTTATAACACCTGATGAAGAAAATTTGTTGCTTTCTGAGGTTCAACGAGCTCCCAAACCAAAATGGACGCAGCTGTCCAATCGTAGGCTACAAAATTGGGGGGGTGTTCCGCACCCTAGAGGAATGATAGCAGAAGAATTGCCATCAGTGAGGTTTTTAAAATAAAATAGCATAATTAATTTGTAAATACGATATGGTATACAACAAGATAAATAGAATAGTACATGCATATCGATCGGAATAAATGACAAAGGTTCGGATTTATTTATGTATTTGTTTCATTTCATGTTTTAGTGGCTAAAGAAATACACAGAAAAAATTGGATCTCTAAACGTTTTCGATGGAAAGCAACCCAATCATGTATTAGTGAACGAATATGAGCCTGGACAAGGCATAATGGTATGGTATATCAGTTGGACGAAAAGATTCCAGTGTATCTAATGCTTTAGTTAGTTTTTACTTGTTTTTCTTTTGAAAGCCTCACTTGGATGGAAATTTATTCCACCCTACCATTACGACCATTAATTTAGGCTCTCATACTGTGCTAAACTTATATGAGCCACTTGACCCGAACAAACTGGTAAGAATACTTTGTTAATTTCTTTTTCATAAAGTTTTGTTTCTCATTTTCAATCTCATTTTCACGCGAACTATTTTTTATATAGTCTTCGGACCCAAAATCTACGAAATCTTTTGCTGACAGGCTTGTTTTCTCCTTATTCCTGCAACCAAGAAGTTTGTTAATTCTACAAGAGGATTGCTATCATCATTATTTACATGGAATCGAGGAAATACACAAGGACAAAGTCACTAGTCTGGTATTGAATGCCCTAGAAGCCGGAGTATTATTAGAAAACGATTATGAACGGACAACTAGAGTATCTTTAACCATCCGCCATGCACCAAAAACAACAAAAGTAATGTTTAAACTTGGTAAATAAAGGCAGTAAGTCTTATTTGTGATCAGAAAAGAAGTTGAATCCATTCATTGATCTTTTTTGAACTTGGCTTGTAAAGTTCCGTAGACATGTTTAGCTTGTCTTTGTTTAATGTGTGCTGGAGGAGCGAAATCAATTTCGTCATCATCTTCGTCAACATTGGGAGCAATCGTTCTTGTCCTTCTCAAATCTTCTTCATCCAAGAAATATGGAGCAATCAGCAAGCAAACGATGGTTACAGCTAAAGCATAAGATTACTCGTTGTCACTTTAAGTGTTGTAGTATTCTTTATATCTAATGTTAATGTGTATATTGTATCCTTACTTGAGATAAAAATTGGGAAAATAATATGGAAGCTCACAGGTGCTGTATAGTAGTAAAATGCTTCGGATCCGTAAAACAGAATAGAAAATGACAAAGAGATAATGGACAGGACAATGATTGGCAAATATTGAATACATATGGCACAATGTATCATAATGACCGCATTTAGAAGGCAATAGCGACCCATCAGTCTGGCTGTGACTGAGCCCACTGAAAATAATCAAGGAAAGGAAAGGTTTGTCAAGAGCCAAGAGTTTAATCCCGGAAAGAGTTTTTACGCAATGTTAGTTTATTTACCTTTCTCCTCGTTATCGAGCTCTGAGGAAAACACATTTTTCTGGACGAAATCTTTCTCATCAATAAAGCACCTTATGGCATTGCTGAGCTCAATAAAGGCCACAAAAGCAATCCATCCTCGCATTGCGTATATCACAGGGTGCACACCCCCCATTATTATAAAATAATGCCCTCAAATCTGAAAAAAAAATACTACTAATGCATTCCTTCGTTTCTATGTCAATTATACACGGCAAATTATTAAGAAATACATTTTTCATTTTCATAACTTAGCTATAAAAATGTGATTTAAATCAGAACCTGCAAAGAAAAAGTTTACCCAAAACGGACTAAGCACACAAAAAGCATGGATAAATACGGTAATTTAATTGGCTGTCAAACTGTGTAGTAATAAGAACCTTTTCTAAAATGAGCGAACTGACCAAGTGCACTACAAAAGATGTAAATCCTGGCCCAAGTCACCATAAAGAAGTGGACGAAGAATTATCTAATGAAATTGCATTAGCTGTGGCCAGCATTGTTGCCGAAAGCCGTATTAAAAAGAATGAGGAAAGTGTATTGTCTCTGTTCACCCCTAAAGGTTCTGGAATTTTTAAAGGCAGTAATAAATCCAATCCTATGAGTCTCAGATCTTCAATCAGTAAAGGAAAGACCACAAAAGACAGAAACAACAGTACAACAAAGCTTGCTAAATCAACCAATGTCGTAAAAGACAAGAAAAACAAATCCAGGGTGGCAAATGCGGATCATTTAGGAATCAAAAGCAAGAAAGGGAATATTGATGGAAAAAAAGAATCGAAAAAAGATACTCTAAAACGATTAGGTCTAATAAAATCTGCGAGCAATGTTTTAATAGCTGCTGGTAAAAAATTGAGCAAAACTACCTTCCCTAGTTTAATGGACGGATTACTCGAAAGTAGCAGAAAAGTTGCAGCCAATTTTGAAAAAAAGGTGGAAACTGAGGTAGGTTGAAAAGCACACACTTTTTTCACATTCACATTCACATATTTCGAGATGGATAAATAAAATGCGTTGAAAACAAGCCTTGGCATGTATACTTGAAATGTGCTAGGGTGCATGGCAGTAATATATTATTGAGTTATCAATAATGATGGTCTGGCCGCGCAAACACGCGTCTGGTATGTACCAAAACTGTACAGTTTTAATGTAACACCGGACGTACGTTGCACCACTACACGTATTGACTAAACAAATGATACCTAACTTTCCAGCAATTATATCCAACTAATTTTCCCGAAACATAAACATATTTTTTTCCGCTTAAAAACATTTTTTTACTACAGTGAAATATATCTTTAAAATTTTGGTTCAGCTGGGCCAGTAATTTTTTTAGTCCTACTCACCTTAAATTTACTTTTACAGGGCAAAGAAGCGTCACCAAAGGAAGCTGATTGGAGCAAACCAATGCCCCCCAATGCATATAGCAAAAAAGGAAAACTTATGGACATCATGGCTTATCTATCCCAAGTTCAATCA
>Ga0210040_10004208_pt1 | contig 18939 bp, 4 predicted proteins | sample CryGeyCG12114_NA_FD_185462 | JGI IMG/M metagenome (GOLD analysis project Ga0210040, IMG submission 185462) | Groundwater microbial communities from aquifer - Crystal Geyser CG19_WC_8/21/14_NA (SPAdes) (version 2) | ecosystem: Environmental > Aquatic > Deep subsurface > Groundwater | place: USA...
ACGAATTCTGTGCTCTCATGTGGGCTCCTCTATATGTGTATTTGTTGGTTCCTTTCTCCCAGAAGGAAATAATATTACTATTATCGTGTGTGCCGTTAGTTCCTCTAACAGTATGTGATGTGAATGCAATCGTTTTCATTTCAAAGAGTTGTTGTTAGTTGGGAATAACGCACATTTTTGCTACTAAATGGTCAAAATTGCTGATCAATGGAATCCTTAGTTATAAGTTTTTTATTGCTGTGCGTATTTTCTATTTTGTGTACCTCGAGTTTCCATACTAATAATGTGTTGCACATGTATGCAGATTTATTGCGTTTTTATGACTTTGGCTCATGCGTCTGATGCTCATGGTATAGTAAGTTTGTTAGTTAGTAGCTTGCAATGGTCACCCATTGCTACATATGCATACCCGAGACTGTAGCTATAATAGATGCCCTGGCTACAATAGCGAGTCAGTAATGGCTCAACGTACGTGCTCTTATTGCTGTAATCTACATAGAAGGTTGTACAGATCTTTGAGCCAGAGTGTTTGTAAGAGGCACTAAAATGCTTACTGTTTTTTCCTGAAACGTTTATTGAGAATGTGCATGTCAATGGGTACGATAATGATGACTGAGACACACAGTTTTTGAACCCTCTTTATGTTGGAGTCGTTTACAACCACGCGTTTTTTAAATACATGCATTGATAATTTTGAACAGAACGAGAGCATGCGGCTACAGCTCTAACTAACTATAAGTTGTGAAACGGTTTTGTATACTGTATAGTTAGCTATAGTTAGTTATTTTTCAGTTTGACACACGAAAGGAATAGATGTTTACAACAAGTGAAATAATTTAAATAGGGATTTATTTATTCAACAGTGCAAATCTACTCTGTCAGTTAGTTTACTACAGATCAATATATATGATAAGATATGAACTTTGTTGTCATTGTTAGTCCAAGTGAATGTATGCACGAGTGTATTTATATCTGTGCACGATTTTACTATAGTTAGTGTAATATGAAGGATGACTGACGCGATGCATAGTGGTAAAGTTGTATAGCTATAGTATTAGCTAACTAACTAAGGTATAGTATAGTGTGATGGTTGGTGGTGATATCACATAGTTTAATGTTAGTTAGTTTGAATTTTTTTTTGTGTGTGTTTGTGGAGTTGATGGATTTTAAGAATGGTGGTGGAGAGTCCTTTTTATTGTCGTTCACCACTGGCAGTATCATGAATGACACGGTGTGGAGCACCTATCGTGCCAGTTCATGCATGTTCAACGTACTTTGTACTTGCTCATTGCTGCACATTGCACACTTCTAAATTAAGTCAGCAGTTGTCCATACGAGATGTATTGTTGTGGAAATTTTATGTCATGCACGATGACTTTTTAGAAGCACAGAAAAAGAAGATGATGATGTGTCTTTCCATTCCTTGCTCACTAGTCACTATAGTGTTAGGCTGTACACTATATAGCATGTCTGTAGTGCAATGCTACAAGAGTTGGATAAGATATACATGCAGAATGGGCATACTAAATATTAGGATTGTATATCCTAGTTAGTTAGTTAGTTAAAACTAGATTTGTCGTATACAGGGATTATAGTTTGACTAGTGGCTGTAATTTATAATTTAGTTTGTATTTATTCATTTGCACACACTTTGTATGTTATGTATGTGTGTGGAATCTAGAATAGGGGTAAATAGTTAGTTAGTTAGTTAGTTAGTTAGCTAGTTGATTGGTTAAAAGTTGACTAAAATATACTATTTGTGCAACAAAAGGGCTCACGAAATTGAATTCGAATGATGGCAATCATGGTGTTGATAGGAGATTATCTACCAAAGAGTTTGGGTGGGTGAAAAAAATGCATTCTTTGAGTACAAGAAGGAGAATGTGTATGAGAATTTTTTTCCGAGCTCATTCTCCATGTTTATAGAGTTGGAGAGATTGTAAAGGAATTTAAGTGTTGGAGTTTTGAGAGATAATGGGCAATGCCACCCCTCTGTATATAGGTTGCGAGCAGACAGGATTGAATTACGAGCGACATAAACTTAATTCTTTTTATTATTTATTCAAAACAGTTCAAATTGTTTCAAAAGGGGATGAGAGCGCAGACACTTTAAGTTAACAAGTAGAAAACTGCTGTAAATAGTTATTCATTATGATCATCTGAGTTAACCTCATAAATTGAACATGAGGACGAGTAATATCCACCAAGTGAGTGAAAAAAGAGATGCATGAGAGAGAAAATGAGTTAGTTGAGGGAACCGTTTTGCCTTGACTGTACTATATGCTTTTAGTCAAACTGTGTACCAGTAACTAACTAACTAACTTACTTACTGGTAGTGTTGGAAAAATGAGCAACTAGAAGAAAAAAAATTGGTGGAAAAAAAAGTCATAACTTTTGGGAATACATGTGTTTTGAATATAAAATGACTGTGCTTGGAGTTCCATTCCAAGGGATTGGCAACTTTCCGAGATATGGCATACACAAGTGCCTATTTCTAGTTTATGTTCAAGAACTGGTTCGAGAGAGAGACCAGAAAATGAGCAGTTCTTTTCTATTTAGTTAGTTAGTGCTGGTTGCCACTTCGTGGTACCAGTGCTCTTGTTAAATAAGCGAGCTGTACCCAAAAAAATTCGAAACAGAAGCATTCCATTCTAATAATAATACTTTTGCTGTCTCATTCTCACTTTAGTCAAGTGAATCTTTCTCTCTCCATTTCCACTGTGTGTATGAATTAACACTCTCATCTTCATCATCATTTAGTTAGTTAGTTAGTTTTGTATAGATGTTATATACCACAGTATAGTAGTGACTAGTGAGTGAGTAAGTAACTAACTATAACTAACTAAGAAACCATAGTATTATTATTATAGAGGCTTTCCATATTCTGACTTTTTTTTGTCTCCCATTTCTTTTTTCAAAGAACCAGAGCAATTTAAATGACGTTGAAATTATCTGTGAGCACTCAATCTTGTAAATGTAACATCATTTCTCAACCGGTTGAAAGGCATCCTCATAATGCAACGAGTCAAATACAAGAGAAAAAATGGTGAATGGCTCCCCAAGTCATGCTGTTGCAGCTTTTATGCATGTTTCGTCTTGTTGTTAAAACTACTCACTGAGTTTTAGTTTGTCAGGGCATTAGTTAGTTAGCTAGTACTTGGCCATTTCAACAGTATTCTTGGTAAAGTAACTTGATCTTTCAAATAGTTGTGTATGTGCGTCTGTGTGTGTGTGCAAAAGTGCGCCACCGCCAAGTAACTAGTTACTAACTAACTAACTAACTTTTAGTGCAAGTATTAGTTAGTTAGTAGTGAGTAGCTAACTAACTAACGTTTATTATTGTGTGCACAAGGAAAAAGAATGAGTCGTGAAGGGAGATGAAGTAGTTTGAAAGACGAGTATGTATTGGATGACAAGCAAGAATTTTTGAAGCGGATAGTTGGTTTACAGAAATTACTCGAGTCTGTGTGACTTTGAAAAGAATGCATGTGTGGTTCTTCTCTGCCTTCTTGGTTTGATTTGGTTGAGGAAAAAAGAGACCAAGTGGTGCACAAAGTTTGAGAGCTCCACACGTTTTCCCATCTCCAAGGCATGTGAATACTGACTATATCTGACTAATGTGTTTTATACACACTCTGTAGCCACAACCGTATTGTTGTGGTGAGCTCACTATAGTCATAGTTTGTACAAAGGTAAACGTGGAGCTCTCATAACCATTATGATGATAAGAAAATTTGGAGCCACAACAGATAGAATGAGTGCACAAGGTAATAATAATAGTCTGGCATGCATGCATTATTCTTCTCTGTAGAGTATCATTAACAGAGGTAAACTGTAGGTAAAAAATCTGAGCTCTCCAGCTTTTAAATCTTGTAGGGCTGCTGGTAGGTTTGCAATTTTTGTTCCCAGACTTGGGCAAAATTAATTGAATGTCATCCCATGTCTCTGTATAGCTTCATGATGTGACAAATGAGTATCCATGACTTATCCTTGGTTAGTTAGTTCGTTAGTTTGGTTGTACCATAGGACGACTCCACCTTTTGTTTAGTTCATGTGTGGTTTCCTTTTTGTTGAAAAGCTTTCAGCTCGGAAATCTGGAAAAGGAGTGACAAGATTAGAATCATTGAAATGTGGGGTTTGAGTCTCATAGTGACGACAGTTGAGACTTTCTAACCGCTGGTTTACTCAACGTGTTGTCTACAGATCAGTCCAATTAAATGAGCAAAGTTAGTGGATTTATTTGGCACTATAAAGTGACTATAGTGGCTTTAGAAGTGCTCCCTTTGTTATTATTATTACTTGGGCTCAAGTTACACTCAGAGAATGTGATCTGTGATCTCACAATGATGATTTTATGCATATGCAATGTTTGCATAGCCTTGCGTTTGGATTAAACTGTCAGGGAATTTGATGTGAACATAATACATGATGTATTTATCGGATGGAGCATCTCTTTTTTGTATTCCTGAGGATGGATGATAATAATGTAGTGTTTTTGGCTGCGATTTAGAAATTCACTTGGTGCCTGCCTACTATAGCATACTGTGACTGTATGGGACATAAAGAATTGCAAGAACTCTTCATATTGTAAACGGGAAAAACAAGGAATAAGGGCATTATTGTACAATAGAGTAGGATAGGAATGTGCATGGACGTTATTTGATTTGAAATGCCTTCTGTATCATTTGGGAAGAGAAATTGATTTATAACGTTTTTTGTATGTATTCATCATATGTACTACATGCCGTAGTGCTGCACTATTAGAATCCATATAGAAATGTAAGATGAGGATTCCAAGCTCCATCTTATGGAGATACATTTTTTATTGCATTTAATATTTAAAGGGTTCGTTCATGGTGATGCATAGCGTTTTTACTGTAGCCAAATCTTTTTTCACGCTCTTAGTTTTACGATATATGGCTGTTCGGCAACTAAAAGAGCATTCTGTTTGGCACATTAAGTATTATATGGTTGCTTGCATTCATTTCCATTTTATTATGTATTCCCATATTGCTTATCACTGTCTTCCCTTTTTTGTTCCCTCACTCTTGCTCTTGTGTAAATGAATTTAGTGACATGGACATAAGTCGTATGTTACGTACACACACACATACATATAGACACCAGGGCATGCATAAAATCTGTTGTGTTTGCAAGTTTCCGTTTTACTACCTACCCGAGTAATATCATCACAACTCCACAATAATATTGTGCCAGTCGAACTAACTAACTAGCCAAAGTGTGCTGCATTATTATCTTATCATGTCACTGCAGACTCACTGGCTCGCCCTCTCATTTCCCTGTGTATCTTTTTCGGAAAGTTGAAGAGATCTCATGTAACCATTTATTTGCGAATTTATTCGTTCCCATCATGTAAAAGCCAGTCAAGTTGAATAAACGAGTAGTCTAGTATTGACTGCACTTGATCGTATTATGGAGCATTGCAAGGCCTTGTACATATCTGATGTCTACTGGCTAAATTATATATGAGAATTGAACCGTGACAAAAGTGAGTAAAAAGGAAGGCAGGGAATTTTTGAAGGAATCATGGTAGAAAAAGTTGAATTTTTTCATAAAAAAATATTATGGTTGCCGACATTTGTCCAAAGCTGCTCGTTTCCCTTTCTATCATCTTCTTAATTCTATACCTTGGCTCCACTTCAATTTATTGCTGCCAACTTGAGCCATTCAGTCAGAAAGAGGTGGAGTATGCTACTCCGTCTTGTTGAGACGTTTTAACTCTTTTTTTTTTCTCTTCACTCTCCTAACCTCTACTACTTACGTATTTACACATTCATTCTACTTGCTTGCTTTACTACGAGTACTACTACGAGTCTTTTTTTCGAGTTGTACGCAGAAAAAGAGAGAGAGAGAGCTGAGTGAAAAAAATTCTCTCTCACTCTTTAGTCCATGCATGCACAGATGGATGTGAAAAATGTAATTTACGCACACTCGAATCCTCTGAATCATTCGTATTCCATTAAACACTGTTGTTACACATGGATATATGTCTTATCACGAACAGCAAGCCTAAGTAAGTGGTAATGGTATTACTCACGTTGTGAGCAAAATGACTACTGCTTTGCTAGTCCTGAAAATCCTGAGATAGTGATGATGATTATAGTAACTAACTAACTTACTGCCTACCATACTATTAGAGTATCAATATTTGAGCTACTATAGCAGCTCTGAGCAGAATATTTAGGCATGCAGCTAACTAAAAACTAAGTATCTGTATATTATTGCGAAGAAGAGCACTGTAACAAGAGAACGATCATATGGTTATGCCAACATGTAACTAACTAAAAGTATCACGTCAGAGGAAAGGAGTTCATACTGTTCACTCACAATGTATTTATAAACGGGGGCACAGCATGCGAATATGAATTAAATCAATGGGAATTACAAGCTCTGGCATGGAAGCAAGAAAATCCATATAACTTGTATCAAGTCAGGAAAAATTGAGTTGTATGGTGCTCACAGAAATTGAATTAAATGTCAAGAGTGATGGGCGAAAACTTGGAAGCTTTCTGCATACGATTTGATTGGCAAAGTTTTTTTATACTCTTTTGAAGCATAAATAAATATAGAACTGAATGAGTTTTAGTATTGCTCTGATGGAGAATAATTTTGTCAATACCTTTGCGTAGGTAAATGTGCATAGCAGTTGATTTTGGTGTGCAAGAGTTGAGTTGCTCTTGTGGATCAATAGTAGTCGTCATTGAAGTGAAACTGTCCCAACGACTAGTCTTTGTTGGTTGGGACTGACTGACTGGCCACTCACTACAAGGAGAAGTAGTGATGCTACAAATTTTCATTCGTTTTAGGGTCCGTAGAATTGTTCTCAGGTTTTTTATCATCGACAGTTTGCTTTGTGTGTGTCTATATAGCTGTATATGGTGAAATGGAATTCCAGCGTCCACATGCTATGGTTACTGAAGTCTGGGTTGATATACTGGGGCTGGTATTGTTGAGAACGCAGTTTGTCCACACATTATTTGTGTTTTTGATGGTGAATCAGAGTGACACATTGTCACAATAAATTTCGTACAACTTATTCTTGTTAGGATTTATTGTAGAGCTTGACTTGACAGCTACATAATATTAATAGTGGTTGTGCGGGCTTGTGCAAAGCTGATTCCATTTTGGCGTGTAAAGTAAGCTCGTTGTGGACTCGTGCATGTGTCCAGAACAAGGAGAGAGTAACCATACGGGCTTTTATATATTCACATAGCCCAAGTTTGTTTGTATACGTGTGTGAGTATAAATATAGAAGCTATACGAGTTGGTAGTGAGTGGTGTACATTTGAAAGGATTCGGGAAGCATTGCCTAAAAATGAAAGTAGGCAGTAGCTTTTTGGGCTCCCTGCGTGAATAAGTGATAGGGGAAACATGAATGAATGTATTTTTTTGGCACAGTAAGAATGACTTGCGTTGTTCTGTTTGAAGAAAACCTGGGTATCTAGTCAACAAGACAAAATTACGAGTTGGCAAATCTAAATTGCGAGAGGGAGCTATTTAAGTTGTAAGGAATGTACTACGTTTCACGTTAAATTCATTAATGGCTTGCAAGTGTAGGCAAATATTTCACTCGATCGTTTATTTCACATTAAGTTTGATAGTAACTAACTTGCAGAGCAAATATGTGTGAGATAGGCCACTTTTTCAGCCATCCATAGAATTTGTAATAGCATTCTACTGCGTGCATGCAGTATCGCCTATTTGGGTGTGCAATATACTATTTGGGACTTCTAAACCGACTTTTAGCGTTATTTTGCATGCTTAAAATTAATCATATGGTCCAATATGATTATTCTATCGTGTAAATATCAAATCAACTAACGTGTATGAGAAACTATGTTGTGATTTTAGGTGGAAAATTAAGTTTTTTGAGCAATGCAGTGTGTGATTATTCGACCATGTTACATTTGGCAGTCTCTATTGAATGTTTTGTAGAAGCACATTAAGTAATTTTGTGATTTCCTTCTATTTCAGTTTTACTGTGGGCTCGTGGGATGACTTGATGTTGCTGGCAGGGATGCACCAGTTTGTCTATAAAAAAAGAATGAAATGAAAAAATACTTTCCACTGCTACCACTACTATGATTACTACTATAATGTGAGTGAAAATTGTTGCTGGTATACTCCATTGGGTATGAACTACTACTACTGTAGCTAACTAATTGACAGAGGATTTTAAAACCTGAAGGTAATGAATGGGAAGAAGGGATAAAAATAGGAGAAGCATGGATTCAAAGTTCAGTTCAATGTTTCAGTAATTAATCTTGATTATTATTATAATTATCGTTATTATTATTATTAGTTATTGAAGAACGGTGATGAATTGACGAATTCAGGTCTAAGATTCATCATGATTATTCTGCAACATTATTAAATGGTATGATTGTATACTAAGCTCTAGAGACACTACTAAATACTACGTTATTATAATTGAGTTTTGAATTGGAGGATGCTGAAGGTGGGACGCTGTGCAAGCAAAAAAATCACTGTATTATGTTTTAATGAGAAAAATACACATGATTATATATTATATTATGGTATATTATATTAGGGAAGCTTTAGATGAGAACTACTACTGTCTATGATTATTATTGTCTATGACTTACCTACTACAACATGCATTCATTATTACATGCTATATTACTACTACTAAATTTTTGTGCTTGTACTCCACTCATTCATTCTATGATGATGAAATACATGTATTTGCTTCATTCTTATAGTTTTAGATGGATTAGGTAGAAAAAAACTATACATACCAGTATCATCGTACATGGCCGATGAATACAAAAGAATGGAAAAAAGTTTGAAAAAAAAAATATTGATTTGAAAAAAAATCATTTTAGCTGTGAGTCTTCTCCACTTGTAATAAAAATATTATAGTATACTACTATACATTATTTACAATAGTACACAGTTTTCACCCTTTGCTCCCCTCCAAGGAATGCTATACCTTTCAAAATGCATTTGTAGAATGACATCTTGTTATAGCATAAAACAACTATTATTATTGCTTGTAAAGCCTGCTATATTATGATGACTATAATGATGATGATGATGATTTAAGTATGCTAAATAAATCAATTTTAAAAGAAACTGCTGAGTGAAAACGAAGAGTTTAAACTTATTTTTGCACACTTGGCAATAGTCAGTCCGTTTAACTAAATTGCCATACCAAATTTGGTAGGTTCCACACGAAAATCCCATAAATAGCTCGACTTTGTGAAGAAAAAATAAACCAGAAGATGATAAAGTACGCAAATAAGGGTGCATTCACGAGACTATTTGTTGTAAAATATGCAATAAAGCACATGGAAGATTAAATAGGCCCCTAGTGTTGCCCATTTCCGTGTGCTCCTCTTCCTTTACGAAACTATAAAGCCAAGGAAACCTCCTCAAGGGCATCAAATATATTATTGCTCGTTTCTTTGATAAAAGGGATCCCATGCTCTACGAGCTTTGCAAAGAAGATTTTACCGACACATAGAGCAATAAATGTGAACCCTGTATGTATCCCGTATACATTGTATACTACTAACTTACTGATTGTCTACTACATATTGGACCGATACATATAGTTTTTACGGTGGTACAGTGGCGTAGTTCCTAACTCAACTTATTCCCATTCCTTGAGCTTTGAAAAACAACTCATGAGTGAAGAGAAAATACTATTAGGAGCAAAATAAAGCTATTTCATGAACTAACTCTTGAGCTACACTGGCTGTGTATGTGCGTTAGCTAAACCCCACTGTGCTGCATATCATAACAGCAGGCCTTGGAGAAAGAGTGAAAGGGAGAAATGAAAGAGACTCTATTTACTTATAGCTACAGCATATATTGTGCATGCTACTACTATATGCATGCAATAGATTGGGTAATGTCCGGCATGACTGCCGCTCTTGAGCACACAAGAACTCAATGCATTCGAAATGAGGTAAAAAAAAGGTACGAGAGCACCTTTAATGTTTAACAAGCAAAGTAAATGGAATGAAAAACGTAGGGAATCAATGTGATTAATCATATTAGCATGCTCTCAAGTCGTGCAAGCATCACTTTTGAGCGAACATTACCAAAAAGTAGAGAGAAACTGTAAGTACTCGTGTCATAAACATTAAGTACATTATATTCTCATTTTTCATGCGGCAGTTTCTAAGGATTTTACGGCTTTCAAAGTACTCCAAGGCTCTAATGCACAAATATGTATACAAACAAGGACACAGACGGGGAACTAAAAACTGTACAGTGGGTTCGCAGGAAGCTAAAGTAAACTTGTGAAAGGATGAAAGAAAAACAGAGGCAAGTCATCAGCTCTGTGCAACTTTGTAGAATCCAAGGAAAACACAGAGCAGGGAGTACACAGTGAATAATGCACAAGAGAATTAGTTATAGACTTTATTCGTGAACCGGAGAAGTATTATTCTAGTGTTTTCCCATTCTCTCTTTCTCCGACTTGCTCAGTCACTACTTAAACTACCGTTATTTAAGGTCGCACGCTCGCTAACTAACTAACTAACAACATTGTGTATCTTTTGCACGCATCCTCCATTTTATGTTTTTTTGTGCAAAATTGAGATGCATATAGTAAGCACCATAACAAGAACAATGAGAGCTTTTGTACCATTGTGTTTGACAATAGTATAAAAAAATTGTGTTGTTTAGGCTCCCTTAAACTGCACCGGTGGATAGAGCAGAACATTTACACGCAGACGGCAATGCAGGAGGAAAACAACAATAGGAAAACAGTACTGACTGACTGAGTACAAGTATTATTTTATTACCTACCATTCCGGTCAGTTAACTAACTAGCTAACTAACCAATAACGACTTTACGTCCTACTGGCTCCATGCATGCATACATAGGTGAATTGCCACCCTCATTAAGGATATGAGTGTGATAAGAGGAGATTGTATTAAGCATATCGTATATGAAATCTGTTGGTACAAAAAAAACTGATTATGTGAATACTACGCGTGAAAACGTGTGTACTATATTACACTCCACCATTGTATGTACAAGAATCATAGCCAATGTGTATATATGCTTGCATTGTAACTTTCCAATATGTTTTGCACACCTGTTCCATAGTTGTTACATAAATATACGTTTAGTTAGTGTGCTATTCTCTGTGGTTTTTTTTTGCTTGCCATAATATTTTTAATAAATTAGTCCGTGGATTATATAGTGTGTGGAATAGGAGCAGAGTGGAGATACGGACTACATACTCAAAATTAGTTGAAAAGATGATGACCATTCAATTTTTGTAGGGTTAATAAGTCAGTTGGTTGGTTAGTTTGTTTGTTAGTTAGTGAATTCCAAAGGAAACAAGGGAGTTGTAGGAATAATGAGACTCCATTGAATAAACGAAACCACAGAAGGTGGTTGGAAAAGGATGCAAGATAATGTTGTTGTTTGGGGATTATAAGTTGCCACAAGAGGAGCAAAAAAATATATGTCTAATGAGGACACTATAGCTCCCAACAAGGAATGCATCGAGTGGAGTTCAACTGGTTTTTTCCCAAGGCATGGAGAATTATCTGTGTATAATATATAGTTCCATGAAAATGAGCACCCTTGGGTGGTGGTTACACCATATGCGCTCATGCATCAGATAATTTCACCTAATCATTTCCAAAGTTGTCTTAAATTTTTTACAAGTTACGTCTGTCATAAGGGTCGGCTTCTCCCTCATTATGTGATGGAAAGAGCTCTATACCGTGTGTAGCCTATATTGAGATTTTCAGATTTTTCCACTTACTGGCTAGCAATGCAACCCATGCATACTGACTGACTAAATAATTTAACGAATTCAGACTCATAGAGTAAGAGCAAGTGATATACAGTAGTGAGTGTATTTGTTTAGTAACTTAGATGAGGAGCTCAAAAAGGAACCATTACGAAATGACATCAATTAGCTGCATAATTAGGAACGCATGTCACACGACCCGCTAACTGTCTTCCTGTGTATGACAATGTACACTGCGTTTAAATTTCCCCGTTACCATTCGTTATAGTCTTGTCGGTTCGCTCGTTTTCAGAACAGGATGGATAGGTTCACTATATGGTACTTGTAATGCTTTTTGAATCGAATGGAGATGAAAACACATTAGTTATTCATATTGGGAAATTGCTTTGATGCCGAATGCACAATAACTTGCCTGCCTGTCATTATTGCTTACGTAATTTTATCCATTTTATGAAAATGACGTTTAGCTATTACAATTTGATATGAGTCTTAAAATTTGTGATCAAACCGCTATTCAGAATTGGCAGTTTTTGAGTGCTTAGCCCGAGACAGGCCCAATTTCCAGTTTTCAACATTGAAAAACCACCACCCGTTAGATGCGATAATACTTCTCAGATAAATGGATCATGAAGCGATGCTTCTTCCTATCGAATAGTATTGGTCTCTGCGGTGTTCATTTAAAATCCTCCAGATCATCATTTGATCCCTCGAATGTTTCATTATATACGTTTCGTTCACACATCTACCATTAGATACTGCCATTTATATTGGCTACCTAGAACCCACCGTAGCCATTAGTGTGGCGTTCTAGTGTGCGTAGGGCCATTCCAAATGACTGGGATGTGTCGAATTCGTAGGACGTGAAATAATGACTTGGCTGTTTGATTAATGAATTGGGAAATGGGCTGAAAGGCATATGGCACTGAATTTTGTATGAAGTGGAGCGGACAGATATATTGCGAAACCTTGTGCTCCCGGGTTGTCTAGAGACTGCTGATATGTATACTCCATTTACTAGGAGCAAGTTACTTTTCCTGTGCCTACAACTCTAACTAACTACGGTGCGTGTAAATTTACTCATGGCTCACAGTTCATACCAAAGACGATAAAATAAAAGTTAGCCAAACTTCACTCCCCGACTGCCATAGAACACACCAACACTGTCTAAAATCCACGCTCCACCTACCCTTGAACACAATGTGACCCAATCTAGACTATTGCAATCCTCTGCTCTACACATTAAATTCAAACGCAATACAAAATGGACTAAAAAGTGAAACTTTTTATTGCACGACAAACAGTATTCAAATACATGGAAAGTCTCTGTCTTTCCTCTTTTTACGGGACTTGAGCGACCGTTAGTTTTATCTAACTGCTCCCATTCTCATACAAAATTGAACGACTGATCTTCCCACTGCATCTTACCTAGAAGAGAGGAAAAAGTGGAAAACCTTTATCTTGCTTCCCTTCCAGTATAATCTTGTTCCCCGGATTCTGTCTAAAACGTAACAATATTATCGACTATCTTTCCCTTCTCTCTATATATTGCCTGTGTTCATCCACCAGCTTACGTGTGAGATCAAGAGCGATGCAAAAAACACAAGTATATAGCCGTAACTAGTCTATAATGGAAGTATATGGGAACAACCCACGTATTTGATTTCTCGTCTCCCTTGCTTGACCCCTAAGTTGATTTACTGATTGAGCGAAACTCGAGCAGAGAGACTCGACTTGAGACTCTGCGACAATTTGATTACAGCCACTCAAGTACACAACTCGCGTTTACTTCTCCCACTTCACTTCCTGTCATGTTTCACTCGGACCCAAAAACTGTGCATACATGTAGATTTGTGTGAACCCTTTAGTTCTCCATTTAATTCCGTGCATAACACTCTGAGATCCATATCGACCAAAAACTAGTTTGCTCCTTTTATATAAGCGCATGGAAATAATAGAAACAAACTTATGCGCCAAGTTAGTAAGCAAGTAACTAACCAACTTAAATGAGGCAGTACAATTTGGAGTTATTATAATAAGTTGCTCACTCCATCTTGCATGACACTTTACGAATGGGTTCTGATCTCATGTGATATTACGTGGCTGAGAAATTCATATGCAGGTAGCACTCTCTCTCTCTATAGACCTTTTAATTGCATCAGATTGAGTTGGCGTGTTGTGTGAGAGAGAGATTCTTCGTCATTCATTATTATTACTGGTTGGTTGTACTCGTAACTAACAAACAGCACCACCACCTACATTGTAGTATATAGCCCTTTTAGCTAGTTTAGTTAGCTGCTATATAAATAACTAACTATATACTCACACGTACATGGAATTTGGAATCCATACATGGGAGCACGACATGGACATGAAATGAAATGGAACGATAGAAGGCTCTATAGGTTGGGAATGAGATTTCCCTGCAGTGGTTCACATGAGTCTCATGCACTCACTCACATGTACAATTCGTCGCACTCCTTTCTTGATGAATAAAATGAACGATTCTTTCGCATGCATTCCGGTTATTATGCCTTCATCGGATTTCTATAAATAGTTATCTACCGGGACTGACTTGCTGTGCAAACGAACTAACTAACCAAGTAACTAACTATAAGGTAACTCCAGGTAAAAGCCATACAAAGTCATAGTGTGGTGTTAAGTCTGACTCTCGATGTTAGCTTATTGCATGTGCTTTGAAAGTGAGCAAATAGTAAAGGCAGTAAGTAAAGTGAGTAGCAAGTATAGCATTGTAGAGTAAGTTCTATCTAGCTAACCAAATCCATTGCTCTACGTATCAAATGTTTCAATAAAGGGGGAAATTCTCAACGACAAACTTGATGATAATGTTTGTACTGGCATTCTATATTTCCCTGCTGATAATTAATTTGCCCGCTCACCGTATAGTACAATATGGTCTGGTGTCTGGGAAATATTTTTGTACAATTTTGGTGCGTTTGTGTTTGTGCACTTCAATGTGCAAGTATATATGGGATGAATGATAGAATGGAAGATTTCCAAATCTTTAGCAGTGCAGTAGTATGCTACAAACTATATAGATGCAGTTTAGTTAGAGAAGCCAACTAACTTTAATGTGGTATGGTTGTGTATTGAGTGAGTGTGAAATGTTTTGAGAGCCAGAAGGAAAATCGATGAATACTAAAATGAGAGAGAGAGAGTGAAACGAGAACTATTTTCCTCTTAACTAGGTGCACAAACATTCTTTTCTCATACGGCTCACCCTGGTTATGACAGTAGTCTTATGAAAGCAGACCTACTGGAGAGTTGTCTAAAGCAGCCAGTAATAATAATAATAATACTCTAGTTTGAAGAAAATGTCGGGAGGCTATATAGGGATATATATGTAACTCACACATATCGGCGTTCCTAATTTCCACACTTTGGAATGACTACGAGCGAGTGTGGTATGTTTTCTGTAAAAGTTGCCATTTCCTTTTGCAACACTTACACTTGCAGGAAAATATTTTTGCAACGGTTCAATAAGTTGAAAAGAAGGTTTTTGTGTGTATAAAGCATAGGGAGTAGCTTATATAGTAAACTTGAGATTTTGCTCCTCTCTTGCTACACTTTCCTTTAACGTGCTCACGCTGACAGAGTTTTCACAGTACTATTATTTTAAACTTTTAACGATACAACGACTGTACATTTTAAGAGACTAACAGTATGGTAAAGTAGGTGCATCGACTATCCCATAGTACAGCTGCAGCCAATAAAAAAGTTGAAGAGGTACTATTATTTTAAACTTTTAACGATACAACGACTGTACATTTTAAGAAACTAACAGTATGGTAAAGTAGGTGCATCGACTATCCCATAGTACAGCTGCAGCCAATAAAAAATTTGAAGAGTTGATTTTTTTAGCTAGGAAGTTGTGGAACAAGAAAACAGGGTGTTATATCAAGTTCCAGTAAACAAATGGTTGAAAAACTCGAATATTTAGCATGGACTGAATGCTCCACCATTGCAATTTGGAGATCCAGTGCATATAGTGTTCCTATACTCAGGTGCAGAAAAAAACTAACAATAAGAGAAACAATTATGAACTTGTGGAAACAAACTTTTGAAACCTGTGAAAGTCATTCCTCACATTTAGCACTCGGTTCGTCCTGTGAAATACTGTAGGTGTGTCCACTAGATTTCAGTTTTCCAAACTAAATATTTATGTGAAATTCAAACCCTATCTGTGCATTCCATTTCAACGTTTAACAAACTAACTTCCTATAAGCCATTTCTGTATTCTTTACTCGAGTTGTAGTGTAGTTAAGTTGCAACAGTTATCCAACTATCCAGCTTTAATCATATTTAGTCAATATCGCCTCCACATGCTAACTACAAAGCACGCTCATCATCCCTGCTTCCAGTTCTCACTCATAAACACACAATATAAATTATGTGTGAAATGTGAAGAGCCTAATCTACAGGAGCATAATTTCATGGACATTATGAATTGCCTAAAAACGTCCATCCCTGGCATATGAGAGGATGTTCTCAAAGTATGATCACAATTGTGTTCATCATCATTATTACTATCATGATGATCACACAAAAAACTTAAATGCTAGATAAACACGTAACAAAAATCCAACAGGGTTCGTGTTTTCGAACCATGCATAATGATATAATAACTGGGCTCTCCCGTGCTCCCCTGTGTACCTTGCTTATACTACTTACTTACTGTTGTACATAAAATAGTCATAATAACAATTATTATTATTATTATTCCTCCTTTCCATCACTGTATATACCAGTAGCTTACTAACTAACTAACTAACTGCATTCAATAAGTATCATCATCATAGCATGAACAAGCGTCTTTGTTCTATACTATTGTGTAGTGTTAGTAAGTAACCTCTCTTCCTGTCCCGTTTTTTTTCTGTGTGTGCTTATTTGTTTGTTGCATTTTATAATAAAAGGGAAAATGAAATTAATGCATAGATGAGAACTCTCGGCTCTTGTAATTGGGGTCTCTCTTTTCACTTCACAAGGGAGGGAGTCATCAAAATTGTACAATTTGGTATCACAAAGCAAGCATCCTACCCATTGTTGCAAGTTGCAGTTAGTTAGAGTGCATACAACCCAATGGAATCAGAATGGAAACTTGCGCTTCACTTTGAATGATGAGGATACAATCTCACTAACTTTCGAGGTGTACCATGATAGCCGTCCATTAAATGTGTGGATCACACACTAATGAGTCATTGGCCATCCGCATTTTGTGGACCATTATTTTCATATTAATAAAATATAATTTCCTTTAGCTCCTGCTTCATAGCAGTTGCCAATTATGCATATCAAAAGGTGTAGTATAGCAACTTTTTTGGACAACCAAAGCACAGCGAGGCTACTAACTAACCAACTAACTATGAGCTAACTACAATATTTATGTGACTTATAGCTAGCATGCTACGTGAATTCTGGTATGAACAATAGTTATATAAGGAAAGAGGAGTTACACATTACTCTCGTTTTATGATTTGCTCAAATCACGCAAGTCTTTTTCCTCATGTAATTAAAGTCTGCCTTCCAAATTCCTCCCTATAGAGGAAACAAGAGGTTGAGTTGAAAAAGAATTCACGAGATGAAAGGAATTCAAATTTTGAGCTCCATCTTGGCTCACTGATGTAGAACAGCATCTTGTGTGTGTTGGTGATCATTACTAGAATCTAGAATTTTGAAATTAATATCGCCCACTAGGAGTATAGTAGCATAGTCAGTAGTAATATTTTGGTATGTTTCAAGTGAAACATTGGATATTGTGTGACTATACACGGTGGTTAGTTAAAGCAAGTTTTACCACATAAAAATGGGTTGTGAACGAGCCCTTTTCCTCTATTCTATCTCAATTGCGTTTCCTGTGCACTCGGAATACATAAAATCGGATTTTATTATTCCTGAACAATGTGCACGTTTTATTATTCTGCTCTGGTAGCACAAAGCACACCAATGGGTAGCTTTTACAGTATATATTTGTATTAACTAGATTCCTAATATTTTTCAGATCAAACAACTGTTGACCAGTCGTTTAAATTATGCAATGTATTCATGGATTGTGCAAACAATGTAAGTCAGTCCGCATGCACTACGAGTTGTATACACATACTACCGCTGTTTTGGTCCCATTTTGTTGTGCTACACCAAACTATACCTCTTTAACAAAACATTGCAATAGGCAAATGTTCGGAGCGATCGGAATTTTCAGTGTAATACGCTCGTTTTATTTGCCGCTTGAACAATACAATGGAATCCCATATGGTCAAAATGTAATACAAGCTAATTTATATGGATTCACGGAATAAACAGCATTATACTATGCAAGAAGAAATACGCTGTTTCATGGAGACTCTAACAAACTGAAAGCATTAATCTATTATTACATACGATACTAACTTGTTATTCTTTCTAACTTGTTAGTTAGTTAGTTAGCTGGTCCAACCATGTGCGCACTACAAAAGTTCCAAGTGCCGACTGACTTCTCAAAGGGAGTAGGTGGTTTTATCATCCCGTAAAATAATAGAGGCCAGTTACAGAGAATGTTTGTGCTCATCACTGGAACAATACTACTATGTGCAGCCTAACTAACTAACTGACTAACTATGAAGGCAACGTGTAGATAGGTATACCTAGGATAATATCCCCTTGTCCATTGGAGATAGTACTAAATCCGCATTTTCTTTGTACTTTGAGAATTCCTGCTCAAGAATCATATTATCATTGTAGGTTGAACATCGGAGGCTGTAGTTATAGAGAACTGCTTCATCATCATCATCATCATGATTTTTTCATCTAAAAGGTAGAGAACACAGAGAGAGGGTGAAATACAATCTTGAGTCTCAAATGTATTCTATGCATGCACGCCGTAATCAGAGATAATAACCCCGAATTTGTACCCATTGTTACCAGAGATCAGACAGGTAGATCTTTTGGTAGGATAATAATGTGAGTGGTTGTGTCATTCTCTCAAAGTGTATAATAAAAGTCGTCCTGTTGTGTCTACCCAGTCTAACAGAGTGGATACACTCAAAGTTGGCTAGCTGGTTGTCTGTCAGTTAGTTAGGTAGTAAAACTATAAGTAACTAACTTACTTACTTAGTTAGCTATCCAGTTTGAAAAAGAGTTTATGGTTGAAATAGAAAAGCATAGGAAATATCCAATCAAA
>Ga0210040_10004209_pt1 | contig 18937 bp, 4 predicted proteins | sample CryGeyCG12114_NA_FD_185462 | JGI IMG/M metagenome (GOLD analysis project Ga0210040, IMG submission 185462) | Groundwater microbial communities from aquifer - Crystal Geyser CG19_WC_8/21/14_NA (SPAdes) (version 2) | ecosystem: Environmental > Aquatic > Deep subsurface > Groundwater | place: USA...
GTTTTAATATATACGCGATATAAAATTATACGCGATATAAAAGAGAACTATATTAATTATTAAGTTAATACTATTATTAATTAACTACTTCGCGCTACTAAGTAACTCTACTTAGTTACTCTACTTAGTTACTCTACTTATTATTAAGGTAGTAGCGAAGATAATATTCGAGTTTCTAGTTTAATTATTCGATTTACTCGTTTATCTACGAGTAAAATATAGTAAATAGCTTTCTTTTAATTATTAAAAAGTAATAAAGGGTTTTCTAATACTTTAATATAAAGAGAGATTCTTTATCGCTAATAATAAACTAAAAAACTCTAAACTTAAGAAATACCTCGTTTAAAAGAAGTATATTTAACTACTTTACGATAATAGTTTAAAAGTAAAGAACTAAATGTATTATCTTAAAGTAACGATTTACTATAACTAAAACAAAGTTATATACTTATTCTTAATAAAGAAATAAAGATAGTTTTATAATAAAATTTATAGCTAGTTCTTTCTATAACTTACTTAATAGAGAAAGAAGTACTAGTTACTTAAAGAGTTTATACCTTAAAACTTTTATATACTAGTAGATATTATACGTTTTAATATACTCTTTAACGTTAATTTTTATTTTTAACTACTAGTAATAGTGTTATATTATCTTAATTATTCTAACGCGTTTAAAATATTCTTTATTTTATAAGTTATCGTAGTTTACTCGTAGGATTTTAACTTAAATAGTAGAATTATTTATAATAAATATCTTACTATCTTTTTTTACTAAACCTCTTAAGTCTACTATTTAAGTATTATTTTACGATATAGTATCGTTAACTATATTACTTAAGTATAAGATTTACTTTTATTAAGTAATAAAAGGTTCTTATAATTATAATTTATAAATCTAGAAATCTAACTTTTATCTCTTATATAAATCGTATAAGACTTAAGAGCTACTTTATTAAGAGAGAGAGTTCGACTCTACTACGTTATTAAGAAGCGAGAATAGCTTTATATACTTAAGCTCGTTCTCTTTTAAAGTTAAGGGCTTTAAGAGTATCTTAGTATCTCTTTTTTTAGTATAATTATTATTTTAAAGAGAAGATAAATTACTACTATCGCTTATAATAAGCGATATTAGTTCGATTATAATATTCTATTAACTCTCTTTTAGTACTAGTTTATTTATTATTTAAGATTAAGTTAAGATAATAATACTAATAAATTAAATTTATAAACTTTTAAGTTTATTTATTATATTTTCTTTATATTATTCTTTATATAAATCGTATAAGATATTATATTAAAGTATAATAAGCTTATAAAGAAAATTATCTTTCTTTTAATTACTTATTAAAAAGAGCTATTTATAGTTAAAGCGTTTTAATAGCTCGTTAATAAGGTTCTTCTTACCTACTTATTATTTAATCTTAAAGTTAAATACTATAAAGAACTCTACTTAATTAGTTTATCTTTTTCTAGCTAATACCTTAGTATTTATAAATTTTAGTAATACCTTATAGTTCGTAATAACTTAAATAGTCTTAGTAAATAATTCTAAATAGTAACGCTACTCTTAAAACGCGTATACGATAATTAATATCTCTTAGTCTTTTATAAAATACCTTATTTCCTCTAATTTAAATTTTTAAGAGTAGAAGGTAATAAGCTTTTACTCTATAGTACTATTCGAGCTAAAAAAGAGCTATAAGAGTATCTTCTTTAAGTTATACTTAAAGGTATTGATTTTTATATAAATCTTAAGCTCTAGATTATAATAGTTAAGTAAAGAAGCTTATATAAAGTACTTTTTAAGTTATTTAAACGTAAGAATCGCGTTAAGCTAGTCTTACTAGTTTAATAAATTTATCTTCTTCTTATTTTATATTCTCTTAAGTAAATTAGTTATAAGAGCTACTATCTTAAAGTAGTTCTTAATAAATTCTTTATAGAAGTTAGTAAAGCTAAGAAAGACTTAAATATTATAATAAACTACTAAAGCTAACTACTCTTAAATAATAATAACCTTTTATAAGTTTATAGTAATACTACTAGTCTCTATTTAAAATCTAAGAAAGTTAATCTTATTTATATAAAACTTATACTTAAATAGCTTTATATATAAGCTATATTAACGTAGTCTCTTAAGTATAGTTTTTATATAGCTCTTATACTCCTCTTTAGTCTTATTATAAATAAGAATATTATTTATATAAGTAATATAATATTAGTTTATTAAACCTCTTAGTACTTTATTAATATAAAATTAAAATATTACTAAGGCGTTAGTAAGCTTAAATAGTATAATAAGATACTTAAATTACTTATATTATATATAAAAAGCCGTTTTTTATTAACTCTTACTCTTAATTTAAATTTTATAATAGGTATTATATAGATCTAACTTCGTAAAGAACGCTACTTTACTAAGCTAGTTTAGAATCTTAGAGATAAGTAGAAGAGAATAGCGGTTTTTAATTATAATTTTATTAAAGCTCTTATAATTTACGTATAAATAAAGAGATTCGTTCTTCTTTAATACGAATAGTATAGAGGCCTTAATAGATAATTTACTCTTTTAAATTTATTTATATATCTAGGCGTCGTTAAGGTATTAATAAAGGGTCTTTAACTTCTTATTATTAAGCGAATAAATAAGCTTATATAATACTATACTACTAGGTATAAGATTAATTATATATTCTACTCGCGTTTTAAGCGGTAAACTAATACTATTTAGTTTCTTTATAACGTCGTTAAAATCTTAGTATTAAAGAGAAAGTCGTCTCTTAATTAATTCTAATTTATATAAAAAGATAAATATTTACTTTATATAATTCGTACTAGAGAATTATATAGTATTCTTTACCTCTTAAGTAAGAACGTATTATATTATATACGATTACTCTTTATTCTTAACGTTAAACTTTTAAATTATTATTACTTATTTAATTATTATAGATTAAGGCTAAACTATTCTACTTAAATATAATAGTCGTTTTTTTTAATAAGCTTACTTTTAGTTATATTTAACTAAAATAATATATAATATCTAATTTCTCTTACGAAAACTAATAGCTAGGTTAACTTTTTATAGTTAGTTTATTTTAAAGATAATATTAAATCCTTTAAAATCTATTATAATTAAATTATAAGAGGTATTCGTCTTTTATCTTTTAGAATTAATAATATATACTTAATACTAGTAGCGTTCGTATAATATAATATAATAATCGTTAATTACTTTACTAAAGGTATTAAGCGATATACTCTTTATCCTTAACTTAATAACGATTAATTATAATATAAAATCGTCTTTTACTTTAAAGTCTACTAAGACGCGAAGTTACTATCTCTTACTACTTATAATAATCTTAATATTAATTATAAAGTATTTCTTTTTAGTACTTATAATTATTATCTCTTCTAGTACTATTATTATATTTATAGTACTAGGATCTAGTTTCTTAATTACCTTTTTTATAAGTAATAATCGAACGCTTTATAGCTTAATTAGCTATAAATATAGTATACTAATAGCTTTAAACGTTCTACTTTAGTACTCTTTTTAATTACTTTTTCTTAGGGTTCTCTTTTAGCGGTAAAGGTATCGCCTTATAGTTTATTTCTAGTATAATTCGTACTAAAATTTTAATAGTAAGCGGTATTAGGTTTATATAACTTAAAGTCGCTCTTTTTATTATTTTTACCTTCTTATTTCTTTTCTCTTCTATTAGTATCTATTCGTACCTTATAGCGAAGGGCGATAAAGAGAATTAAGTCTTAACTTAATCTTACTTTAGCCGCCTTTACTATAATAGTAGTATAAAGGTTTTCTTTTAGCTTATAAAGAAAATAAAACGCGATTATAATAGCCTCGTTTAAGCTAGCTACTTTAACCTTTATCTTTATTTACTTAAGATTATAAAGGTATTACCTCGTATTCTATATAGCCTTTTATTAAATAAACTAGCTTAACTAAGTAGTATTAAAGATACGCGTTTAAAGATCCTTAACGACGCTATAAAGAAATAAGAGAAAGAAGTTTTAAGTAGTAAAAGAGTTCTTTACTTAAGCGAACGCTCTCTTAGTATTACTTTTTAGCTAGATCGCTACTACGCTTATATACCTACTAGTAATTTCTAAGTTAAAAAGATTATAGTTAAATATATTAAAGTATATATTAATACTAAGAATAAAATCCTTAAGGTTCTTATAGTTTAAATTATCGAAATACTTTAATAAGTCGAGCTTAACGTACTTAAATTAATCGTTAATCTTACTAAAAGTAGATCTCTTATATCTCTTATACGAATTATATAAGGTTAAAATAAAGGTAGCTCGTTACTATTTAAGTACTTATTTTACTTTTATACCTACGCTACTCTTAGTAAAGTATATTAATCTCTTAAGCTTTCTTTATTAAGCCGCTTAAACTTCTTATTATTTAAGCTTTTAATTAAGCTTCTTTAGTATTAAGTTCTTCTACTACTATAATAAGATAGTAGCTAATAGTTCTTTAGTATTTAAGTAAAATACTAAGTCTTATTCTTATTATATATTAAATAAGTTAAAGGATTTATTATTAATATTATTATATTCTTTTATTAAGAGTAGCGGCGCTACTAAGCTATAAGAGCTCGCCTTAAGGTTAGTTTCTTTTAGTATAAGCGTAGTACTTCGCTTACTACTAGGTCTTACTATACTTATACGAATCGTATAGGTCTAAGTAGCGACTTCGGTAGCGTATTAGCGAGTAGCTTCTTTAGCTTTTAGTTAATTAGAATTAGCGATTCGTCGCTTAAGTATTACTCGCTTAATAAAGGTATATACGAACGCTCTCTTCTTTATACCTATACGTTACCTCTTAACGAGGATAACTACGTAGCTAATAAGCGTTAAAAATTATTAAAACTAGGCTAACGAGGTAGTTTAATAAGAAACTTAATAAGTATTAAGAGATATATTACTAGCTAGGTCGCTATTAATAACGATTTAACGCTTAAAAGAAAGAAAGAAAGACTAGCGGGTTTCCGATACGATTCGTACTAGGAAGTCACTAAGCCTCCTATCGCTATTTACAGTATAGAATCTTATAGAAGGTCTTAGTAATCCGTAATATCTACCTAATAGGTATAGCTAATTAGGAGACCTTCCTTCCTACTATAAAGAAACGACTCTCTTTACACCTTAGTTATTAAGCTAAAGCGTCGTTAAAAGGCACGATTTTAGTGAGGCAAGCATCGAACGCGAAGACTTATTGCACTTAACTGTATCTTGCCTCACCGGTTACGCTAAACCTACAGTATTCGCCCTACACTGGAGGCTGCCAGACACAGCATAACAGTTCTCAAGGCGAGGAGACCCGAAAGTCCACAGAAATCACATCTCATAACCGTAATAATACCATGCATACTAGCCAGTGAGGCATAGTTTCTAGTGACCTACTTTTATCCGTATCTGTCTAGCGTGCATCTAATCATCCGTGTCGGTTTTCAAACTCCACCTTCCCCGGCTGCATGTACTTCTCGGCCATTCGGCACCCACATGATCGTCCCAACTATCTTTACCGCATGCGAAATCAGGACTGTACTGTTCCTGGTAGCCCCCATACATGGCGGGACAGCCCCTGTCCAGTTCTACAACTATTTGTTTAGTTTGGTCACTTGAAAGACAGCGGCATCGGCTGATCCAGCTTCTTGTAATCCTGCCATCCCTGCTCCTCCAAGCGCGCAGCCTTAGCCATGTTCTCGTCATCCATCTGCTGCAGGTGAGCCGCCAACCACTCCTGCACCGCCGGCTCCGAGGTGCCTATGATGCGTGCGGCGAGTAGAATAGCATTCGTGCTGTTTGCGATCCCTACGGTGGCGACGGGGATGCCTCGGGGCATTTGTACAATGGCGAACAGACTGTCTAAGCCGTCCATGCTGGATGCTTTGACGGGGCAGCCAATGACGGGGACGGTTGTCTCGGAGGCCATCATGCCGGGAAGATGGGCTGCACCGCCGGCTGCGGCGACTATGGCTTTGAAGCCGCGGGAGGCTGCTGCTTTGCCGAAGTTGAGCATGTGTTGCGGTGTTCGATGGGCTGAGGTGATTGTGACCAGGTAGGGGATGGGCATCTTGTCGAGGAGTTCGAGGCCAGGACGAAGGGTTGCAAGGTCGGTATCGCTGCCCATTACGACAGCCAGTAATGGTTTCTGCGGGGGCACGGGGTTCCGGGTGAGAAGTTCCGACCATGTAGTCTTGATATCATCGTTGCTGGTCTTGGAGGACGCCCTATGTGCACGCACTGCATCGACGAGCATGATGAGAGGGTGGATCTTCTGTTCAAGCTCTGACATGCTCTTGCCTACTACTGTGATGTGGCCCATTTTACGGCCAGGGCGGCCCTCCCCCTTGCCGTACAAGTGGACTCTTGCACCGGGGATATCTTCAGTGGCTCTTGCTACGAGCATATGCGAGTCGGGCTGCGGGCCGCCGAGGATGTTGAGCATTACTGCGGCGTTTACGACTAGATCTGTGGCGCCCGCCTGGATTTTGCGATCGGGAGATATTGCTCGGAGGTGTGCTTCGTATTGCGAAATGCCGCAAGCTTCTATCGTGTAGTGACCTGAGTTGTGTGGTCGTGGTGCGATCTCGTTGACGAGCAGGGAATCGTCTTCGAGGAGGAAAAGCTCGACGCCGAAGACGCCTGTGCCGAGGAAAGTTGAGACTGCACGACGGGCCAGATCCTGCGCTTGACGTTGGATCTTGGCGGAGACTTCGCGGGGCGGGGTGTATGTTAGCTTGCAGATGCTGTCTTCGTGGACTGTTTCGGTGGTGGGGAAGGCGAGGGTTGATTGCTCGAAGTTATCGAGGCTTGCCTCCTGCTTGGTTTTGACTACCATGACTGCGAGCTCCTTCCTGAAAGGTGCCCATCGCTCTGCGTAGAGAGGTCTGTCGCTTAGTGTCTGGAGAGCTGGCTCGATGTCTGAAATGGTCATAACTGGGTAGTTCCCCCTACCGTCATATGCTTGTGTTCGTGCTTTGAGCATGATGGGGAGCCAGCCTAGCTCTTGTGCTATCTCCTTGAGGCCTTGGGGACTTGATGTGCCAACGCCCCTGGAATCTGGCGTTGGAATACCATGCTTGGCGAGGTGCTGTTTTTGCGCGTACTTGTCTTGGATTGTGCGAACCGTCTGCCATGAAGGCTGTATTCTATGCCATGACTGACTGTGCGCGATGAAGGGGGACTCTCCTTCGAGCTCTTCGAGGACTTTGGTGTCGACATGTTCAATTTCGTAGGTTAAGATATCTGCTTTAGCGGCCAGCTCGCGGACATCTGCAGCATTCGCGAAGGAGCCTGTGACATGATTGTCGTTCAGGTTGTTTTGTTTCGCTGGTGCCTTCTCTGAGTCGAGAATGGCAACTTTAATATTCAACTTGTTGGCAGCATCGACGAGCATGCGACCTAGCTGGCCGCCGCCAAGAACGCCAATAGTATGAGACTCCATGGCTGAGGATGTGATGACAGTGAAGAAAGCAAGGGACTAGATGCGTGCACAGCGGTTCGGGAGCACACCAAAGTACCTGAATACGTTGTCGTTTTCGTGACTCAAGATCTAGATGGTACACATGATGCTCACCGATCGGGAAAGCTTGGAGCGTACGCCAGTGTATAAAAATATTAGTATGAGCTCGGTCTCGGAGCAGGAAGTCGGGCGGAACTTTGGGCTACTTATGCAGTTTTATGAAAATTTATCTTAGCACGGCCATGCAGTAGAAAATGATGGCCAGGTCCTTTGGACAGTGGGTTATGCGTATACATGGCAAGACCATATGATATGATGACTTCTCGCGTGCAGTACTCGCAAGAGCGTGCAGTTGCCGATGAGTGGGTGTCTTCATGCCCAGTTATGCCTCCTCTGCCCGCCCACCAAGTGGCTCCCCATCTGACTTTCACCATTGTAGGTTTTGCAGCTTCTGTAGCTTCGACCCAACTCTGTATGACTGATCCAGCTGAAGCTACAGGATTTACAGCACAGAACGTCTCTCCACATCGTTCTGCTCCTCGTCGGTAGTGGGAAGGTGAGGATTGAGATAGTTGAACATCGAGCGGCGGAGGTCGTGCTGAGATGGCTTCCCATTCCTCCTTGGGCTACTTTACGACACTCATGAAGCGGCTCTGCTTTCTCGTCCCGCGATGCATGGAATCTGTCCCGGTTTTGTGCTGTTCTCAAGACACCTGCTGAAGACACATGCTGAACCGCCCTCTGCCCGGGCTTCGTCTGCTACTGCTGCTGCATTGTTTCGGACTAGCGAGTTTGGTGTGCATAGAAAGATGCCAGAGGGAGTTGATCATGGAGTGAGGGTGAGAGACGCAGCTGGGCACGGACTGGTGGTTGGGTTTTATGTAATCGTGTCAGGGTAGACGTGCGTGTGTAGGTCAATCAATGCCATGCTCTTGCTTCATCTTCTCGAGGTTCTCCTGTCTAGCAGCGATATCTTCCGAAGCAGAGGCCAGCTTCATCTTCTCTGGCTGATGGTAAAGGACGACGAGATATCTGTTCATGAAGTTGAAGCCGTTCAATCTGTCGCAGGCGTTTTTGGCGTCCATAACGTCCTCGTAGACGACATAGGCAGTGCCCTTTGTTGTATTTGAGGCGCCGGCTCTTATCTGCCTGATGGGACCATGCTTGCCGAACAGGTCGAAGAGAGTAGGGGTATCGACATTATATGGCAGGTTCTTGACGAAGAGGATGCGGTTGGCTTCGGGAGCCAGCTTGTTGCTGCGGGACATGTTGGGCTGCTACTAATGTTCTGCTTGGGTCAGGGTGGGTAGGTGAAGAGTGCTAGGCTCGTAGGGCAGATGTGGTTTGCGGCGAAAAAACGACGAGGCTGCGGCTTGAGGATCGGCCGAGGACAACGAGGATGGAGCGTCGCTGGGGGGGACGTTCACAGTACTGTCCGCACTGGTGACAATAGTCTCGAGTAAGTGTGAAAATTCACGAAAGATAGTTTGCGCAGGTCGAACGGTGGTAGCGTGAGTGATATGGCAGACAACAGGGAAGAGTTTCAGTCTGCGCTAGTCACATGTAGGAGAGTGCTACTAGTACAGTAGGAGGGCTCGAATTTGGTCGCAGCGGCCGCCGACTTCAGTACTAGAACTTAGTAGCAGGTCGAGTCAACCACCACACTACACTGCTCTGAACGACGACTCTCGCCTGCCCTATTTTCTGGACTCAGCTAATTACTGTCTACAATGTCTTCTAAACACGACCCAATGTGACAGTTGCCTCTGAAAGCGCCTTGCACGAGCTACTCGTCGCCGAACCCCGCCTGCGCTGCGCTGCGCCAGTCACCATCCACCAAACACTCAACAACCACTCACCGCCCGCCATGCCCACTGCCACCGCCTGGCGACGACGTTATGAGAGTACTCCACGACGGGCTAGTAGTCCTGAGCGCCCTAGAGCCGACTCGATCGAGAGACTGTCCCCGGAGCCCGTCCCTACCACGCCCATTCGCTCCGACACTCGACCGCACAATTCTTCGAGTCGCAAGAAGAAAGATCCCAATGCTCTCGCTCTACACGGTCTTGGCCTATCTCACACTGTCCTACAAGACAAGTCGGTAGCAGACCCTGACCATCTCTACCTCGACTCCGAAGGACGAGCTCACCTCGCCGCTAAAGTACGCTCGCCCAAGCACAGCAGAGACGCCGACCATGCCACTCACTCTGCACGCCGTTCCAATGCTAAGTCTGCTGCTGCTCAATATCGTGGCCCTCCGAAGAGAGGCCACGCTCGCGCTACCTCCACCATAGACGACCTCGCCAATATAGCCATTGCCACGAGCCCTCAGTTCACCACCTCACACCCTGCCTTTCACTTTGCCGGGAGCCCCGTCTTTCATTCCACCTCGCGTCCGAACACCTCCTACATCAATGGCTACTCCCAAGATTCCTTCGACAGGCCCGCCAAAAGGATAAAATCAGAGCGACTCTATCACATGGAATGGTCCGAGCCCGAGGAAAGACCACGAAGTAGCTACACCTACCAGTCTGAGGTCAGGAAAGAGGACGCCGAGCTATTGCTAAGTCTGCAGAATGGTTTCAGTTTCAAGTCTATCCTACAGCCTGCATCGTCCATACCCAAGCCTGAACCAGAACAGACTACACAACAGTCCCCTCCGCTTGAAGCTCACCACGAATCGAAACCGAACGAAACAGAAGAGAAGACCACGATAGATGGTGTGCAGCATAGCCCGAAAACCTCGAGCCACGGCACTCAGCCCGACGGGCCGTCTGCGCCCCACTCGCTTTCTGCAGTCAACCACGAAATGCCTGAAGATAAAGATCATCAAATGACAGATGTGCAAGAGCTGGACCATCCTCAACTAGAACGAGATGAAGACGAAAGGATGGAGGGTGTCACCGAACTGGACAACGATGACAGCGAAATACAGAAACCACCTCCTATTCAAGCTGCCACTGGAACTGCCGAGCATGAGATAGAAGATGGAAACGGAGATAAAGATGCGCCCCAGCTAGAGCCAGAACCACAGCCCCAACCCGATCCTCAACTGGATCCCCTCCACGACTCGTCCAAGAAGTCACGACGAGTCCCTATCCAGACACAACCAGTCTGCCCCACCTGCAACCAGATGCAATACAATGGAAGAGAAGGCGAAGCTACAATCGACTGGATAAAATGTGAAGGTTCTTGTAATAGGTGGTTCCATATTCCATGTGCTGGTTTCTCCGACCAGGAGGTGAAGAAGGTGGCCAAATTCATCTGCAAAGACTGCGAACCACAACACGGTCCGACGACCTATGCCAGAACTTCGACAAGGGCAAGGGCTGCCCCGGACTATGCTGCCCTAAACGAAGGCGTCATGAAGAGCTCCGACGATTCCACAATGCATCATTTTGTGCCTAAATTCAAAGATGGCAGCATCACATACCTCCGCGACGATTTTGCAAGAATACGACCAGAACTTCTGACCACAGATTTCTGGGAGAACATGGATGGAATGAAGAGGCCTTTCGTGGTACCTGCGTGTTGGAACCCCAGGTTTGGTCACAAAGCAATCCAGTCAACGGCATCAGAGGAAGAGGAAAGGATGAGTCAAAAAGACAAGGTATATGTGACATTCACCGACGACGGCGAAATCCTACACGAATCCACCGAGCACATAGCTCCACCTTCAACATTACAGACGGACACCGAAGAGGTGTTAGATATCGATCAGGATTACCTGGATATGGTTATGCCTAAAGGTTTGACAGTACGGAAAGTGGCTGAGCTATACGGCCCTGACGAGCCTGTGCCCGTCATCGAAGTCAAGACGCAAGAGACGAAGGGCAAGTTCACATTGCGCCAATGGGCAAACTACTATGAGGAGACTGGTAGCAAGCCAATAAGAAATGTCATCAGTCTAGAAGTATCGCACAGTCGACTCGGACGACTTATTCGCCGGCCAAAGGTGGTGCGCGACATCGACCTCGAAGCACAAGTCTGGGACCCACAGTCCCGAGCTGATGGCAAGAAGCGGCCAATTGCCTTCTACTGCTTGATGTCTGTCGGCGACAGCTACACCGACTTTCATATTGACTTTGGTGGTTCTTCTGTCTACTACCACATTCTCCAAGGCATGAAAACCTTCTTCTTCATCCCGCCGACAGACAAGTATTTAAAGAAGTACGAAGAGTGGAACAATTCGCCAGAGCAGAATGACACCTGGTTGCCTGATCTCTGCGACGGCAATGTAACCAGGGTCGACCTGCGACCAGGCGACACTGCTTTCATTCCGGCAGGCTGGATACACTCAGTATGGACACCAGAGGACAGCCTGGTCATAGGTGGCAATTTCTTGACAAGATATGATCTCGACGGTCAGATCAAGGTCACCCAGATAGAGAAGGCCACCAATGTCTCTGCCAAATTCCGCTATCCTTTCTTCCAGATGGTCATGTGGTATACCTTGATCAAGTACCTCGAAGACGATCCAGTGCCTGAAAGCGTCATTCATGACTTCCAAGACGATCAGGATTACCGATATCTGCGCGCGAAACCCGTATGGGCCGATCGATATGTTGAGTATACAGCCGACAATGAACCAGATGAGGGTGACTACAACGCACGTAACTATTCGAGATCTGAGATGAAAGGCCTGCCTGCCTTGAGAGACTACCTCTATCGGACTGCCAGGATTTATGCAGATCTGCCAGTGGACAATATCAACAAGAAGCAAATCGATGCGGTCAAAGCATCAGTGCCAAAGAATCATGGAGATCCGCTACAGCTAATTTGTCTCTTCGCAGTTTGGGTGGCATGGAAGACTGGAAATGTCACTGTTCCGGACTGGGTGCACTCTGATTCTGTGCTTCAACAAGAGTGTGACAAGAGAGACAAGGAAAAAGTCAAGAAGCCAGAAGTGTTTCGGATACCACCAGAACGAGCGTCGACGCGTCGCAAGAACCAAGCGTCGCCTGCTCCACTTACATCAGAGCGCCAAGAGAGCCCTGAAACTCGTGATTCAAAATCTCCGTCCGACGCGTCGAACCTTCCTTATCCACGCATAGCTTGTACCAGTTGTCGCAAAAAGAGGCAAAAGTGTCAGCATTCTCCAGGAAGTAAACTCGAAGAAACTGCGAAAGAGACACTCGAGAAACATAGACGCTATTCGAACGTGACAATTGATATCGCCAAACTAGCAAGAGCGTCACCTGTCGTCCCCTCGGTCGAAGCATCCGCACCACAAGCGCAAACTGCGCAAACTGTACCACCTGCACCGCCGGTGCAAGCACCCGTCCCAACACCAGTCACCACATCAACGCCTGTTGTCGAGGAAAGCATATCCAATACCGTTGAAGCCTCGCCTAGTATGGATTTAGCTCAAGCAGCTTTAGCACGACTAGGTTCACAGCCACCTGAACCAAATGGTGTAGTGATTAACGGCGCTACTCCAGGCCCAGGTAGTGCCAAGAAAGGAAGGAGTAAAGCTTGCGATGAATGTCGTAAGAGCAAGGTAAGTCCGCCATCATGGCGCCCATGCGAAGTCACGAGCTGATTGTATGCAGCGGCGTTGTGTCCACGATGAGCATGGTAGGGTTGATCCTGCTAAAGCTGCAGAACCGTCCAAGCCACGAGGTTCGAATAGCGGCAAGCGACCAGCTCGAATTAGTGACGAACATCAAGCGAAGCGGGTCAAGTCAGAAAACAGCACGGATCATTACCCTGTCTTCGCGCAACAGCCCGACATTGAGGCCATGATTGATCCTGCCTTGATGGGGCCTCTTGACCCGATGTTGGGACTGCAATATCCCGACCAGTCCATGCCAAATCCCACGGTCAACACGATTAGTACGCCGCCGCAGGATCTGGCTGCGCAAAACAACTTTACGGTGCAGGCTGAACCCGTTCAGCCAGCAATTGATCCAAATCTGGACCCGGCATTGATGAATCAAGATGCAATAGATCCCAGCCTGGATCTAGGATCAAGCATAAGCCACCAGCAACAGGAAATTCTGCCATCGGCACTTCCGCAGCTGACAACAGCCGTAACGGGCACACCAGATGTAGACAAGAGCTACTCACCCATAACAGCTGAATCCGCTGGAGTAAATTCGAAGCATGAATCGGACGAAGACCAGCCACATCCAGCACAAAGTGCGACAGACAACGTCGTGCTTGATGGTGAGGTTGCCGGACCCCAACCCAATGGCGTTGCCCACGCGGCGCCATTGCCGGTCTCGCAGGTCAAGCAGGAACCAGAAGTCGAACAGCGAAGACCGTCCAGTGCCGCGACCGGCATCTCCCCCATTCCTGAGGCCACGAGTCCACTCAGTCATCGGTCGAGCAGTCATACATCTAACACATTGCATCAAGCTGCAGCGATACAGTCTTCAACGGACACCATCAGCGTAAACCAGACTGCCAAGCAGGAGATGGGTCCAATAGCCAAGCAGGAACTACAGGCAACGTCGCCGGCCGGAGAATTCATGAGGTCTGAGACCGTGGCAAGTAGTACCAGTGAACCAGAAGATCCTAGTGAGAGGCTTGCAAGGGAATTACAGGCGCAAGAACATGGTCTGAGAAGGAGACCTAGTGTTCGGATTTCTTAGAAGGGAGTTTAGGACACCGCCGAAGATGAAGGGTGATACCACAATGACTACATGGCGTACATAGTGACGGAGTGGAATGGAATTGTCTATATATTTGCAAACGGAATTTTGGTTTCGCGGAGGGGAATTTGTTCACAGCACGATGGATGGATTTGGTTGGAGCACGCGTGCTACCAGCATATTCTTCTACTATAGTTTTAGGAATTGCACATATTGGTATTCTTTGGATGCAATTGCTGTAGTACAACCTTGACAGCTCGTTTTCGCCGGCTTGCTGGTTTCGCTATCTGCTCCAATACCGAGGGGTCTCTGGAAGGGGGATCGGACTAGTTGGCTATCTTATTTTCGGGACGAGTACCTGATGGCCGACGTCTCTTCTAGGAACAGTGGTATCGGAGTCGAAACCTATTGAGCTGAAATGACCGGGCGAGCCGCGAACGACACTGCTGCCTGAGGCTCAAGCTGCGGGATACCAGAGTGCTACGCCCCCTTTACTAGGAGGCGAAACCACGCTAATTCTCGCTCGAGTTGCCCTTGCGAAGCAGGGCAACTCGAGCGAGAATGCGTGGTTTTGCGGCAAATTTGCTTGCGCAGCCGGCCGAAGGCCAGACTATCTTGCGCGCAGCGCTGAATCTACGGACTTAGATAACGGGCGACGGGCGGTTAAGCAGGAGGGCAATCATTCATTTATCCAATCAACTACCTAAGCTACCTACTCTCTAGTATAGAATTTGTCCTTTCTTCCTACTATCCTAAGCGTGGAGTACTTATAATACTATATAGCCTTTGTACTTTCTAGATCGTCCACGTACTTCGAACTAAGAAAGCTAGTATCCTCTATATTAATTTAAGTAAGTGTATCCTTTAGCTCCCTTATTAAATCTTTCGGCGAATAATTACCTTTCCCTTTTAAAATCTATATTCGTGAGGTTCGTACTTTTACTAACTTACCTACCGAGCTTAGGACACTATTCGTAAATCGTAATAGCTTTAGAATATTATCCCTCGATATCGTTATTATCCGTAGTATAATATCCTCCTTCTTATCCGATCCTACACTAAGAGCTTTACTCTCGGATCCTATCTCTTTTATCTTCGATTTATACTATACCTTTATATAGTTATTATAGAGATCTACTACGTTTAGGTACTTATCGTACGGCTTTAACTTCTTATTAATATAGTTAAAATATACTATAAAAGCACTATTTATCCGCGCGTTTAAGTACTCCTAGTATATTATTTCTAACTACGAATAGATATTCTTAACTATTAACTTTAGCTCTTCTCTCTTTACGAGTAATAAGTATACTTCGTAAAAGCCTCGATTATCGTATACTAGCTAATAGTATTTATCGTATACCGTAGGTTTACTATATAGCAGCCGTATATAAATTTAGTATATCTTACCGCCTTTATATTTTCGAGATAGCGCTTTATTAATTATAGTTATAGTCGTAGTTATAGTTATATTTATACCTTTTATTAAAACGTTACTAATACCTTTATTATAACTTAATTAGCTACTACTATTTAACGGCTACTAAGTACGTACTATATAGTTAAGGCTTATTAGTTATCGCTTATTATTATCGATAGTTATCCCTTAAAAGACTATCGCTTATATTAGTATATTTTATCGTTATCTTCTTAAGAACGAGACTTACTACTTTACGTATTCTTTAGTATAACTTAATTAATATATTATTAGTAGTATATAAAGCTATAGCCTCCTTATACTTAAGGAGCTTAGTAACGCCTAGCTAGTTCTAGAAGAACGCTAGTATCTTCTTATCTTCTTATAGAAGGTCTTTTATCTTAAAGTAGTTTTATAAATAAACGAAAGTTAGTAAGTAATAAATAGAGGAATAGCTATATCTTAGTAAATAGAAATATTTACTTTAATATATTTCTTTACTAGTTATAGGTTTTTATAGTAACTTTTTATCCTACTTATTACGTTCTTTTTATAATCGTAATCCTTATCTTTTTAATATAACTACTATCCGCTATTACTTCTTATTATATAGCTATTATATCTAGTCTTCTAATCTTAAATCGTAACTAATAGAACCTATATTTACTTTTAATCTCTACTTATAACTTTTATAAACTATAAATACTATTTTTACGTACGAGTCTTTTAGTATATATCTTCGATCCTTTTACTTCTTAAGAATACCTTACGATATATAAGAACGTTCGATAAGATAGTAAGAGTTATATCTTTATTCTTAAAACCTATAATAGCTAAACTAATACCGTTATATATAACTCTTAATATAAGAAGAATAACTAGTATTATTACTTTAATAAGATAGAAAAGACTATTCTTCGAGTTTAGATAATTACACTTAGTTATATATATAATAAATATACGAAAAATCGGGGATTCTTACTCTATAAGTAGGAGGAATTTTTATAAGAGGCTAAGTTAGCGGACGTAAATACTAATACCGAAGCTATTAAGTATATACGAGAATATATTAAATTAATAGTTAAGTCTTAGTCTACTCGATAGTATAAAAAGAAAATATAAGCTTTTTTAAACGAATTCCTCTACTACTTATATAAAAAGAACGAAGGCCTTAGTAACTAGTACTCTAATATCTAATTTTACTTATAAGTAGCTTATCTAGTAAGTTAGCTAGATTAAAATTAAAGTATTAAAGTATACTTTTTATAATTTCTTTTAATAATAGCTAATATCTTTAGTCTTTACTACCTATTCTATACTACTCTTATTTTATCTTAAGTCTTAGAACCTCTATTAACGCTTATAAATAGTAATATACTCTTAAGAAACTCTAAGATATTAAAGCTATACTCCTTTAGTAGTAGGGTTTAAACCCTATTAACTTTCTTAATAAGAATACCCTTAAGAATATAAGCGAATAACGAGTAGTAATTAATAAAATTACTACTTAGATTTAAGGCCTCTTATACTCGTAAGAAACTAAGGTAACTTATAATTATTTAACTTTAAATTTTACTTACTTCTTTCGTCTTCTATTTTATCTTCCTTAACGTAACTTCCTTAAGATATTTTTTTAACTCTAACGCTCCTTCTACCTTTAATATACTTACCTTTTTAATAATAGATTTCGATTCTTAATATTCTACGATCTTATTTTCTTACGCTCGTTATTTTAATAATATTATATCTAACTAAAGATACGCTATATTACGCTTATACGTTAATCTAAAACTATTTAAGCGTCTCTTTCGCTAATTCTAGAGCTTTTAATACCTAAAGGAAGACTATAAAGATTTATATATTAAGTATATATTACTAGAACTATCGCTAAGCTTATATAAAGATAAAGAACTACTCTTTAAAGATATTATCGTAGTCTTTATTCGCGAATATATTTCTAGCGAGCGATATAGGTATAAAGATAATCGAGGTATCTTCTTTAGCTATATTCTTAAAGAAATTTAACTATTATATAACGCTTTATAAGAGATCTAAAATATATCTCTTTCTAAGTTTATTCGCCTCTTAATTAATTAAGATCTAAGTAAAGCTATTAAACGTAGACTTATTCTTAAAACTAGTAGTTATATATAAACTTTATTATATTATATATCTTATACTAATATAGTTTAATAGTTATACTAAATAATTCTAATATATAGTATTTATATATATTATTAAGCTAGTTATTTTATAGCTAAGCGTATTTATTATAATAAGTATAAGTAGCTACTTATAGGGAATCTATATAATAGTAAACGATATTATATCTTATCTAAATTATTAAGCTTCTATTAGAGTATTAAGCGGTATTCTCTAAGTTTAGATAATATAGTAGTAATAGTAAAAATATCTTATTACTATTATCTTTTTATAAGTATATCGTTATTAATTATTCGTTAAGTCTTTATTATTATATAAAGTATATATTTTATTAAGGTATCTATATTTAGGTAAAAATTCTAACTATAATACCTTTACCTTTCTTTTTATCTACCTCTATTATAGTTTAATTTTACCGCCTTTATACCTATCGACTTTATTATTACTAATAGCTATAACGAAATAGTATACTCGCGCTTATAAGCTTAGTATTATAGTTTATTAATATTCTTATAATAGCTTCTCGCTTAGTAAATAGTATTCTTACTATATTATATTCTACTTCTACTACTCTTAAAGGCTCTTAATTTATTAACGCGCGTAAAATATAATATAAGAATCTTAGCGATTATATTTAAATTTATACTTAAGATATTAAAATAATAGGCTATAACTACTATATAATATATAATCTTCGTAAGTAGTAAAATATATAGCTAGATTTCTTAATATCTAAGTTATAGTAGTAGTATAATTTTTAATATCTTTAATATATCTTTTAACTATCTTTTATAACCTTACTAGTAAGCTTATACTTACAACTTATACTATTTAGAATAACTAGTATTTTACTTTCCTTTAAGATATTCTTATAATTACTTAACCTTAAAGTAAGTACTTTATAGTATTATATATTAAGTATATTATAAATATTTAGCTTTATATAATAAGGATTTTTTAGTAGAAGTATAAGTAGTACTCGTTAAAGTAAATTCTATTTATTATTAAGAGTTATCTTAAGGAGAAAGTTTAAGCTAAATAACTACGTTAAGGTTTATTTAAAGATATCTTTTAGATAATATTTAAGATCGTCTTTAAGATTACTTAATAATATCTAGTTTACTATCTTTAAAATAGTACTAATAGCTAGAACTAGTTAATTTATAATATAACTCTACTACTCTTATTAAGCTAAATCGATATATAAATTAGCGATATTCTACTAATCGACTTTAAGTATCTTAATAGCTATATTAT
>Ga0210040_10004210_pt1 | contig 18937 bp, 12 predicted proteins | sample CryGeyCG12114_NA_FD_185462 | JGI IMG/M metagenome (GOLD analysis project Ga0210040, IMG submission 185462) | Groundwater microbial communities from aquifer - Crystal Geyser CG19_WC_8/21/14_NA (SPAdes) (version 2) | ecosystem: Environmental > Aquatic > Deep subsurface > Groundwater | place: USA...
CCAGTCAGCACCCGAAAAAGCGTGGTTTTGCCGCAGCCGTTATGCCCTATGATGGCCACGAAAGAGGCAGTAGGCACCGAAAAAAAAAGGTTGCGGAGTAGAACGCGCTGTTCGTACCCCGCAACCAGATTTTGAATGGTTAAATGGCTGGATGGTTGAATGGTTAAGTAAGTAGGTAATGGTTCAGACAAGCAGCTAAGCCAGCCGAACAATTAACCATTCAGCCGTTCAGCCATTCAATTAATATTCGTCTTCATTAAACATGAAGTCCTCCTTGGTCGGATAGTCTGGCCATACCTCTTCGATGTTTTCGTAAGGTTGACCGTCGTCTTCCAAGGCTTGCAGGTTTTCTACTACTTCCATCGGGGCACCCGAGCGGATAGAGTAATCAATCAGTTCGTCCTTGGTGGCAGGCCATGGGGCATCCTCCAGATATGAAGCCAGTTCCAGCGTCCAATACATAGTTGTGTGTGCTACAAAAAGGTTGGCAAAATAAAAAGTATCGTGAGCAACAATACAGCCAGCTACGAGATATGTCACGCAAGCTGACAAAAGTTGCTTACTGCCGACAACGTAAAATACACCCGAAGGTTCGGCTATGCAACCAACCGATTTTGTATCATCTCGATTAATTGGTTCTTCGTGCGGATTTTTCGCTCGAAAGCGCGGATTTTTCCTTGCAGCATCGACCGGAACGTTTCGTTGCTGGCCGAGCCACTCAGTTTTCCCAGGTTTTCTTCCAATACCAGCCGTTCCTGCTGATCACTTTTAATAAAGTCGCGCAAGGCTTGCACCCGGGCGTTGATCTGCTCGGCGGGACTAGGCAGCTCGGTGCCGGCCGCCTGGCGCTTCCGAATGAAATGCTCCAGCGAGCTGAGTTCAAACACTTTGTCGCAAGCGGCGATAAACTGCTCCCACACCCGGTCCGATTCCTCGCCGCGTACGGGTCCTACCTTTTTCCAAGCAGCTTGCAGCTCCTTAGCACGCGCCACGGCTTCGTGCATGGGGCGGTGCAGTAGGGCTTCGGCCTCGGCCACCAGGGCCCGCTTGCGGGCCAGGTTGTCCTCGGGCAGGTTACCTTGTCCTTCGGTGCGCTTGCTGTTGATATGCACCTTCAGGCGCTCGAAGAAGTAGTTGTGGGCGGCGCGGAAACGCGTCCAGAGGTCGTTGGCCTGCTTGCGGGGTAGGGTGCTCTCAATCTCCTTCCACTCCTGCTGCAGCTGCTTGAGCTTGCGGGTAGTTTCCTCGAAGTTCTCGGATTCCTGCAACGCCTCCGACTGCCGGATCAGGTTCATGTACTTGTCCTGCACGCGGTTGGTCATGGCCTTTTTATCGGCCAGGAATTCCCGCTTGCGGTTCATAAACACATCAACGGCCAGCCGAAAGCGGTCTTCCAACTCCTCAATGAGGGGCTTGTCTACCGGGCCAGTCTTGATCCACGTCTGGCGCAGCTCTTTGATGCGCTCCGTAGCCGTCTGGAAGTCAAGGGTATCGCGCATGGCCTCCACCTCGTCAATCACGGCCATTTTGGTCGCCAGGTTTTTTTCCCGGTTGCGCAGGATGGTGACGTTGATGCCATCTTCCGACTCAGTGAGGCGGCGGTGCAGGCTTTCAAAGTCGCCCAGGCCATCGTAGCTGCCTACCTGCTCTTTCAGGTGCAGGGCCTTCATCAGAAAAGAGCCTTTGTTCTCCGACTCCTCAATCTTTTGCAGCAGGTCCTCTACCTTGGCGCGAAACAGCTCGAACCGCTGCGCGAAGTAGCACAGCGAGGCCTCTTCCGAATCTTTTACCTGCCCCACGCGGCGGGCCGGCAAACTCATGAAGGGACGAAGCCACACTTGGTCGCCCTCGATATAGCCGTATCGGCGGGCTTCGGCAAGGAGGTGGTCTTGTTGTTCCATAGAAATATAGTGCGGGAGCTAATAGGAGGGGTGAGAGAAACGCAGCGCGGGAAATCAGTACAAGTTTACGGTATGCCGAGCAAATTTGGGTAGGCCAGCTACCCACAGTATCCGGATAAATTCACTAGAAAACAATCGGGGATACTTACCTTTACCCGACTTTGTTTGGCAGCTGACGCCGGAATATCCAGCGGTATAGCAATCTAACATAGCCTAAAGTTAGCCAAGAAGTTTAGTAGTACCATCGCGGTCCGGCCAGGCACCCACGGATTTCTCCGCGTCGCCTACCCCAGGGTAGCCTTCGGATTGACGGGGCTGCGGCCGGCAGATGTTCCGTTGGTAGCAGTAAGTCATTTCCTACTCCAATGGTTATCTAACCAAGGCTTTCAGCCGTTGCAGGCCTCGTTCCTTACTTATTTTTTACGCTTTCCGTTTCTTCCTCCTACTCTATGAGCGACCAAACCATCATCTTCTCCATGGCGGGGGTTAGCAAGATCTACCCTCCCCAGAAGCAGGTTCTGAAGAATATTTACCTCTCCTTTTTCTACGGCGCCAAAATCGGCGTGCTCGGCCTCAACGGCTCGGGTAAGTCAAGCTTGCTGAAGATTATTGCTGGTGTCGACAAGCAGTTTCAGGGCGAAGTGGTGTTTTCGCCCGGCTACTCGGTGGGCTACCTGGAGCAGGAGCCCCAGCTTGATCCGGCCAAAACGGTGCTGGACGTGGTGCAGGAAGGCGCCGCCGAAACAGTGGCCCTACTCAAGGAATACGACGAAATCAACGAAGCCTTCGGGGCCGAGGATGCCGACTTTGATAAGCTGCTGGAGCGCCAGGGCACCGTGCAGGAGCGCCTCGACCAGCTCGACGCCTGGAACCTCGACAGCAAGCTGGAGCGCGCCATGGACGCCCTGCGCACGCCCCCGGCCGATGCCGTAATTGGCAACCTCTCGGGTGGCGAGAAGCGCCGCGTGGCCCTGTGCCGCCTACTCCTGCAAGAGCCCGACGTGCTGCTGCTCGACGAACCCACCAACCACCTCGACGCCGAGTCGGTGCTGTGGCTGGAGCAGCACTTGCAGCAGTACAAGGGCACCGTGATAGCCGTGACCCACGACCGCTACTTCCTCGACAACGTGGCCGGCTGGATTCTGGAGCTGGACCGCGGCTCGGGCATTCCGTGGAAGGGCAACTATAGCAGCTGGCTGGAGCAGAAGACCGACCGCATGGCCAAGGAGGAAAATACGGAGAGCAAGCGCATGAAAACCCTCCAGCGCGAGCTGGACTGGGTACGCATGTCGCCGAAAGCCCGCCAGAGCAAGGGCAAAGCCCGCCTGGCTAACTACGACAAGCTGGCCAGCGAGGAAGCCAAGGACAAGGAGCAGAAGCTGGAACTATTCATTCCGGACGGGCCGCGCCTGGGTGCGCAGGTAATTGAAGCCGAGGGGATTACCAAATCGTTTGGCGACAAGCTGCTGTTTGAGAACCTGAGCTTTGCCCTACCCCAGGGCGGCATCGTGGGCATCATTGGGCCGAACGGCGCGGGCAAGACCACGCTGTTTCGCCTTATCACGGACCAGCTGCAGCCCGACGCGGGCACCTTCGAGGTAGGGCCGACGGTGCAGACCGCCTACATCGACCAGCAGCACGACACGCTGGACCCCATAAAGTCGGTGTTCGACACCATCACGGGCGGCACCGAGACCATGCTGCTGGCCGGCCGGCCGGTGAACTCGCGGGCCTACGTGAGCAAGTTTAACTTCGGCGGCGGCGACCAGGAGAAGAAGGTGGCGATGCTGTCGGGCGGCGAGAAAAACCGCGTGCACCTGGCCATGACGCTCAAGCAAGGCGCCAACCTGCTCCTACTCGACGAGCCTACCAACGACCTGGACGTCAACGCCATCCGGGCGCTGGAAGATGCGCTGGAGAACTTTGCCGGTTGCGCCGTCATCATCAGCCACGACCGGTGGTTCCTGGACCGGCTGGCCACCCACATCCTGGCCTTCGAGGGCGACTCGGAAGTAGTGTGGTTCGAAGGCAACTTCTCCGACTACGAGGAAGCTAAGAAGAAGCGCCTGGGCGACGTGGAGCCCAAGCGCGTACGCTACCGGAAGCTGGGGTAAGGTAGTGCGGTGGAGGCCCGTGCGGAATAGGTTTTGCTATTACCTAGTTCACCCAATGCCTTAACCCATAATTTTTGCATATCTCTGCTTAGGCCAGCTTCTCTTAATGGGAGCTGGCCTACTCTTTTTGTGGGCAAATGTTCTAGCGGTTACTAACTCCTTTAACCAGCAATAACGCTAGTGACCAGTCAGTATTTTATCTGGCGTTCACAGTGGCTGCCTCTATAATTTAACAAGCACCCAAAGACTTACTGCTGTATTGCTCCCGTTTATCAAGACGAAACCTACTCTTGGATAGTAACGGGAAGAGGAATAAAAGTTAAAAGACAACAGCTTTCAACTTTAAATAGTACTAAAAAATCACATAATATACATTTGGCGCGCGAGGATGCATATGCGTCGGTATACTTTTACCCTATGCTAGAATAAATTGCCTCGCTATGTTATACATCAGATTCATTCTTCACCTTTAATAAATACAGATCATTACATATTATTTTAAAAAGAAATTTATATGGATTTATTCCTTCATTATTATAACCTAGTAATGCATATATCAAATTTTTTATACTTAATAATCTGTATTTCAGTATTATAAATATACAATAACACTGAAAGTTAAATTAATTATATTGTACTATATACATATATTTTACTAAGTTTATTGCAATATTTATGTTTGATTTGCATGGATAAATTATATCTCATATCATTACATATCGACTACCCGAAAGCAGTTAGTATAGCGGTAATCCACCATTGAATACCGCAGTATATCTTTTTTGAAGACGTATGACCGTTGCCTTTTGCAGTGTAAAAGAACAAAAAGCAATCTTCAAAAAATATCATGGTCACGTCATTTGATTACTCTACTACGTTTCACACTCAGTAATCGAAACGCTAGTTGACTTTGGACGAATATGTTACACTCTCTTTTGTGTTTTGCTTGCTCAATAAACGAGAGTACAGCTGTAATACAGTTCGCTATCAGCCCTAGTGGTGCGTGCTCACAAGTAGGGTTTGTGCAAGCGTAGAATGAGCAACTCTTATCGCTCATTTTCAATGAATAAATGAAAGATCTTATGAAGAAGCACTACAAACTACTTCTGTTACTGATTGTGCTATGCGCCAGTGTAGTAAGCAGTTGGGCACAGCCTACGATTTTCCATGCAACTACCTCAGCACAACCCGGCGAGGCCGTTAGCATCCAGGGGGCTTTCAGTAAAAATGCGCAGGTATTTCTGGTTACCTCTGCCAGCGCCAAAGCCCGAGCCCTCCCTGTGCTTACTCAGATAGCCGGACAGGTGACGGTGCAATTACCCGCTGCTCTACCCATGGACTTCTACCAAGTATGGGTACAAGACAATGGTAGTAATAGTAACCGGGTACCCATCAATCAAGCCACTGGCATGCACTTCGACACCCCGGAAGTTGCTCCAGGTGGCCGTATGCGTGTATTCGGCCGTAACTTGAAGCTGGATGGCTACGAGTCACAGGTGCGATTTGTGGATCAAAACGGTGGCGGCGGTGGTACTGCTACTATCCAGGGCAACGGCAGTGACGCCTACACGCTGGTATTGCAAGCCCCGGTAACGCTGCAGCCCGGCCGAATTTACGACGTGTTCGTCAGCAACGGCAGAAGTGAAACGCAGGTGCCCCGGACCATCACGGGCCTATCGCCTGGCGGAGCTGATTATTTCCAACTGGGCGTGCCTTGGGCCACAAAACTGAGCTTCTACACCAATGTATATGACGTCAAGAATGACGTTCGCTTGTCGCAAAAGGCAGTAGGCGATGGCAAAGCCAATGAGCTAGCGGCACTACAGGCTGCCATTGACCGAGCCAGCGCCGACGGGGGGGGCGTTGTTTTTCTTCCCCAAGGAATCTACCACCTTTCGTACACTGGCTTCGGCCTTACCATGCGCAACAAAGTGGTGCTGATGGGTGCTGGCCAGGATAAAACTAAAATTCAGGTCAGTGGTAACGCTTCCGGACAGTCTTGGACGTTTCTGTGGGATAATACGGTGCAGGGCGGATTGGCTGATCTGACTTACGAGAACGTTACGTCCAACGGTACGCCCTACGGCAACATGACCGGCTCCGGCACCGAGATATTCCTGCAACGGTGCCGTTTCATTCTCAACACCAGCGACTGGCTCTGGATGGCGAACAGCAAGAAGATAGTGGTAGCCAACTCCGAGTTTACCCAAGGCGTAGACAGCCAACCAGGCTACCATGGTCCTTTGCAAATGAATGGCTGTGTTAATTTTGTAATTAAAAACAATACCGTTACGTATGCCGTTGATGGACTTAATCTGAACGATGCACATGACGGTGTATTTGAGAATAACCAGGTCAATCGAGACGGGGCTGCCCGCTACCCTACCTCACTCGTTAACCACGTACTAATCCTAAACTTTGCCCAAAACGTGGCCGTGCTAAACAACGTGTTCCGCGTTATTAATGGTCCCGCGCAGAATAGCAACGATGGCGAAACCATTATTGCTGAGGGCGGCGGCGCTGATCAGATAGATGAAGAAGCGGGCACCGTTAGCGGTGCTTCTACTACTAGCTTAACTGACAATACCAAGAATTGGGGCAAGGCGCGCTTGCATCCGGTGGTGGCCATTGTGTATGGCCCGGGCACGGGGCAGTGGCGCAACATTGTGAGCCGCAGTGGCAACCAGTTACAGCTAGATCGGCCCTGGGAGGTGGTGCCTACCTCTGGCAACCGATACGCTATCTTCAACTGGGGTGCCCGCAACTGGCTGGTGCAAGGCAATAAGCTGGAGGGTAACCGACGCGGCATTACGCTCTACCACAACGCGACAACGGACGTGGCTATCGTAAATAATACGCTGACTAACAGCGGATCCATTGACATAACACCGAAGCAGATCCCGAATAACGGTGACCATTTTGCCCCGGTATTCGACACGCAGATTATTGGGAATACGGTGGAAGATCTGGATGGCAGCAACGGTGTGTTCATTGGTGTGCATACGGTGCAGCACATACAAGAGCGCACGTTTGGCACCTCCGTTATTGGCCTGGAAGTGCGGCGCAACACCCTTACCGCCCACACCCCCAACGTGCAGGCAGTGGTAGACGACGTATTTCCGGAAGGCTACCTGAACTACCTAGAGTTTCACTGGGGGGGCGCCTACTTTGTGGATGAGCAGATTCCGGCGATTCTAGGCAGCATATTCCAAGATAATACTGCCATCAACTGTGATAACGCGATTTATCTGAATTCGGGCTCCTACAACACGGTGGTTTGCAATACGCGCTTGATCAATTCTGCTAACCTGATTAAAGACACCCGCATAGACCGGGTGAACCACGCGGCTGTGGGCACGGCCTCGTGCGTAATAGAGCCAGAAGCCTCCGGCTATCAGCCCCCAGTTGCTGACCCGAAAGTAAATGCCGTTATCCCCCGCAATGCCGGAGTCACGAGCATAGAGCCGCTTTCAGGGTCGGCGCCCGTTAGTGACGTGGTGGGCTTCATTATCAGCGAGCTGCCTACCGATACGCAGGGTACGCTGTTCGCTAATGGCAACACAGCCAAATCAGGGGCTTTGATTCCGAAAGACCAGGCCAACCTGCTGAGCTTCCAGCCCGAGAGCGGCTACACCGGCCAGGCGTCGTTTACTTACAAAGCCGTTGATGATCATGGCATTGCCAGCACGGAGGCTCCTTTCACCATTCCAGTATCAGGGCCCCTGTCGGTAGAACTCATGAACTTCACCGTGAAGCTAAAAGAGCACGACGCCCTACTCTCCTGGACTACCGCTTCAGAAAAGACCAACGAATACTTCGCAGTGGAGCGCAGCAAGGATGCCTTCATCTTTTCGCAAATAGGTAAAGTGCAGGGCTTCGGCACCACCAACAATGCCACCAACTATAATTTCATTGATAGAGACGTGGTAGATGCATTACGAGGCACATTATACTACCGACTCCGGCAGGTAGACACGGATGGCACCATGACGTATGGCCCCACACGCACTGTCGTTGTTACCGATCAGCAACCGTCTTACACTGTGAGCGTTTACCCAAATCCTACTACTAGTGAACTGCACATTCTGCTCCCGGTACCGGGTGGGCGCTTCACGGTGTATTCTACAACGGGGGCTCGCTTACTCGATGCGCAAACGAACACAGCAGAAGGAAAACTAAACGTAAAGCAGTTGGCTTCAGGCTCCTACCTATTACTAATCGAATCGAACCAGGGCGAGCAGATAAAGCAATATTTTGTAAAGCATTAATTGCCGACTATTACCCTTTGTAGCACGACCATTGGGCAGCTACATAAGGCCGCCAGACCGGCAGCACCATACCTTCCTAATCGGAGAGCATAGCGCCAACATATCAGAAAATTCACTTCTTCCCACGAAGTTAGACCGTTCTACCTGAGCCAGGCTGTGCATTACAGGAAAGAAAGAAGTCTGCTCGCCTTATTCGTCTATGCTCACTCACTGAAGTAAGCTAGTTCCTACTTATAGGAACCTGTATTTAGCACAGGAAAAAGACAGCTTCCTATACCCTACCCCCGCTAGCGGAAACCCACCACGCATTTTCTTACTTACCCTCAACTCAGTGCGGCATATGGCTGATTTTGGCCTCATCCAAGTCAAGTTGAGCTTCCTGGTGGCGGAGCATTTCGTCTTCAAATACATCTTGGTTACGCAAGGCCAGTAGCGCTTCCCGTTGCACGTGCAGCACATCCAGTAGCACGTGGTGGTAGCGTTGCAGGTCCCGGCGCTTCGCCTCGTCGTAGTCCAGTGAGTGCAGCAGGTTGCCAGTGCGCTGGGCTTCGGCCTGCATCCGCTGTTGCAGGGCCGCAATAAGCTCGTTGTTGCGCACGTCGGTGGCATAGTGTCGGCCCAAGTGCGCCAGGGCTACCCGCCGCAGCCGCAGCCGAATGCCCGCCTCCTGCTCCTCGGGCGGCATTCGGTCGTCGATTTCGGCAATGCCGGTGAAGCGGATGAGTAGGGGGAGCGTGAGGCCCTGAAATACCAGCGTGATAAGGATAACCACGAAGGTGATAAACAGCATCAGGTTGCGCTGCGGAAACGCCTGCCCAGCCGGTAGCAGCAACGGCACCGACAGCGCCGAGGCCAATGACACTACGCCCCGCATGCCGGCCCAGCCCAGCACCAATGGCCCTTGCCAGCCCGGACTAGCCTCGGCAGCGCGTATGCTACGGCTTAGCCAGCGCGGGATAAACGCGGCCGGATACATCCAGAGCAGCCGGATTAAGATAACGATGACGCTGACTATCAAACCATAAGTAATGGCCTGCCACAGGGAGTAGGTACCCAGTCCCTCTACTACCTGCGGTAATTCCAGCCCAATCAGGATGAAGACCAGGCCGTTGAGCGCAAAACCTACGCTGGCCCACACACTGTTGGCCTGTAGGCGGGTGTCGGCATCAAACACCCGATGCGAGCGGGCCGACATCAGCAAGCCGCCGCTCACCACGGCCAGCACGCCCGAGAAGTGAAACTCCTCGGCCAGCAGATACATCCCGTAGGGCGCAATGAAGGTGAGGACCGTGTTGATGCTGGGCGTGGTAGGCAGGTAGCGATGAATCAGGTAGAAGCCGTGCCCCACTATCAGCCCTACTGCCAAGCCCATGCCGCTTACCAGCAAAAAACTGCTAGCGGCCTGCTGCCACCCAAACGTACCCGATATCACGGCCGCCAGCGCAAACCGGAACACAATTAGGCTACTGGCATCGTTGATGAGACTCTCGCCTTCCAAGATACTAGTTATGCGACGCGGTACTTTCACGCCTTTCAGCACGGAAGTGGCCGCCACGGCGTCGGGTGGCGAGATGATGCCGCCTAGTAGAAACCCCAGCGGCAGCGTGAAGCCCGCAATCATGGCCTTGGATAGGTAGGCCACGATGGTTGCCGTGAAGAATACTAATCCGAAGGCTAGGAGGGTAATGGCCCGCCGCCAGCGCCAGAAGTCGCGCCACGAGGTTTCCCAGGCCGCTTGGTAGAGCAATGGCGGCAAGAAAATCAGGAAGATCAAGTCGGGGTCAATGACGATGCGCGGCAACCCGGGCACTACACTCAAGATCAACCCGCCCAGCACCAAAAAAATGGGGTAGGAAATACGCAGCTTTTGCCCCAGCATCACGAGCAATAGCATTGCAAACAACAACCCCAGAACCAACAGAATATTCTCGTGCAGTATATTTTCGTGCATGGGCAGCCATTGCGCCGGGGAAGTGCTGGCCCCGTTCGTTCGGGAAGGTAGCGGCCCGCTGGCAGAAAGACTAGTCCCAAGAATGGCAGGCTACCTCGACTGCCTTGGACTACTTCGAAACCCCTGCTGTACTAGCTACCACCGTGTCTTTTACACCGCCTCTACTTGGTACTTGAGCGTCGCATTACCGTTGCCCTGGGCCACCTCACCAAAACCGACGCCCAAGCTATCAAAGGCATTATTATAAGAGCCGCGCAGTAGAAACGCCTGATCGTCTTTGTTGGCTTTGAGAATTTTGGTGATAATATTCAGGGTGAAGTCGGTAGCGGCGCCAATGAGGGCAATCTGGGGCGCGGTAAAAGCAGTGACGGCCAGCAGCGACTCTTTGAATGTCTGAAACTGGCTGTCTTGGCGCACTTGGTCCAGCAGGTCGCCGGTTTGGCGCGAGCCTTCGTCCAGTTCCGTTATCAAGATTCGGTAGTCCAGAAAAGGCGGAATCTGGTTAGCCGAGTTGGTGCGGTAGAGCGTTATCCCACCCGGTCCAATACCCAGTGACGTCTTTCGTTTGACTCCTTTAAAGGTTTCGGCGCATAGTTGAATTGGCTCCTGCGAAACACCATCGGTAACGATGCTTAGCACCTGAATTTCACCCCGCCCAATTTCCTTGAACTTGTTGATGAACACCGACTTCAAACTCATGCGTACGGCTCTTGTGGTAAGGGGTAGGGCCGCACGACTGATGTTGCCGAGGAGCGCCTGCTGGCCCAGCACGGCCGATGGCTCGAAGACGGTATCGAGTTGGAGGAGAGTAGCCATACAAGGTGTTAATGGTTGGCTTTTGGATGGTTGACTTGTTCCTGGATCAAAAAATGAACGCTGCATTTTGGCCATCCTGCTGAGTGAAGTCGAAGCATCTCTACCGGAAGTAATTTATGGCGATTGAGCTTACCATTGCAGTAGAAATGCTTCGGCTCCGCTCAGCAGGACGTTCTTTTTTCCTGTTTTTTGGGCTACCTATGCACATAGTATTTCGGCGTTAGGTTGCCGAAACCGTCTTTAATATGGCCCAGTTGAAGTTGATGCGGCCGGCCTGGGCACTGGCAACCCCGCGGCCAGCTAGTAGGGAGCCGGGACGCACCACCGCGTTGTGGCCATGGCCGCCAGTAGGGTTGCGTCAGAGTGCAATAGCTGGCTTTCCTTCATTGGCAAAGCGCTGGGGAGTAGCCATACCGAAGGAAGCAGAATCTAGTTGAAACACAGACAACTTACGCACCTATAGAAGCTTTCCTATCAGTGCCACCACTGAACGTTACGCCACCGCCACCCATCCTTCGCGCACGGCCTGCACCACCAGGCCTACCAGCGTTTTGGCTCCGGCTTTTTGCAGCAGCGCCCGCCGGTGACTTTCCACCGTGCGCACGCTCAGGTACAGCTGATCGGCAATTTCCTGATTGCAGCAGTCGGCAATGACCAGGCGCAGCACGTCCAGTTCGCGGCGGCTGAAGGGAGTAGGCGGGGCCGAAGCTTGCCGGGCAGTTGCAACTGGTAGGTAGCCCGTAGTGGTAGTGCTATCGTTTTGCAGAAACGGGCGAATAGCCGCAATAACTGCGGCGGGCGTGGTGCGGCGCGGCAAGTGTTGACACCTGCAATTGTGTTGCGCCAAGTAGTGCCGTAAGTCACTGGAGAGGCGGGGAGCCGTAAGCAGCAGCACCGGCTGAGCGCTGCGAATCGTGCGCAGATGGTCGAGGAACTGGGTGCCGGAATCGGGCAGCAAGTCGCAGTCGAGGACAATGACGGCAAAAGCCTGCCGCCGCAGTAGGGCCGGCATCGTAGCCGTGTCCGTTAGCAGGGAGTAGGACAGCCCGGGCCAGGTAGCCTGTAGCACGGAGAGTAGGCCCTGCCGGTATAGCGTAGGCAAGGCGGCTACTAATACGGAACTTGTTGTTGCATACATAACCAACCTATTGACGTTAAAAAACACGACATCAAATGAGGAGGGGCAACAGGGGCAGACGACAGGCAGAGCAGATTATACGGCTAATTTAAACTGTCTTTTTTATGCATAAAATATAAACTTTCCTGCTTTATTCAACTATAACGATATATTCTGCTGAAAAGGACACACTTCTTTTAAAAGCCCAATCTTTTTTTGATTTCGGGCCGCTGCTTCGCACTCAAACTCAGCCTTAGCATTCGGGTAGGCAACCCGGATTGATGGTTGCGCCTACCCGAATGCAATGGCTGCTTTACGCTGGCTCGGGGCCGCGGAATACGTCGGTGCCCTGCACGGCGGGCAGTTTCACGGGCCTACCCTCGCGGGCCGATTGGTAGATTGCCGCCATAATGCGGTGGTCCTGCAAGCCTTCTTCGCCGGGCGTGTGGGGCTTTTTGTTGTCCAGAATACACGCCGAGAAGTGGTCCATTTCGGCCGCAAACTGATTTTTGGTCGGAATCGTAATATGGTTCTCCATCTTGGCCTTGCCCTCGGCGTGCGAGGTTTGCAGCTGCTGGCCCTGGTAGGCGTAGGCGTTGTTCAGGTGCAGCCAGCCGCGCTTGGTGTTCACGCGGTAGAAGCGCGAGTCGTGGGTGTTGTAGTGGGTGATGTTGTCGGCGATGATGCCGTTGGGGAAGCGCAGCTGGAACGTCATCATCTCTTCTACCTCCTTAAACAGCGGGTTGCCGGGCGTGCTGTAGGAGTAGGCAAATACCTCGGTAGGCTCGGTGCCGAGTAGGAAACGGGTCGTGTTCAGGCAGTAGAGGCCGATGTCGGGGAGGGCGCCGCCGCCGGCCAGGGCTTTCTTGTGGCGCCAGTGGTCGGGATTGGCCGAGCTTTGACTGTTTTGGGCCTGAATGTACTGCACCTCGCCGTACTTCTTGTCGCGTATCATGTCGCGCACCAGGCGGTTATAGGGTTCGTACTGAATGCGGTAGGCAATCATCAGCTTCACCTTGGCCTTGTTGCAGGCGTCAATCATGGCCTGGCACTCCTCGGGCGAAGTCGCCATGGGCTTCTCGCAGAGAATGTGCTTGCCGGTTTGTGCCCCGCGAATCACGTACTCGGCGTGCATGGAGTTGGGCAGCACGATGTAGATGGCCTTCACCTCCGGGTTGTCCTTCAGCTTTTCGTAGTTCTCGTAGCTGTAGCAGCTTTCGGGCTTGATGCCGTACTGCGCGGCTACCTTTTTCAGCTTCTCCGGCGAGCCGCTCACCAGCGCCACCGGCTTCGACTTTTTACACTCCCCAAACGCCGGCAGCAGCTCCTCCAACGTGAGGTGACCCAGGCCCACTAGGGCGTAGCCTACCCGGCGGTCGGGGGGTAGGGGCGTGGGGGTAGGGCCCGATTGCGGATCTACGTCCGACTTCCACTCTTCCAATTTAATGGGCTTTTCCACATCAGCGGGCACCTGGGCGGGCGGCGACGCGGCCTCCGACGACGGAATCTTCTGGCCATCGGGGGCGGTGTAGGTAGTGGCCGCGTCGACGTCGGCAGCGGGCGTGCCAGTCGTGGGCGTGGCCGCCGCGCCGGCCGGCGTGCTGCTGGACTGCTCCTGGCAGCTGGCCAGCGCGCCGGCGGTTACGCCCACAGCCAGGCCGCGCCCGGCCAGCGTCAGAAATTGCTTACGCGAGACTTCCCGCCCGGCCTCGCGCAGCACGGTAGTGAGTAGGGTGTTGGTGAGTGACATAGAATAGTTGGTGAGGTGGCATGATCGTATCCTACTACGCGCCTTCCGCCGCCGCGTTGGTGGGCGGCGCCCTACTCCCCATGAGTAGGCGGTCCCAGGCAGGCACACTTGTTGAGCTTGATTGAGCACCGGGCGCGGCCTCGTTGCCGGGTAGCAGTTTGAACTTTCACCGGGTGCGGTGGTTGAGAAGGCGGCGCTACCTTATGCTGATGGGCGTCTTACCTCTGCCCGCGCGCTACGCTGCCTGCTTCAGTGCCATTCATTGGCCAGTGGCGCCAGCCTCCGAAGGCGCCTGCGGATTTACCTAGTTGCCTGCTGCCCCATGGTTTTGCTGCTCGTGCGTTTTCGTCTGCTCCTGTTGGGCGGGCTGTTGTTGAGCAGCTTGGTGGCCCGCGCTCAAACGGACTCGCTGATGACCAGCCCAGCCCTACCCCCACGCGTAGTGGCCCCGCCCGGCGTTGCCCAGAAAGACATTGGCGACATGATCGAGCAATTTTTCCCACGCCTGCACTCGGGCCGCCGCGACACAGTGACGCTGGAAGACGGCCATAAATTTGTCTCCATTATCCCCGTTATCGGCTACACGCTGCAAACGCACCTGCTGTTTCAGGTGGCGGGCAACGTGGCTTTTCAGCAGGCCGATGCCAACATGTCGACACTTGTATCGGCCGTGGCTGTGACGATGAACAAGCAGGTGATTCTGACGGCTACCTCCTCCGTGTGGACGCCCGGCAACAAGATCAACTGGATTGGCGACTGGCGTCTGATGCACTACCCCCAGCGCACCTATGGCCTGGGCATGCATACCACTACCCAACAGTCCACCTCCATGGACTTTGAGTACCTGCGCGTGTACCAGACCATGCTGCGCCGCTTGCTGCCCAATATCTACGGCGGCCTGGGCTATCATCTTGATTACCATTGGAATATCGAGAGCACCCGCGCCGACCAGGAAGTGCACTACATCTCGCGCTACCGGCGGGGCGTTACGGGGTCGTCCATTTCGTCGGGGGTAGCTGTGAACCTGCTCTACGACAGCCGCGGCAACGCCATCAACCCCCAGGGCGGCGCCTACGTGAACGTGCTCTATCGCCCCAACTTGACGCTGCTGGGCAGCGATACCAATTACCAGATGCTGCTGTTGGAGTTCCGCAAGTACCTGCACCTGCGGCCCCAGTCCAATAATATTCTGGCCCTATGGTCGTACAATGCCATTACTGTGCACGGCACGCCGCCCTACCTCGACTTGCCCAGCACCGGCTGGGACACCTACAGCAACCTGGGACGAGGCTTCATTCAGGGCCGCTTCCGGGGTAAAAACCTGCTGTACACGGAGGCTGAATACCGGTTTGGCATCACCCGCAACCGGCTACTGGGTGGGGTTGTGTTCACGAATGCCCAAACGGTGGCCGAACCCGTTACCAACCGCTTCGACCGGATAGTGCCCGCCGCCGGCCTGGGCCTGCGCCTGACTATGAACAAGCTCTCCCGCACCAACTTAGCCATTGATTACGGCTTCGGAGGCGACGGCTCGAAGGCCCTGACCTTCAATGTGGGCGAAGTATTTTAATAGGCCTTACGCCCATCGTTGTTGAACCCCAGCGGGGGCGACACATAAAGCCATATCAGGTTAAACTCACTATTTACAGAATTCAGCCTGTTTACGGACGTAGGCCGCCCATCATAAACCAGGTTGCCTAACGCAGCTTTCTGGCCTACCAAGGCGTGCTCAGAAGTGCTCAGAAGTGCTCATTACCGAAAAGCCTGGCTACTTCCCTACCCCGTCCACCACTACGAAAAAGGCTCAAGTGGTTTTCTAGCCTGAATTTTGAAGAGGTGGCATAAAGGCGACGCTAGTAATAGCGCCATTATCCTCCGCTCCTACTTCCCACCCATGTCTACATCGTCGTCTGTTAGCTACCTGGACTTGGCCTACCGTCCCGATTTGGACCTGGTGGTAATTCGCTGGATGCTTCAGCCCACGGTGGCCGAAATCCAGCAGGGCTATTCACTGGCGCTCAACATAGCCGCGCAGCACCAGTGCTGCCGCTGGCTGGTTGACGCCCGCCGCCGTGACCACTCCAACAAGGAGTCGTCGCAGTGGATGATGGATTCGTTTTTTCCGCAGCTACCCGCCCGCTTACCCGGCAAGGTATTCATGGCTTTTTTGTTTGCGCCGCTGCATTTGCAGGATTTAGAAACGGATACGGCGCTGCCGTCGCTCACGTATTTTGATGGCCTGCCCTACCAGGTAGAGCGCTTCACGGAGGAACAAACGGCTACCGCGTGGCTCAATACCTGCTGCGCACCGCAGCCGTTGGGCGTGGCCGTCGGTCAGTGGTAGCCCGACAACGCCCGCTGGTCGCTTAGCCGTATGACAGTAGGAGAAGGCCGTACTTCCGCGGTCCGTTAGCGCTCCTGCCATGCCCGGCCCTACCTACCAAAACCCCATCCTCGACAACGATTTTCCCGACCCGACCATTCTGCGCGCCGCCGACGGCTGGTACTACGCCTACGGCACCCAAACCAAGCGCAACAGCCTGATTATCAACATTCAGGTGGCTCGCTCCCAGGATTTACTAACCTGGCAGTGGCTGGGCGAGGCCCTACCCCACAAACCTGCCTGGGCCAACACCACCCAGCGGCTCTGGGCGCCCCACGTAAGCGAATACGCCGGCCGCTACTACCTCTACTACTCGGCGCAGCCCGATAACACCGATGGCGCCGCCGAGCACCCCGAGGGCCTCTGCCTAGCCGTGGCCGTAGCCGACGCACCCGCAGGACCATTCGTGGATAGCGGCCGGCCCTTGCATTGCGGCCCAGGCTTTCAGAGCATCGACCCCATGGAGTTTCACGACCCGGCCACTGGGCAGCACTGGCTGTACTGGGGCTCGGGTTTCGGGCCGCTGAAAGTGCGCGCGTTGGCTCCGGGCTTACTTTCCTTCGCGCCCGATAGCCCAGAGCAAGTGTTGGTGCTGCCCGCTCCCGCTGGTAGTCCCGATGCGTACCAAACGCTAATTGAAGGCAGTTGGGTGGTGTTTCGGCACGGCTGGTACTACCTGTTCTACTCCGGCAATAACTGCTGCGGCCCCCACGCCCACTACGCGGTGATGGTAGCGCGGGCACGCCACGCCACCGGCCCATTCGAGACGCTGACCCAGGCCACCGGCCACCCCGATAGCACCATCCTAACCGGCAACGAACGCTGGCAGGCGCCGGGCCACAATTGCATCGTCACGGATAGCGCCGGCCAGGATTGGATAGTCTACCACGCCATCGACACCCAGCAGCCTACCTTCGACGCCATCAACGATGAGCAGGGCTACTCCCGGCGCGTGCTTCTCTTGGATAAAGTGGACTATGTGCAAGGCTGGCCTCACATAACGCCAGATGGTACTCCTACGACCACGCTCCAACCTGGCCCGAGGATGGCATCTTGAATAATAAGTAGTGATAACTAGATAGTTATTCAAACAGACCATCACAAATAAAAGAACGTCATTTCAACCAACGGAAGAAATCTCGCGTGCCATGCTAATTCCAATTGTTAGGAAATTATCGGAAGTACGCGAGCTTTCTCCGGCTGGTCGAAAGGACACCCTATTCGAATAGTTCTATTGCCAACTTACGCCTCCACCTTTTCCGGCGCGCGCTTCACTTCCGTGGTCGAATCCTTAGTTTTGCCGATGATGTAGCGCAGGCCCTTATCGTAGCTGAAGTAGCTCCAGGTCCAGTTCAGCAGCACGGTGAAACGGTTGCGGAAGCTGACCAGGGAAATAACGTGCACAAACGACCACGCCAGCCATGCCAGAAAGCCCTGCGTCCGAAAATCGCGCCCACCCGGCAGCTTGATATCGGCCACGGCGTGGTTGCGGCCGATGGTGGCCATGGCGCCTTTGTCGTCGTAGTAGAAGGGGGTAGGCGTTTTGCCCGCCAGCAGGCATTGCAGGTTTTTGCCCAATAGGCGCCCCTGTTGCAGGGCGGGCTGCGCTACCATGGGGTGCCCTTCGGGGAATTGCTCGGTACGCATCAGGGCAATGTCGCCGAGGGCAAAGATATTCTCGTAGCCGGCCACGCGGTTTATTTCATCCACCAGGTAGCGGTTGCCCTTTAGCAGACACTCGGGATTTAAACCGGCCAACGGCGCGCCTGTGACGCCCGCCGCCCAAATGAGCGTACGGGTGATGAGCGTTTCGCCGGTGTTGAGCGTCACGGTGTAGCCGTCGTACGACTTCACGCGGCGGTCCAGCCACACCTGCACGCCAAAGCTCCGCAGGTACTCCAGCGACTTTTCCGACGCCTCGTCCGACATCCCCTTGAGCAAGGTAGGGCCACTCTGTATCAGGTGAATATCCATCTCCCGGAAGTCCAACTCCTTGTAATCCCGCGGGAAAACGTGGGTGCGCAGCTCGCTCAGCGCCCCCGCAATTTCGACGCCGGTAGGGCCGCCGCCCACAATCACGAAGTCTAGCAAGCTGTTGATTTCCTGCACGTCGCCGAGCTGTAGGGCCTTCTCGAAGTTCGAGAGTACAGTGTTGCGCAGCTCAATAGCATCCTCCACGCTTTTGATGGCAATGGCATGGCGGGCCATCACCTCATCGCCGAAGTAGTTGGTGGTAGCGCCGGTCGCCAGTACTAGGTAGTCGTAGTGGATGCTGCCAATGGAGGTTTCAATCAGCTGCAACTGCGTGTCCACGGCCTTGGCCTCGGCCAAGCGGAAGTAAAAGTTATCCTGCTCCTCCAGAATTTTGCGGAAGGGCGACACGATAGAGTCCGACTCCAGGCCAGCCGTGGCTACCTGGTAGAGCAGGGGCTGAAACGTATGGTAGTTCAGCTTATCGACGAGCACGACCTGCACGGGCGCGTTGCACAACGATTTGGCTAATTCCAGTCCGGCAAATCCGCCACCGATGATGACTACGCGAGGTACGCCCAAGTGGGCTATCTTGGTCAGACCTTCCATTCGACTACTTAACTAATACTGATTGAGGGACATGGGTAGGGCGCATTTGGTGGGCCG
>Ga0210040_10004211_pt1 | contig 18924 bp, 15 predicted proteins | sample CryGeyCG12114_NA_FD_185462 | JGI IMG/M metagenome (GOLD analysis project Ga0210040, IMG submission 185462) | Groundwater microbial communities from aquifer - Crystal Geyser CG19_WC_8/21/14_NA (SPAdes) (version 2) | ecosystem: Environmental > Aquatic > Deep subsurface > Groundwater | place: USA...
TGTAGAACTATCTATCAGTGCTGCATATTGCTTGTTCCAAATATTTTTTCCTACGTCTTTACTATGGCTATTAAAACAACGTTTAGAAAAAAAAAATTGTAAAAGAGATAATCTTTGCATTTAGCATTAACTACGAATTGAAAGTACAAAGCTAACATTTTCCAGGGCTAACTTTCAGTCTGTGGATTTATATTGTGAAAAAAATGAATTTGCAATCTATATAATACTTTTGAAGCATAAAAACTATGAAGGCCACAATCGGCATAAGCTAAGCAAACGACCCCACAAGAATATTAACTCCAGATCAACCATACAACGTGATTTTTGACTTATTCCTCAAACCCAACTTCCACTCAAGCAAACCATGGGTATTAATTATATATTTTGTTCTTTCCCTATCGTTTGATAAATGATCTGCTTTTCAATTCTAATTAATGAATTAAATTAATTGCTCATTTAATTGAGGCAAGGAAAGTTGGAAAAAATGTAGACAGCTAATTATATAAGTTATATTATTATTATTTTTATTATTACTACACTATAAAGTTTGTATTGTTTGGCTATTTTCTTATTCTTTACATCCATCGTCACTCCTCCACCCTTGCTAAAATGTTGTTTTATAAAACTATTTGCTAAAGTGTGGTCAAAATTAAAATATTGCTCTGCGAAATCATGCCATCAATCCTTTGTCAAGTTGTCATTTATTATATATGCATGCACCGAACCAAATCAGCATACTCCTATCCGGACTAAACATGGAATCAATTATTTACAAGATGAGTATGGAATCTGAATAACGTTTCGATTTATTTAGCTAACAGTACCCGTACACCGAGCGCACACTTTTGTTACCTGTATGACAATAGTAACAATTCGCACTCTACATTTTGAAACTATGCGATTCCATTGCAAAATAGAGATAGCGATGTCTCTACCAATCAGCCTAGTGCATAATTGCTTAGGTTCACATCCGGTCAGCGAATTGAATGGTAGCAATCAAAGCACAAGAACAATATTTTTGGGGTACAACGAGACACATGCTACTGCCCGTGCCCCGAGCTAGTGGACTGAAATGCATGTGCATGTGCAACACAACCATTGATAGTGCGCCGCTAAATGTGGTAGTTTAAAACGGTACAGTCATGCGGTACGGTCAGTCTAGCACGGTGCGGGCGGAGTAGAAGAGTAGTCTAGACAGTCGTCTCGCCAATCCGATTGTTGTGATGTCATTCAACCCTTGTCGCTCGATAACCTTCATTCCACATCTTCTTCTCCGCTCTCCCATACCATCAGATCCTGTGATATCCAAGACAAGGTAAAAAACGGAAAATTTCATTCACTTTCATACGAATTATTCATCCCTCTAGTTAGTTTGTTGGTTACTTTAGTTAGTTAGAATCTTATGAGTGAGTAGTATAGTAGTGAGTGAGCGAGTGTAGCAAACGAGTAAGGAGTTTTTTATTTGGTTCGTTTCGTGGCAAAAAGAGAAAGGAAGGAGTGCAGACAGACGATATTATTGGGTAGAAGGGCGTGTTTCAATCCCATAGGCAGCCTGTGTTCTGCTGGCTAGCTAGCCGAACTACCTTTTAGTTAGTGGCATGCCGTTGCCATAAGAGTCTAGTTCTAGAAGTAAGTTTGTCGAGTTGCTAACAATTTCATTATTTTCTCTTTCTGACTCATCATCCTGTAGGTTTCGCCATTTTGCTAAAACAGCAATCCCCCTCAGTATCAAGCCGGAGCTCAAATCTTCAGTTCGTTCTTGGAATTGTATTCGGTATTTTGGAACTCGTTGTGAAGCTGTGGTCGAGACAATGCCGGTTGGTCGTCTAAGCAAGTTTGATCCTAATTCATATTCAAATCCTGGTGAGTGAACTTTACAGTTTTGTAGGATTTTGCTGAGCATTTGATTGCTGAGTTTTTTTTCATTTAACGTTCCATATTTAATGTTCCATTCATTGCATTCATTGAATTCGTCATCTCATATATTCGTGCCGTATGCTGCATTCAGGAATGTGGGTTGGGCCCGTGCAGTAGTTTTCTAAATGTATTCGGAGATTTTATGTCTGGTTTAGCTTTTAAAGTCTAGTTCAATTCATTCACCATTCTGGTATTCAGATTTTATCTCGAATTAACACATCGGTAACTAAATAGTCAACTAGTCATTAAATCTTTAGCTTGCACCTTGCCTTGTGTATCAATAGGGCTGTTTAAATGAAATTCAACGGTTAAATCTAGTCAATAAGTTGACAGCTGCTGAGCCATTCCATTATTTAAAAAAAGTGTACCCTCTGAAGGGGCAGTAGGTAGTTATTAAAGTCGCAGACATAGGCATAGACAGCAAGTTTAAGTATGTAGTGAATGGTATAGCTTGTACCATTTCCCTATGCTCTGCCCAAGGGTTAGGGTAATCTGAGACAGTATATAGGGAATCCCAGGTCTGTCTGGCTGCCCTATTATTACGCATGAACCACATACACTGTCTGGCGAGTTGTAGCAGTAAATGTTCTTCTTGCACCGTCTGTCTGGTTTTCCCAGACCCTTTTTCCTTTCATTTTTCTGCCTTTTGCCTTTAAGTGCTACTACTACTAGTTCATCCCTCACTCACGCACCAAAGATTTTAGTTAGTCATGTTTCATGTAATATATTTCTTTCTTGGTCATCGTCTACCCATTTCATTCACACACTCACTCTCTCACTCACACAGTCATACACTTTGTCCGTTGCCACCGCCTTGGTTGACTCATAGATTTTTATTTTTAGTCAGGAATTTCATCCTGAGCAAGACTATAGTCTTGTGCAAGAGTTTGTGTAGTGCAGTTAAATAGTTGAGAACTTTTGATTTTGTAGATGAAATCAAGATTGAAAAATTTCATCTGTCATGGAATGTGAACTTTGATCGGAAAATAATCGAAGGGACCGTGAACTATGATTTAGTGGCTGACAATGACAAGGCCAATAAACTGGTACCTTAAAAATTTGTATGCAATGTAGTTTTTAATTGCGTAGGTTGTCTTGTTGAGTATGAGAATTGGTTTTTATTTTGTGGATTTGGGATTTTTTGGCACAAATGGTTACTGATACGGAAATGTAACTTTTTGGTTAGATTTTGGATGCCAAAGAATTGTTAATAAAAAAAGTAGTGGCCGGAAATGGAACTGAGCTCAAGTTCACTCTTGGTAGTCCTGTACCAGCTTTTGGACAATCTTTGACAATCGATAATATTCCCCAGTTGGGGGATAAAAAATTGAAGATTTCTATACAATATGAGACCACTGATAAATGCACAGCGCTGCAGTGGCTATTGAAAGAACAGACTGCAGAAAAGAAACATCCCTTCATGTTTAGTCAATGCCAGGTACTGTAGGAATAACATGAAATATTGGCGTCATGCCGTCGCTTGGAAAGATGGAAAAAGAATCTACCATATTTGGTTCAAAAATTTTAATTTCACTGTTTGGGATTTAGGCTATTCATGCTCGATCAATGTTCCCTTGTCAGGATACGCCTGGAGTAAAAACATCTTTTACAGCAGAGGTGCATATTTAATTCCTGCTGTTGAATTTTTCAGTTTTGAGTATTCTCATTCACTTCATTTATATCGGTTATTATCATATCTTGTAGGTGACAGCTCCAAAAGATTTGGTCGTATTGATGAGTGCAGTCCGTGTGGGGGAACCGCAAGCCAGTGGAAGCAATTTGAAGGTTCATAAGTTTGAGCAAAAGATTCCAGTATGTTCCTATTTAGTAGCTATTGTTGCCGGAGACATAGAAAGCAAAGTTATTGGACCTAGAAGTCGTGTTTGGGCAGAAAAACGATTTGTAGAAGCTGCAGCATATGAATTCTCTGAAACGGAGGATATGTTAAAAGCTGCTGAAAACATTTTAGGCGAGTAAGTAAAATGTACAGTTGAACTGTTTCCGTATGATCAAATTCTGTTGTTTTCCTTTATTAATTCTACTTAAAAATGGGCAGTGGCTGTGTAGAAGATTAGGTCATAGACGTGGAGTGTAGATTTAGAGATGATGAGGAAGTTTTTTTGTGTAGATATGTATGGGGTGTCTACGACATACTGGTGCTTCCACCTAGTTTTCCTTATGGCGGAATGGAAAATCCATGCCTTACATTCGCCACTCCTACGTTGTTGGCTGGAGACAAGTCTCTGGCTACTGTTATTGCTCATGAAATTGCTCACAGGTAATGATGAATGATGAATGTCTCTTTAAATTTAATAATAATAAACTAATTATACTGTCTCGTCTGTTGATTTGCATGTACTATGTATCATTACTGTATAGTACAGACCACCACAACCAGTTGTGTAGTATTATTAAAAGTAAATGGTATTTATAAACTAAACAAGCGTTTCGTTTGCATTGTTTATAGCTGGACTGGAAACTTGGTGACAAATCGAACATTTGAGCACTTTTGGCTAAATGAAGGGTTTACTATTTTTTCTGAACGAAAAATTATTGGGGCTCTTAAAGGAGAGAAAACAAGGTACATTACATTTTATACTTTTCTCGAGACTCTTTATTGTGTTTGGGGTTGTCACCCTTACTGTTACCTTATTTTATATTTCTGTATGTTATCATGTGTTCACAGGCAATTTGCATCAATTCAAGGATGGGGTGAACTCCAATCTTGCGTTGATAGCATGGGTGAAAACAATCCCCTAACCAAGCTTGTGTGGGATCTAACAGGAGTTGATCCTGATGATGCCTTCAGCGTTATTCCGTATGAAAAGGGCAATGCTTTTCTGTACTATCTGGAAGACAAAATTGGTGGAGCAAGTAAGTGTTTTTGCTGTGTAATTTTCTTTGCACATCTGCGCTGTATGTCTGTGGATTAATTTTCGCTCTTTTTCTTTCACAACTGAATGATTTATTTTAATTTTATTTTCCTAGAGGTGTTTGATCCATTTTTGAAGAAATACTTATTTGACAATAAGTTTGGGACTGTTGTTACTAGCGATTTTCAATCTCAATTTACAAAATATTGCAACGATGCTGGTGTCGGAGATAAAATCAAGGATGTCGATTGGGACACTTGGTACAACAAACCGGGAATGCCAATTTTAGAAAATGTGTACGTTTTTTCCTTGTTTAGTCATTGATGCTTTTGTGTTCGCCATATTTAATTTTTTCTCTAACGACTTTCATTCTCAGCATATAATGCAGATTTAATTTTCTAGGCACGATCGGTCACTTTCAATTGCATGCCAAGATTTGAAACAGCGTTGGTTTTCATGGAACTCTTCCACTCCATGTCCATTCACAAAGAAAGACTTTGATAGCCTTAGTTCGGGCCAAATTCAACAGTTTTTGAGTCTTATTCTCCTTGATGACGCTAAGCTGGGTTTGGACAAGTTGAAGGCAATGGAAAAGGCATATAATATGAACCAAATAAAAAATTCTGAAATTCGATTCAGGTAAGCGCAACTTTAACGTTAGTTTGCTAGCTACTGTAACTGCACTTTAGCATTACAATAGTACAAAGTACAACGGTTATTTTGTGGATAAATAGATGGCTTCGAATGTGCATACAAGGCAAATGGAAGGAGCAAGTGCCACTTGCTCTCGAATTTGTGACTGAACAGGGGAGAATGAAATTTGTCCGTCCAGTCTATACAGACTTGTATGCTTGGGAAGAAATGAGACCCAAAACAATTGAAACTTTCAAGAAAAATCGGGAAAGTATGATGGGAATTTCAGAGCATGTGGTTGCGAAAATCTTAAACTTGAAGTGATTGTGACAAACTCTATTCTTGCAATTCCTTTACTGGTGTCTCGGTGTCTGGTCTCTCTTTTCTATATGAGCTGTAGCTCTCAAAATCTACTGTTTGTACAAATTTCATATATATTTGGTATGTATTTTTGCTACCATGATACTGAGCTTTAAAAATCTGAATAAAAGTGTTCCGTAATTTTGGAGGGTTGACAATTTCAGTAGCTTTTAAAGTAATTTAAAGTTAGAATGTTATTGAGCTCGGCAGGCAATCTATATTGCAATGGTCTTCCTTGTGCATTGTACTACATCAGGTGCTCTGTTGTTTTATCTCAGGGCATCTGTGTTAGTGCAACGTCTGAGTGGAGACCTTATCAACGTGTATAGAACCCAGAGCCTCCGATTTTCATAGTATATGTTCATGTCATGATAATGAAAGTGTCTAGTGTGTAATAAAATAATTGATTAGTATTTATCTAAATTGTAGATAACGGTTTTCTTTTTTGCATAGCACTTGCAGATATTATGTATTAGCATTTCATAGCATCATAGCATTAGGAGGGGGTCCAAAAATTATGGTATTAAACGTTATCTTTTAACTGAATGCGACATGAATATGAGGAATCAATTTTGATTACAAAAAAATTGACAGTCAGTCTGCAAAAGCAAATATTGCGGCAATAGTTTAGTTGAAACGACTGTATAAGGTTCACAAACTGCTGGAGACAAAGGGTGAAAGTGGGGAAAGTACGCAAACGCGAGTGACATCTGTAGATTCATGTGTTTTTTTTGTTTACTATTATATTTACAGGCAGTGCGTCTGGCTGACTCACTGACTGGCCTCGGACTCGGAGCGAGATAAAGTAGTCGGCTCTTGGCTGATTGTGAATTCTTAAGTAAAACGTAATTAGAAGACTGACTTATTAAATTCACTAACTTTTAACAATTTACAATTCTTACCGCACTGCGAAGTTATAATTTAATAGCGGTGGAAAACTTTGACTAGTCAAAGCCTTCGAACAAACCTATCCTAAAATCTGCGAAGCATGGCTTCTATCTGTGATTCCGATGATGGATCAATACTTATAGTTTCAAAAAATGAAATGTCCCCATCGCTTTTGTCATCTGAAATGGTAAATTATATTTTTTTAATTATGAACCTGCGACGAAACACATATTTGTAATTTTAGGTTACTTTTCATGCTTCCTGATTTTCTAGCCTTCAACTACTTCAACGGATCATACGACTTTCAAGCCTTTCCAGAATGATGAATCTTTGATGACCGACGCCGGAGACTTTATTGACGATCCAGAAATTATGGAGGTGGTCTCAGCAATGAAAGCCAATTGCGAGCAAATTGCTGGTGAGTAATAAATCTCCGCTTCTTAATGTAATTAATATGGCAAACTGTTGTCATCCGTTCTGTTTTACGCAAATGAAATAATTTTTTTTTTTTAATGCTGTTTTTTTTAGAAATTGTGAAGAAAGAAAACGATGCACTGAAGAAGGCTGTAACTAATCTTAAACCAAATATGCAATTGAAAAATTCAGATGAGATTGCGTCAACGACCGGAGAGACTGTTGTAAACGAAAACATGATGAACAATGATTTCAAAAATATATCTGCAATTACTTCTCGTTTATTTGGCTCAAGACGAAAGAGTGCTAATAAAACTAAAAAGGTACCCTTTAGTCTATCTCGAATATTGTTTGAAACCCATGGCACTGATCCTGAGATTGTATTGCATCAGTCACTTTTTTTATAAAGGTCCTTAATTTATTCAAATTTTATTTTCAGGGAAACAAACGCACTGTAGCTTTGAATGCATTTAAGGAGAAATACAACACATTTTGGAAAGGACTAGATAGCAGATTTCAAATTCTTCTAATGATCGGACCAATACTTGGATTCTTTGTATCGTTTGTTTTATTCTACGCACTGACAACCAAGTCCAACGAGACAATCAATACTGTTTTGGAAAAGAAGGATGCGGATTTTAAATACTGGAGTGATGTGACCAAACAATCAGAGGAAAAATACAGCAGCCTACGTGAAGACATCATTCAGAAACGGTATGACGAAGTTCGAAGCTGCCATGATGAGCTCAAAGACTGTCAAAATAACCGGATAGGATCAGTGGAAAAAGTTAAAAGCACTGAACAGCAAATCGCTAAAATTAAATCTGCTATGCAATCGGAAATTGATCATCACAAAGCAGATATAGGTGTATTGAAGAGCAAGTTAGAAATGGTCGAACAAGAAAATGAAGTCTTGAAAGAAAAACAAAAACGACCAATGATCGACAAGGATTTCTTGCTCACTTGCTTCACATTTGGAATCATTGGTACTGCAATCATTCTGGCCTCTGTGATCCTTCGATCAGTTTTTTCGAAATAGCCACAGTAATGATGGTTTAAATTCAATTATAAGTTACGCAATACTAATCGGATATCTTTATGTTTACATTTTTGCGTCAACAAATTGTAAGATGCGGCAAAGGGCAAAGCTTATTGAATTCGTACCCTGACCTACTCTATGTACCTCGGGTCGCATTAGAATATATTTTATTTTATGTTATTATTTTATGATTTTAGCAAATATTGAAAGAGACTTGCAAATCAGACTGCCATCTTATTTTAGTCATTCGATTCTTAATATACTACTACTCATTTTTTTTACATTCCTGCCTTAAATAGCAATCATTCATTGCACCTTTGAATGCAACAGGCGACTATCAGATGCTAATATTGTTGACATGATTTTATAGTTTATAGTCTGAAAAATAAATCTTACAAAAAGTTTTCACATTGAGTATGCTTTTATTATTGCATCAACTAAACGTACATGTATAATCAGACATGGAAATTGATTTTTAAAGCTTATAATTAGAAATACATTTCCCATAACGTCTTGAAAAATGCATACAATGCATATTAATCCCAGTTCATTCAGCACAAACGATATCTGACCTTTAAGAACAAACAAATCAATAAGAGTCATTGAAATGCCCTTTTTCTTCATGTTACAATGAAAATGCTCTCGAAATGCGGTAGAAAAAAAAGAGTAAACCACGCATGACATTTAAAACTAAAACAAAAAACACTACTTCCATTAGACAAGAATGGTAAACATTTACTACACATAGTTTAGTTATAAGGAAGTCGATCATTAATCATTATTGTTAATATAATATATTTACCGATTGATCTAATAAATGCAACAAGTACAACAATAACATGGTACCATATCGATAAAGATGGGTGTACTATATAATCACGTTAATATTTTTTCACTACAGCGAGTTAATATATATAAGATGTTTTTTTTTACAATGTGACCAATACGCACAGCTCTGGATTTAAAAATAATTTCACACGTACAGACTCACGAATAACGACACATAAAAAACTAGAACATTTTCGAAAAGCTACAAACGGTACGGAAGATCTGGCGTGGTACAACATTTTATAATATATTATTATGTTTAGACTGGCGTTTTTCGTACTTAATTTTTAGCATATATATTAAGTAGTTCACAAAAAGGTTTTTAAATCATAGTGGATACAATTAATATATGAATTATTTCATAACTAGTCATTATTACATAAGTTTGACTGGAAGGTTTGTTTTGTTGTTGTTTGTTTGAGCAACTAGATTCGCTTTGCGCGTTATTACTTTAGTACAAACTACATAAATCTACATAGCTGGCGATATTAGTATGACCTAAAACGGTTGTGAAGTGCTCCGACTACATTTTAAGACATAAGAAGTTTCCTGCACTTTTTCATTGTACTACACTATTTCCATCTACCAAAAAGTGAACTATTTCAAAAATGTACTCAAACAGCTAAAAATCACTCATTTTCCACACAAGATTTTAATTAAAGTTAGCAATTGGGTATGTGCAATTATAATATTTTTAGCGAGACAACGAAAGAAATTTAGCTTAAATCTTCAGCATCAATAATTCTATGATCTAGATAGAACCCCTCAGTAAAATGAAAAATAAAATCAAGTTAACCGAATGAAAATGAGTGAAAAAGCAAGTTGCAAGAATCATAAATACATACAAAAGGAAAGGTTGAAATATTTCACAGTTTAGTACTTTTTTTACGCCACAGAAAGTTTAATCTTTTACATGTAACTTTAAAGCTAACATACTAACATCCCATTGTTGCGGAATTCAAACTACACAACAACACATGGCTGCATTATCATTTGAGTTGGTTTGCAACGTTGCCACCCCCCCTGAGAAAAAACATACAAAAATGAGGTAAATTGTACCAAAAAAGGGATACTAGATGTCGTTCCATGTAATGCCACCAAATGCCATCGGAGATAAAGCTGCCCAATATGAAGTCAATGTCTACAAACAAGTAAAAATCTATCAACCCTTTTTTTTCTGACTGACTTGTACCACCACAAATTCATAGGTATCGATATCCATAATAATATAATATCATTATTATTTACTATAAACAACTAAACTACATAAATGCATTACTAACTGGCTTTTGCTCTGTCAAAAAACGAACCTTCATTCGCTTGTAACCCCTCCTTCTTTATTCTGCACTCCTTAACTATTACACACAAACTAAATAATGCGTACTATAACATTATCATCTTCTGTCCTATAATATATTACACACAGTAGTCGTTAAAACTCCAACATTTAACACAACCATATAATCCATTTTAATTATATTATCTCTCGATATATTCCCTTCTTACAAATTCGCGTATACTGCCTTCTGCCTGCGACACATTAATAGTAAATGAAATAAAGCAAAAAATCTGGCAAACATAATACCATTACAAATTCACTACATATTGTTACTGAAAACTACAGAACTCTGCAACAAGATCATATCATCATCATCATTTTAAAACAATGCTACTATTCATTGGTTAGACTATCTCTAATTAACGCAGTATAGCAGAGTTAAAAAAATTAAGTTCATATCAGATCACAACAACAAAGTGAAGTACAGCTACATTATCACCTACAACTACACAATTACTCAATTCACTCTACCAAAAAAACTACTCTACTACGACATAATATATTAATCGATTTATGATGAACAGCGAATAAAAAAAATCTATGGTTGAGCTATCGCCGGAGCGGGAAACTGGGTAGCCTGCGCTTGCTGCTGAGTCTGCTGCAAACGTAACTCAATTTCACGCATTTGAACGGCCGCTTCCACAAGAAGACAGAAGGGGTAGCTCACTCCGTAGCCCCCATTTCCTCCAAACTTGTCGTCATAGCAAGCAAGATCTTCCTCCCCATCCGTACTGCTACTCCCACTGCCCGCGGCGCCACCACTACTACTACTCGTATTGAATCCATCCGATCGACGATGATGATTATGGTTGTGCAAAAGTCCTACCGAAGATTTGACATTCACACTGGAGCCCACATAGTCCACCAAGCCTGGTAGTTCCCCATAGCAGCCCATATCGTTATTCTCTTTCGAAGCCCGGGACAAGAGCCCAGCTGTTGCTGGGGACAACTTCAAAGGCACAAGTACACCACAACCACCACTGCTACTGGTATTCGTAACATGGGTACAAGTCCTACCTGATTTGTAGCAACTGATGAGATTACTAGTTTGATGATGATGATTATTGCATGATGAGTCGTTCCCAGAGTTAGTCGCCACATGATGTGATCTAGCACCGTAGCTACCACTACTACTACCACTATTGTTATTTCCAGCGTAGTCACTACTACCACTATTGTGATTGTTGCTCATTTCCAGCAGAGCCATGCTGTGATGATGGGATTGTTGGGCAGCATAGGTTTGCAGGATTCGGCGTTTCTTGTGGCGGTACTCGAACGCGGGGGCGGGAGTATCTTCGGTACTGCTGTTTGAGTCACTGGAAGCACAGGAGGCGGCTGAAGAGGAGCAGTCATTATTATTACTATGAGTACTGTGATTGTTGTGACCTTTCCCAGAACTGTCTGACCCTCCGCTCAAAAGTCCATCCAAGTGATGATGATGGTGACTACTGTGATGACTGGGGGAGGAGGTGGGTTCGTCATCCTCCTCCTTTGTTAGGTGACGTCTTCGGTTCGTTGTACGTCGGGAAATGGTGTACTGCTGTGGATCTTGGCCTTCACTCCTAATCATCTCGGGCAGAATGCGTCGTCGTGCGTTGATGAACCAGTTGCAAACCTATGGAAGTACAAAAAATGTCATTAATCATCTGCAATATACTGGAGTGTCTTTGTCTCTAATTTACTCATCGATTCTGCTGTCTACCAACTGTGGCAAATTCCAACAACCCAAAGTAACTACAATAACTTCAGAATTCATCCCTAATTTCAATTTCACATACTTACATAAAATAGAAAGCAAAGAATGTAAAAAAAATGGGGAAAAAATACCCATCTTTAATCAAACTCCATTATAAACCACTAGATGTATGTAATTAAAAACGAATACACAAACTCATCTTTCATTTCATTTGTACCTCAATGTTTTTCTCTTTAAAAAAATCTCCAAACTTAACTATCTAACCAAACTTCATAAAACCGTAGAAGTAGTTTAGCACTGTAAAGTTAATTACCTGCAGCAGAGACAACTTGGCTTGCTTTGACAACTCTATTTTTTCACTCTCACTGGGATAGGCATTGTAGCGATGATCGTACAACCATTGTGTCAAAAGTGAGACAGACTCTTTGGGCAACGTCCCACGTTTCTTCCTCTCCTTCAGCAGAGACTCTTTATTCTCCTCCACAATGAGCATCTTTCCAGGGGAGGTGGACACTTCCACTTCATCTGACTCGAATCCCATCTCTTCCCCTTCTTCATCCGTACTTGAGGACGCATAACGTTTTCGACCCTCTGCACACAAAACACAACAACAATCAAAATCCATCGTCACCAACTAACTAACTAAAAGTTCAATGAATTCATGTGCTCCTTCTTTGCTCACTACTCCACACACACTAAACATGGTAAATAGTATTCCAGTAATATAAACCATGTGCTACCCAAACAGTAATTTGGTTTATTCCTTTGTCAAAATGAAAAGCACATTTGCCCCTGCAAATCGCTGTAGTTCAACTGTGGTACACTCGACGACGACGACAATACAAAGGGTCATACACACCTACCCAAGTTAACCGATACACACATGCCTATACGTAGTGCAAGATAAACAAATGTTTTATTATTTGATTCTCCACTGACTCTTCAAAGTGCATCGCATAGCGTTATCTCACAGTCAGTCGGTGAACTATGCATGTTTGTTGGGGTTTATAAGTTAGTCTGTACTGTACAATTATCCATGCAAAGCAATTAGCTACCTTAAAAATGCTTTTATCCCTCACTACTTACTAAAACTCACAGTAAAATCTATTGTGAAGAAAAGATCATACGATGCCAATAAAATGTATTAGGGCACGTGTGGGGATTGCAAAATGGAGTGAAAAAGAATCGCGTTCATAATAATACTATACAAAAGTAGACAACTCACGCATAAGTCATAGTAGTCGTAGTATTAATGCAAGCTAAAGGTTTACGACAGTTAGCGTACCAACCCCAAATACAGTAGTAAAATGTGTGCCGGTAGGAACAAGGCAAGGAAAATTTGAGACACTTGGTTCATTCTCTGGAGAGATAAAAACATTGCCTCGCCTCCTCAAATTTCCTCACTCAAAGGGTCAATCTTATATAGCCTTTGACAAGTAGCACATAGCAATAAAAGGCCAAAAATTACAAAACAAGATAACGACACAGAAAAAGAAAAAACGTGGACAGAAGATGTGACTTTATTCCCTGTCATAATAATATTATATTTACCCTCAATTTTATGTTCACTCGACACATATACGACATCAGTACGTCTCGCGAGCTAGCTAAACTAACGTATATATACTTCTACATAAAAATCTAATTCACTTATTTACATTTCAACCATTTTTAAATGAATTGCAGCAACAACTTCATAACAACAACACAAAAGCATCATAAATTTAATGTCAGGATGCAATCCCAGTCTACCAGATGAGGAGTATAAAGAAAGTACTGTATTCCTTTCCTACCCCTTATCACACTCAACGCTAAATCCAAACATAACCAACATACCGTAGTTTGCCAAATGCGAAATGCCCCTTACAAGTTATTTATGGAAGGTGACAGACTTTTTTTTAAATATCTTACAAACTCATTCATACAATTATCACATACATACAATCTGTCATCAAAATGCGTTTTGCATGCTAAGCAAAGCAATGATAAAACGCAGTCCAGAGAAATCTGAGACACAAACTATATAACAAACTTCACTGTCACAGTCAGTTATAGTCAGTTCCTCATATTCCTCAATGGCTAAAAATGTGACGAACCTTCCAGTTGTTAGCTATAGCAAAATAGGTTACATTATAGATAATCTTTGCTCTATGGTCGCCAAAATGATGATAAATCAGCAAAAGGAGTCAAAGTGTACAGTTAGTTAGTTAGTTCAACCATGTATACCAACTCTAATCTTTTTTAGTCCAACAAAATGTTATGAAAGAAAACAGTTGAGACAGATTCTATTTATCTATGACTACATACATAGGAAAAAAAGATTCCAATTTGCACAAGGAAATGCTTCATAAACAAAGTATGTCTGCTGAGCATAATAAATACATAAATAAATAAAAGTGCAAAATCCGATATATACACTCACTCACTGGAACATGAATAGGTTCTCTTGATACTAAATACAATAAAAAAGAATAATTCTATTCAATTTTTCGCTCTTCACTTTGTGTATTTTACGCAGTCAATGCAATTTAATTTATCAATTTGCCATGTCGTCAAATAGTCAAACAAAGACATTTATTTACATCCCCCACCCCCCGAAAAAAAACTAGACTTGACTAAAAAACTTTGCAGATATAAAAAAACACCATCTATTCAATAATAAGTAATTGGAATGGGCACTTTGTTTTGCATGTGGTTTCACTTCCCGTCATATACACTATTTCACTTCTTTGTGTTCTCGCCTCACAACAAAAAGTAAATATACCACAAACATATTTCCACAGCCAAAAGTACAATACCAATATTCTTGTACTTAAAACACACCCAAAAAACAGTTGACACAAGCCAACATGCGTTACATTAATATTCCATTCCATCCACAACAGGGCAACAAATCATCCAATTCTTAAAATTGCTCAAGCAAACTAAAAAGCACTCCAACACTTACTAAAAATGCATATTATCCATGTCATTTTTTTTCTCCTGTCTCGCATACCACACACAGTAGTCTAATGACATAAATAAATATGCACAAGCCCAGGGTATGGCCGCCGCCATTTTTGGTTTTGACAGTTAGTCTAAAACCATCCACTGCTATCGTAGTAATGACATTTGGAGCAGACACAACTAACTAACAAACTAAAGCTAACTTTTCACTGTGCATTTTTTGAGAACCAACGTTTATTCAGTCAGTCACTGCTGGAAAAATCCCATTATGCTTCACATCACCGTTAGTTAGCTAGTCACAAACAGTGTTCACATTCTCTCCGTCTATTGTGAAAAACTTGGCACGGAATGTTTTCTAGTGTCCCGTGCATGCAACGCGGAAATCACAGGATACATCCCACAGTTTAAAACTTAAGCTAGTTATGTATTTCAGACGTTCCGTGATTTTGGAACCAGTGCTACACAACAGGCCATCATAATACCATCAGCAGACTTGCCAAAATCTCCCATACTTCCGGTTCCATGTATGCAAACTAACATTACGCGAGCTGCGGAGCTTAAGGAGCAATAAGCAAAACAATCTTGAACGCGCTTGTACTGACAGATTTATGTCTCCATTCGGTTTTTTTTTCATTTAGTATCAGCATACATTGGTGCAAGCAAAGTCTACAGATCCTCTTTTCCACACGATTAGCAATCAATTACGGAGTTTAGGAATGTTTTCAATAAGCGAAACTATCTATACATTATCATCACTGCGTCTTTGATCCCCAATATAGGGACATGTCTGATTAGATGAAACTATTGAAATATCAAATATCTTTACTCTGCTATATGTACTATGTAGTATAGCATGTTACGTCATATATATTTAGAACCAAAACCAAACCATACAAAACGTTACGTTTTATTGAATTCTAACTGTGAAAAACGGAGCTCTATTCACAAAGCTTTATGAAAAATTCTCCAGCTACGACTCCAGGTGCCTTAGAAGATTTATCCACTAATTGCGACTAAAATCTTGGGAAAATAAACACATCATATCATTATTGAGCTACTTTTGTCCGTCTGGTCGGAATTTCAGAATTAAAAAAGAGCTATTTTACTCTATAGTTATGTGGTAATGGTTAGCTTTTGCTGGTTACTGTGCTAAAAAAATTTGAAAAAGTGTTCATTTAAAAAAAGACAGGTGTTTGTGGAATCAGTTTGTTGATTTCTATGGTTTTGGTTGCCACAGTTTTGGAATGTATTCTCAAAACTCAAACTGACGTCGAATACACACAAATGCATGTCCCATAGCATGCCATAGCATTGCATTACAACAAGTTAGTGAACTAAAATGATTATAAAAACGGAGTCAGTAAAAACCAGTAAGTCCGTATCTGGAATCAATTCTGATGGCCTGACTGAAAAGTCTAAAACAAGTGGATTAATCCAATGGGAAGATTTTTTTGTATTCCTTTATAGTTTTACCTATGCTTATAAATGTTAACACCATTAAAAAAAACTAGCCGGGCCCACTGGCCTTTAGCCAGACTCACTCTTACAAGCAAAATTTAAAACCTGTAAAATTTTCAATAATTCACAAATTCTCTGACGAACGGCAAGTTTCTAGAATGTGATAAACAACTCTGTATCGAGTTTGTTGCACTATTACACAACTTTGTTTATCACATTCTAGAAACTTGCCGTTCGTCAGAGAATTTGTGAATTATTGAAAATTTTACAGGTTTTAAATTTTGCTTGTAAGAGTGAGTCTGGCTAAAGGCCAGTGGGCCCGGCTAGTCATACATAAATAGGCTACATTCCGCATTGTGATCTCATTTTCCATCTCATACAAAATCAAAGCTAAAAATTCATTACTCTTGTCAAAGACTCCAATTTTATTCCTCCTACATTGAGAATGTCATATTCGCCAAGAAACCACAAATCATGTTATTTTTTATTATGTGAGTGCTCCACAACGACACCAGCAGTTATAGCAAGTACCAATTTCTAGTTTCCAATGTCATATACAGGCAGATGCAGTAATAATCCTTTAACTCCATCTGAATAGCTTGTGTTGATGCACATTATTCACAATATGCATACTCCTTAATCGTTAGTGAGTTTGCTACATTTCCTGATCGCAAAACGAGTGTGTGTGCACTGTGCACCATAAATCCTTGCTAGCATATTCCTATCATGTGCTAACTATAACTATATTCAACTAAACGAGTATACACCACTTTGTTGCGTCTTCGTTATCCTATTACAAAAAGCTTTTTAGCCATCAACTAATGTGGTATTAATTATCACACAACTAGTTTCATAGAAGGTCAGCAGGCTCTCTCACTCAAGTCAATCAGTCAGTCACTTTAACTAGCTATGCATACGATTATGTTATTATCATTGTTATTATGATGAGCTAGCATGGTCGCACTCATTTGCTTTTCTACTTGTCAAACAGGAACACAAAAACCTTGTGACTCTTTCAGCTTCATTATGCTAACATGTTAAAGAAAAACTACTACTAAGCGGATTCATGTCTACAAAATGGGAATAGACAGGCGAAATCATAAAGACAATTTGTCAACAAGTCGTATTTTTTCTTCAACTTTTAAATTTCAGCAAATGCATGAAAGTGTGCATGAAAAAATTTACATGGAAGATCATGGAAACTTATTTAATTTGATTTATCTGTAAAATAGCCGTTTCAATTTAATTCAATCAACCGTTAGCGTTTCCACTACAATAATAAAAATATAACAATGTGTATGTCCGAGCCATTGTAAGTTATTCATGTATTTTAAACATGACACGTACATCCCAATAATGCTCCAGTAATCCATTTGCACTCACCACTCGCTCCTCACTCAACAAATTATAATGAGATGAGCCTGTTGGTACACTTTTTGCATAAAAAACCGGAATATACGCAGAATTTTAAATGAAGCATGCAAACAGCGGGACTGCTAACAAACTAACTATAACACTAACACAACAATAGTATGTGCGTATCAAAATCATGCAAACAAAAACAACAACAGCTGACAGATAATATAATGGACATATAAATTTACTCCACCCACCTATGATACACACACAGGTGAATTAATGCCTTTATATGTCTCCGTATGTATAATACACATTCATACTAGATTCCAAAACAAACTAACTAATGCTGACTGACTGTGGGTGAGAAAAGATGTGCCAACTAATAAAAGTCCACTCCATCATTTTGAATTCCACATCAGCTGTGCTACGCACATGTATACTCTCAGACATAGGTTACAAGTCTACCATGTAGTTTCCGCGTTTTTGCTCAATTTAGTCAGTCCTATTATCTCAAGGGTATATACATATATTTCCATACCAGGTAAAAAACACACCTGTCTGGTTTAGCACGCTTTGCTTATACTTACTTACAAGTGTACCAAGCAAAACAAAGGAGTATCCTTTTTTCTATACATGCTAAACTCTTGATTCATTTTGTGCCATTTTCATCCAAGTATAGGCAGAGCCAGAAACTAAAAGCTCCATTATCAATCTCAAACTCCATTTTTCATACGCCCTTGTACCATAACTAACTAACTACCTTAAAATATCCAGCTAGTTTTTAAAATCCACAACATTTTCTATGCTAACCATCACTCTTGCACCCAAAACAATCTTTTTAGTCATGGTCACATTCGCGCCACTAATAAACCTACCTAAATCCTCATAAATAAGCCATATTCATAACATTGAATACAAAACAAACAAACGTGTCTATGAATGAGATAATTTTCTGCACTGACATTTCATTCAAGGTTTTCTTTGTCCTCATACATTCAACAATTGTAATCGACAACACTACTGTTTTAAACACCTATTTGTTATGTGAACATCGTTAAAAACTAATCGACAGCAATTAATTTCAGGGGTGAAGTCAAAATGTCAGAATCTATATTCCCATTTTTATTAATTAGCGTGAATTGCTGAATTTTGCACAACACCCAAAAAAACATAG
>Ga0210040_10004212_pt1 | contig 18921 bp, 17 predicted proteins | sample CryGeyCG12114_NA_FD_185462 | JGI IMG/M metagenome (GOLD analysis project Ga0210040, IMG submission 185462) | Groundwater microbial communities from aquifer - Crystal Geyser CG19_WC_8/21/14_NA (SPAdes) (version 2) | ecosystem: Environmental > Aquatic > Deep subsurface > Groundwater | place: USA...
CATTTAAGGTAAAACTTTTGTCACGTCTTCACTTTTTTTGACTAACTGCTTGCCCTTGGAATTCTGTTGGTCGTGTCGTAATATCATGTAGTTTAGTGGTTCCTATACAGCTTCAACTTTTTTGTTTTACGTGGGATGTGTGATCCAAGGCATTTGCTCTTAACTACTGTGCAGCTTCTCTTTCCTAATTTCTCAGCCAACATGAGCAAGGGTCTGTCTATGCGTTTTACTACTGTTAATGCAGTTATCGCCATGTTATTACATGGCTGAACTCGATAGAGGATGAGAGATAGCAATTACAGAGTAATTCGTTGTGGCACATGAGTCATTTGATGAATGTCTACTAACTTATTACTTACATGGAGCAAGGAACTAATAATATCACCATTTTTGCACGTCCAACTTACTTGCTACTTAAATTGTCATTGCCAAATCTTGGACAGGTTAGGAAAAAAACAAATCCATATTCTAGTGTGAAAAAAAGCAACAAGTTTAGGTTCAGGGAATTGAACTTTTATGTGAACGAACCGTTATAAGTGTATTGACTAGTTTCTCATGCAAGAAAAATTATGCCAAAATTTTGCAGGATGCATCTATGCATTTGTTTAAAAGTTTGTTAGAAACAGTTAGTTATTTAGTTAGTTAGTTAGTCAGAGTCTCACAGTTCTCATTATGTTATTGTTATTACGTAGGAATTAGTTATTACGAGCTTTATTAGCGCATAATGAGATGAGCTGTTTTGTGTGTTTTATCCTGTGACTGTGTAGTTGGTTGGAAATGTTGGCTAGCACGAGAGGAAATGGTTCCTATTAGAGAACTGTAAAATCTCAAGTGGACAATAGAATTATACAATTTTCTCTCAGGGAAATGAACAAAATTGGTGTACATGTCGTTTATTCGCGTGGAATGGAACTGAAACGTTTTGTAAACAACACGCAGAAGGGTTAAGGTTATTGCGCTGGTCAATGGGCATTTAAGAAAGACAGTGCGTTTGTTGAATGCAGGGGATTTTTAAGTATAGTCAAAGCTGTGAGCACCGGGTGTATTACGAGTTCAAAAAGACATGATAATGGAAACATCAATTTCAAGAGACATAAGTTGATTGCATGGCTTTGGTAACTAACAGACTACACACTTTTACATTTAAAAGTTGTAAATTACGGGTAATAATTTTATGATAGAAGAGGAGGAAACTTGTAATAGATGGGGATGGACTATACAGGGAAATATTGGGTGGACTGGCTAATTTCTAAGCAAAAAATTGAACCTCGTTAACGGAATTCGGCAATGTAGGAAAGGATAACGAATTTTTCTCAATGAATTTTGCTAACTGAACTGCATATAGTTTGTAAAAGGATGCATGCAAAGCAAAATTTCTAATCTTCCGGCTTAATTGCTACGCATGCATGAAATTATTTTTCTCGTTCAAAAGAATGCATACGCAGAAACTTATATAAGGAAATAAATTTTAATGGGATTTATTCATTTTTTTACAGATGCGTGTGGGCTGTCAGACGTAAATCATATTGAAAGTCTTCAAGAGAAGTCACAATGTGCTCTTGAGGAATATTGCCGTACTCAATACCCAAATCAACCTACCCGGTTTGGAAAGTTGCTACTGAGGTTACCGTCGCTCAGAACCGTTTCTTCTCAGGTACAGTCCGTTTCCTAATTAGTGTACAGATTTTACCGAATATCTTTTACAATGTGTGACTGAGTTTTAAAAATGTATTTTTGTTATACAGGTGATTGAGCAGCTATTTTTCGTTCGTCTTGTGGGGAAAACGCCGATTGAAACTTTAATACGGGATATGTTACTATCAGGAAGTTCTTTCAATTGGCCCTACGTGTCCAGTATGTGACAGTCACTGCCCTCTCCATTAATTTTGGCCCGAGCTCATGCTATTTCGTCACATCCCCATAATAATATGGGAAGATTGCAATCAATCCATGAAGACGAGATGGCGGCTTTAACCAGCTACAAATAGTTAGTTAGGTTAGTGAGTAGTGCGTATGTCTGGGACGAAGAACCATTTCATCGAGTCATTTTCTTGTTTCCTTATAGCTTAATACAAAATAGTTAAGTCCTAATGTTAAGTAGAGTAGAATACGCATTATTATGAAATTGCTAGAATAAGAAAGAATTTTAACTATAGCAGTCGTTTAGATTTACTTGACATCATGTGTACTTTATATAAAGCATAGTTAGTTGCTCCCATGTTGTTTTTGTAGCTCCAATGTTTTTGCATCTTTTGTGTTTTCATAAAAAATGTGTGGAAATAAAATGCTCATTTTACTGCTATGATTTTATCACCGTATTACGTTTTAGTACTTATTTATTGTGTGCATGATAAAATACAAGGAGAAGTTCATCTGTTCGAAATTACAGCTACTTAAATTCACGGACATTCATAAATCTACAAAATATGTGAACCATTTTTTGTCGCCAGTACTGTCCAAATCATGCCAAGCTTGTGTAGAAGCTGAATTTTTTTCCATTATTCGATATTTTTAATTTTAATGGAGTTCATGAAATCTGATTTTTCCTATAAATGCCCGATTCCAAAAATAGCTGTAGGAAAAGCCGATATTCACATAAGGCGTTATAAATGCCATCTATTATATACAAGTGGTACTTCTGGACTCATGAATTCCTTTTGCGGGGGAATCCAAATTTCACAACACACATGGTGCAGGTGCTGTTCACGAAAACAGAACGGAGAACGGACACCAGCTCTATAGTGTGCCCTCGTGCTAATGCAAAATCGGAAGTTTTTGGATAGAATTTTCTATTAAGACGTTTTCAAATTTAAAAGATAACGACTTATCATTATTCATTGTTTTGGTAGTGTAATGTTCTATTCGTCTCTCACAACGCCCTATAGTTAAATCAACAGCCGATAATCAAAATGGGGAAACTGGACGTCTCCGTCCTGCGTTACCTGACGAGGGAGGATTTCCGCGTATTAACGGCGGTAACTTATATTAAGCATTAATTTAAGAATCTTTTGTAATTTAATGAAACAAATTGTGGAATTATACGATTTGCGTGATTGCAGATTGAAATGGGGATGAGGAATCATGAACTGGTGCCATCAGCGTTGGCAGCGTCAATAGCCGGGCTAAGGCATGGAGGAGTTCATAAATTACTCCGGGAGTTATGTAAAAACAGACTGCTCTGCTACGAGAGAGGAAAGCATTGTGAGTAGGTAGATAACAATGTTTATTGTTGTGATTGTATTTACTTATTGAGTATTAATTAATCAATTACTGAGCTAATATCTTCTTCGTCGATATGTATAGATGACGGTTATCGTTTGACCAACTCAGGGTACGACTATCTTGCCCTTCAAGCGCTGGTATCCCGTAAATCCATTAGTGGATTTGGAAATCAAATTGGAACGGGGAAAGAATCGAATGTGTATACCGTTGGTAATGAAGTGGGAGAAACTTTATGTTTGAAATTACACCGGTTGGGCAGAACGTGTTTTCGAAACTTGAGAGAGAAAAGAGATTATCATAAGCACCGGAATAAGATTTCTTGGTTATATCTTTCCCGGATCTCAGCGACCAAAGAATATGCATATTTGACTGCTCTTTATAATAGAGGATTCCGGGTTCCAAAACCTGTAGATTTCAATCGACATTGTGTAGTAATGGAGCTGATTGAGGTAAGCAAATGGACTGAAATGATAAACTATTAAATTTAATTATTACATCATTAGATATAGATTAATGTTGTTGGGTAGCAAAATAATTTTATGGCTGACGGTTTGTAGGGAGTTCCATTGTGTCAAGTGAGCGAAGTGGAGGACCCTGAAGCTTTGTATGAAGAGATGATGAATTTAGTCGTAAAGTTGGGAAATCATGGAGTTATTCATGGAGATTTCAATGAATTCAATATAATTCTGGATTCTGAAGGAAAACCGGTGCTAATTGACTTCCCGCAAATGGTTTCAACTTCTCATTTGAATGCTCAGATGTATTTTGATCGTGATGTCAAAGGGGTCAGAGATTTTTTCAAACGAAAATTTTCCTATGAATCCGAATTATACCCTACGTTTGACGATATTGAGTAAGTGGTTTTTCAACTTCTTTTGTTACAATAAAAATAGCTGGCACTTGAAGGTTTTCATAGTTCATGCACATGCACACACATTCCTCCGTCGGAATCAATTTATATTAGTTTCGATTTTATGTGTGTGCAAAATTAAATTCCAGTTAATTAGCACGATGATCTATTATAATTTGTCGTGTCAGTCAACTCGGAAACAGTCTTACTCAATCAATCATTTGAAAACTTATTGATAATTTCCTTTAATCCGAATTAACACTACGTTTGTGACATTGAGTACTTCACTGTTGCTTTTGTTGTTATGATACAATAGTTGTTGTTGTAAACGTAATGTTTTCGTTAGTGCACGCCACGCACATTTTCCTGTCGGCATCGATTTTGTATAAGTCTGGACATTGAGTGTGTGCAGAATTAAATTCTATTGAATTAACTCAGTGAGAGTGAGCTATTTTAATTTCCTCTCAGTCAAGTCCGGAAACGTTTTCATTCAATTGAAAGTCTATTCATAAGAACTAACTATAGCATAAAACTTAGCCAATATATTTTTACTACTTTTTATAGGCGTGAACATTCGTTGGACGTAGAAGTATCAGCCAGCGGCTACACAAAAGAGATGGCTGAAAATTTTGAAGAAATCATTGGAGCTGAGGGGGCTGAAGACAATTCGGATGAGGAAGAGTCTGGAAGTAATAAAGATGACTCAGACTCAGAAGCTTTGTCTACCAAAAGCGATGATAAAGTTGAATCTGGATCTTCTCAGCCTACCCCTAGTCAATCCCAAGAAAAGGAGATGAAAGACCTGCGCTTAGGTTTCGATTCTGAACCACTAGAGCTAGAGAATTTAGTTACAAGTACTGGCAGATTATCATTGTTTAAAGAAGATCATGATGATGAGGAAATTCAGAGTGTCAGTGGATTCAGCTGTTTGAGTCGCACCACCGCAGCTACCATTGCCCCTGAAGTGATTAAAGACAGGATTCGAAAAACGTACTCCAAAAATGATAAACTGCAAGCTAAGAAGAGGATTCGGGCTAAAGGTGAAGCCAATGCTACCACTAGATCTCGACGGGAAAATAATTCTAATATTCGTCAAAGTACAGGGATATGGGGTTGGGAGTGAAAAAATAAATTGTCTTGTTTGTTAGTATTTTTGAACTTATGGTTTTTTCAAAATTTGTGTGCTATTGCATCTTTATTTCTTCATAATCATTGCAAACAGCAATTACATTCATCCACCATACCATGCATATATTCTTCAATACTCATCATGACATGAGTTTCTTTGTTTTAGATTCTATTTTTTCTACAGCTAATCACATCGCCATACGGCAAAGACGTAATAGCAGTATGAAGTATGATGGTCTATGAGATTAAATCTAATTATGCATAATGATTCTAAATGTGTTCTTGTAGTAAGTACCATGCATTTCAAATACAGCATAATGAATATGGATATTTCATAGATTACATGAGTCAATACGTCATCAGCCCTATGTTAATCAAAAGAGGGAATGAAATGTGCCGATGTGCGATTACTAGGAATCACAAGTCATATACGATTAATTAAAAGCAGCAGGGTGCAAAAAAAAAGTCCAAGGGTCTACAATGGTAAAAATGTATCTTTTCCATGATATTAGTAACCAACATATTTATGATGACCAGTTTTACTAATAGTCTATCTAGCATATTATAATGCAGTCAATTGGAATGACAGTCTAACTTATGTAAATGTAATTCAATTTGTTGGCTCAAAGTTTCTTTTATCAAGCATTCTTCAACTATAAACAAAAGCTAAATGCTGTGTGGACAATTGTATACTTTTAAAAGTTACTTTGTTTGTACAACATAAGGTAGGCCAACTCTAAATACACATTGTTTTAAGATTTATTTTGTTGACTTATGTTATAAAGTGCTTGTCGAGTCGACTACAGCCAATGCATTCTACTGCCCCATAACACAATTTGAGCACAAGTATCCTAGCAGACTAGTTTTTGTATGGTGTTTTCCATTAGTTGTTGAAATTACTCGTCTCAAAAAAATATTTTCAAGTAGTCATGTTGGTGAAAATTAGTTCAATCCTTCTCTTGTGCATAGCAATTGCTCATTGCGAAGAAAGGAATCTTACTTTTGTTGTGTCCGCCAAGTAAGAATATGCACAACATTTTCAAGGAATTCTTGTAAGGCAGAAAAAATATTGTATTTATAAAATATTGTGCAATGTAGAAATTTGCCAACAAAAGATGACTTATCGGAGGATGACCCATTTGTCAAAATTTACGAAAATAAAAATGGTCAATTGGAAAGCCTAGGTAAAAGTGAAGTCATTATGGATACCAAAAATCCGGAATGGGTTGAGGTATTCTGGGTGAAATGGACTGAGGGCACAAAACAGGTAAAGTTTTAGGCCTTGAAGTTCTCCTCCTTTTGTATTTAATTTGATTTTAGCATTGCTCATATGCTTTTCAGAAACTTCAATTCGAAATCCTTGACAGAGATTTGTTGGACAAAGATGATGCTATTGGTGGAGTAGTGTTGAATTTGGATGAATATGTTAAACAAGGGGAGAATATCACATTGGCATTGGAATCATCTGCAACCTTGACTGTCCAGAAAACAACTCCTATCAAGTTCAAGTTGTCTGTTAAGTATGTAACTAATGTATTTTCATTACATTTATATAATGTAGCTAATTATAATAACAATATGTGTGCTATTATGGGGCAGAGAATGAGAGAATTAAATTTAAACAGCTTTACCACATTAGTATTTACGATTTTAATCCCTAATAAGATTCTTTTATATGTCTTCAACATTTGCGCATTCTATATGCAGCTTTCCCGTCTCCAACACCGTTGGGTCCAAGATTGCCTTATTTAGTTTTGCTCGCAACAAATGGATAAAAATCCTTGAATATGAACTGGATATTTCCAGTTTAGAAATGTATGTAGTTCATATTACTTACTTTAGCTACTTAAAATTGTTTACTGTAGAAACGTTCCCAAGAAGGATCAAGCTCCTGCAATTTTCTCCATGTTCACAACCAATGACGGCCTTAGCGACCCATATGTAAAATGCTACTTTAAGAAATCCATTGGAGGTGAAGAAAGGAAATTCGCAACCACTTCCACAATGGATGACACCACTCACGCAGAATGGGACAGTCCTATTGAATTTGGAAATTACCAAAAAGGAACTGATCAGGTATGAGTGAAAAAATAAAGCTAATAAATAAAGAAAGTTATTTAGACGAACGAAAAAAAAAAGTTATCACAATGCCCCAATTTCTTTTGTTTGCAGTTTTTGTACTTTAAAATCAAAGACTACGATTCGACAAGCAAGGATGATGACATTGGAGGGGTACTTTTCCCCGCAGACTCATTTGTTGAAGCCAATGAAGAGAAAACATTCAAAGTCACACTTGACGGAGAAGACACTGGAGCCACTTTGACAATTACTCCAGTCTAGAATTTCTAAATTTCCTTTCATGGCTGTAACTATCTATTGACTTTCATTCTTTTATGATTATAATATGCAGCTGAATGAATTTAATCAGTTAAAACGATGACCCAGCAATCATCAATAAATAAATGCATAGAAAATACAATGAAACAAATAAAGACCAGCGGCTGACATATTTTTCATTTGTATTGAAACTTAAGGGCAGTTTATATTGCATATTGCAAAGGTGTGAATAAACAGTTTTGCTTTTATATGGGCACTCATTCAGTACAAACGTACTCTGCGTGCTAGTATTTGACCTATTCTACATTTTGCATATACTTTTGTATTGACTTCCTAGTTAGTTCAATTCTTGTACTGTAACTGCAGGTATAAATTATTGCAATCCACTCTTTGCTTCCCATGATATTTGGCCAATTGACTGAACTGAACTAATTTTTATGGTACTTTTGACTTTTGTGGTGTACGCAAGCCGATAAGATTCTCTAGACTGTCCTGTTGAGAATTCCTTCGCATTCTCATTGCCCATATTTTTCGTTTCGGAGTGGTCAAAGCACTTAAAGTTTTATCTCCATATTCTTCCACAAGATTATCTACAAGTCCACGAAGTTCATTCACACTTTCTTGAACTGCTTGAACATTGCCATCGGTAGGAGCTTCTTCGGATCCTTTGATTTCCACTTCACGAAAATACCGTTGCATCAACGCTTTAAGTAGAATAGGGTAATTTGCTTTCCTGATCCGAGCTGCATCTTCAGATTCAATGTTTTCCTGCTCGAAATCAAAATTACTGACAAAATTGCATGCCTAAAATGTATATCTTTAGAATCGTGCAGTGGGTACCAAATGGCAGCAATTATAAACATTGCATTCAGCCCGTTTTTTGGAAAACTTTGGAGCACACAAACGATATTGAATCCATCTGAGGCCATTTATTATCATTTTCCCGTTCGGGATGATATTCAAAGGATGAGCCAACATTGTGTCACCAATATAATACAGCCAGATCTAGTGGCAAAGAGACAAAGAAAAATTATTGTCGTTTTGTAAAATTTAGAAAAAACTACGCATAATGATCTATTGTATATAAATACTTAATTGACTTATTGAAAACTACCTCACTTCGAGCAAATTTCCATTCCTCAGCCACATTTTCTTGGATATGAGTATACGTGTTGGACATGACACCAACCATCATATTGAGCAGCAAGGTTAATGCCACGATGTGGTATACTGTAGTAGAATGGGGCATTATGATAAACGGATCAACATCTCAAAGTTCCCTATGGTGTTTTCTAACTCACCAGAAAAGATAAGTTTCCCTGTCAGCTCTGTCACTTTATGATGATAGAAAACTTCCTCCGGGTCATTTGGATCTTGACGATTTACATTGTCAAACGAGGCTGTTAGAATTGCTGCGGCATCATAATCTACCATCCCATGCAGTGTCCAGTAGTATCCATTGATTGCGCCAATTAAACTTGCCAACTCTAACTTTTGAGTTTCGACTTCCCCATCATCATCAGTCTCTTCGTATCCAATGTAATGGCGATATAAATACTGCGAGCCTGTATGCATAATTCAAGCACAATGTTGAAAAAGAATTTTTAGTTCCCTTCGCAAAAAAAAAAATCTCAGCTTATGGCGTTATGGCCAAGGACGATAACTCACCTAGGGCGAATGAGAAAACAATGACAACAAAAAAGATTGTGAATGAAAATACATCTCGGAACATTTTTCCAAACGCTAACTGCAATGGTCCAACTGTGGGATGTAGGACAAAAAATTTGGACAGCTTAAGAATGGAGAGACAGCTCGCAGTGGACAATAAAATTTCCCCAACCAACAGTGGATCCCAAGGGGACAAATATTCTCGAAGAATTATTCGGTTAGTATTTTGGTTTATTCGAAGAGAGCAGTACCCCCAGCATGCAAATGTTCCAAGGAATAAAATGCATGTTATCAACTCTAGCCAATTCCAACCTCTTCTAAAGAAGTTGGAAGGTTGGCGAGTCCAGTTTCGCGCAAATGTCACCATATGACTTAACACATACAACATGATTATCCAGATTGCATCTATAGACAGCAAATAAGTGTAGAATGTAAATTTGAAAATTTTCATCCAAAAATTATGATCATTGTACACTCACATGAAGGGGGAGGCCCCACATCTCCATGAGCGCGCTCCAAATTATTTATGTAGATGAGAAGACTGGAGAATATAACATGAGAAATGATAGCACTAGTGAATTTGTTAACTGGAGAAGTCATGTATTTAACCCATCTGATATTGGTACAACAGCAAAATGATGCCAGCCATAAAATAAAGCTCCAGATGGGGAAAAAGACTATGTGCAAAATCTGGACTACTCTTTTAATTTGCTTATCAGTGTAGGTTTTTGTAGGCCATGCTGTGCCTATCCACTTTTGGTACAGAATCTATCCAGGGAAAAGATTGCATAATAATTGTATAGTGGAACTCCGTACACATGATTTAAATTCATTTGGGCAACAGTATACCTCCTGGGCATGTGGATGTGCAGTCAACTTTTTCTGCTTTAAAATGTTAGCAAGCATTAGACGAGGATATTTTGTCCGTGCACCTTCATACCCTGCTTCCTGCAGCAGAAAGCACTTTACTTCTTCATTTGTTTGGCACAGATCTGGAAAATTCAATGAGTAAAAAATTTTCTATTAGTCCATAGAATGAATAAAATATGAGCTGGAAAAAAGATTTTTACTACCTAATAAGCTGACGACAAAATCTTCCAATTTTTCTGCAATCTCTTTATACTCGGTACGAAATTCAGGCTCATCTTGCATACACTACGCATTGACCACCATTAATGTACACATAGTTTCTCATGAAGATTTAATATGTGTGACAATTATTTCACCTGTTTAATTTGTAAACTTAATTGAAAGCAGTTTTCAACTGGGTCGTAATCTTTTTCCGTCCCGGTCATGAAAGCAATGTAAGCTGGATTGGATTTACCTTCGAGCAAATAGATTCTTTGATAGGCACTACGAATGTCTCTTGTATTTTGATTCCTACATTGCCCCAATTAGTATATTATATTTGCTCCACTTATGTCGAAACATTATGTAGGGTTGAAACTGCTTAACATGCTACATTACACTACATAAAATATTTACTTGCACTCGGAACATGAGCAAGACACTGTATGCAGATCCTTTAATCGTTCATTTCTGTTATGAAAATATTCTATGAGCTCGTAATGACCACAACGGGCTGCCATGAGCAATGGAGACATTTCCTTCCCATATTCGGATGCATCAAGGTCATATGACTTTGTCGACCCCGGAGAATAAGGTCTGAAATTGAATATGCAGATTGCTGTGATACAATTTTAGCATTCAACTCTTGTATAGCCAACTAAACGAGCTGAACAGGCTAATTTACACTTTTCCATGCGCTATGATATCATCCCGTGCATTGCAAATTTTTTTCACGACGCCAATCATGTTATTATATACAGCATGAAGAAGAGCATCTTCTGTCTCAATTCTGGGCACTTTTAGTAGAGCTGTGATCATCTCTTCGTCTTCCAGTTCCACAGCTTTACATAAGATATTTACACCCTGTGAGAAAAAGCAAAAAAAAATTGCAACACACCTATTTCCAATCTCATATTTCTATTTGTGCTAAATTTGCGTACCTGAACATTTCTCTTATTGACATCAATATCTTGTTTATAGTTTTCAATGTCAGCCAATACTTTGTCCACATTTCCTTCCTCCACATATATGAAAAGTTCCTTTTCAAAATCATTTCTGGGGTCTACGTCGTTTTCCATATCTGTTAGCTGGATATTTTGTAGTTTGTTAGTTTAGTTAATACTGGCTAGCTCAATAATAATTTTAATTATGCTAACCATATTGACTGCAACGATGCCAGATTTGGGTCGCTTTGGCGGCGGAGCTGGTGTCCAGTTCAGGCTCACATTTGAAAATCCGGAACTGGATCCAGAGGGCGGAGGATTTTGTACAGGATTTGGAGAGTAATGCACTCCTTTCGATGGGACTTTGGGGATTGATCCCTTCCTAGGGGTTTTCGTCATCTTGTTTTGCCAGTCCTCAAATCTTTAAAATTTTGTCTACTGCATGATTAATGAAAATGGATAATATAGCTGACACTCTGCTGCGACTTTATATAGCACAATGTATCGTATATTGTGTTAATAGTGCTAATCAAAACAGTATTGGTTAGATTGTAATGTTTGTTGTGTTGAACGCCGTAAATAAATTGACGTTGAAATGAGCTCCAATACGGGGGCTATGCGATAGTACAGAAATCAAGCGTCAGATTTATTTCCGATTTAATATACTTTTTGCATGCATGGCAACCGTTGAGGTTTTGACTTGAAATTTGTGCTATTTCTCAGCTATGTGAAAGCCAAGAATTTAGGAAAGTGAACATCTATAGCATGGGGTACCACCACGACGGAGAAAAATGTGAGTAGTTAGTTAGTAATAGCTACAAAACATAGTAATGCAATAAACGTAATGGAATTAGCTCAAGAAAATGTGTGAACCGACAGTTCCAGTCTCCCAATCCGATTTCCTGGGTGCATGTCTTTAAGAATTAGAGTCAGTTGGAAAGTTTTTCTCACAAGCTTAGACTGTCACCGAATGTGAACATACATGCCGCCGTCTTATAATCGGAGACAAAAGCTTTCGTGTCTGATTACGTGACTGTTGAATCATACATATTACAGATTTCGATAGCATATTGTTATTTACCAAATTAGTTACATAGCGAATTAAACAATCAGCGCAGCACACAATTTTTTAAGGTTTCCATCTAACAAGTACAAGTTTAGGGGTAACGTGAAACAGACTTTCCAGAGGCTTCTCTAGCTTCTGTATAAAAGACACAGTTCTTGAAAATCTCAAGACAGTTAAGTTTAATCGGGTTTTCAACCTTTTGTGCATAGTTTTTAGTCAGTTGGTTATGCGAGCTCTGAAATTGAAGAATCGGGTTCCATTTAGTGTGCAATAGACTTGCAGCTCCTAACATCTGGTTTCACTCACCACTCACAGCCAGAATGGGGTACGGGCAAAAGGGGGCCCTTTTCAACCCTTGGGAATTCCCTGACGACCTCACCTTGAAGGACTATGTTCCTCAAGAGGTTTTGGACCAATTACATCCCCATTGGCTGCAATTCCCTCCAATGAAACCTTTTACCTATTATACTCTGGGAATGATCTTTTTATTCGGAGGTACCTAACTGAAGCTAAAGTTAGAGTCGGGGCACTGTGAGACGTTTAAACCATAAAATTGTTTTTCTAATATAATAGGCACTTTTGCCGTATTGGGGAACTTGCTGGTTCTATACATCTTCATGACAAATAAGTCATTGCGATCCCCATCCAATATCTTGGTTATGAATTTGGCGTTTTCGGATTTAATGATAATGGGCTGCCTGTTTCCAGAGTGTGTGTACAGTTTTTTCAGCGGAGGGATTTGGCATTTTGGACCGCTGGCATGCCTCATCCATGCTTTTTGTGGTATTTATGCGTGCTCCATTATATCATACAACGTGAAACATAAAGGCTAGTTAATGTGTTATGCATGTGCATGTTTTGTAGGAGCATTATTCGGGTATGGTCAAATCACTACTCTCGTGTTTGTTGCATATGATCGGTACACCGTGATTGTGCGTGGGTTTAGTGCAAAACCTTTGACTTATTGCCGAGTATTTTTTGTCATCATTTTCATTTGGTTGTATTCAATCTTCTGGGCCATTCCCCCCCTTTTCGGGTTCGGTGGCTATGCCTTAGATGGGACAATGTCATCGTAAGCTGACTTATCCTGCCAAAGATATATTTTTCATGGGATGAAAATAAAAACTTTGATATTGTATGCATAGATGTTCTTTCGACTATCTGAATCGAAATCCCAACAATATAGCCTACATCTGGTCCTGCACTGTTTTTGCCTACTTTGTCCCACTTTTTATTATCGTTATATGTTACTACCACATAGTAAAGGTAAGTTGTTTACATCATCATCATTAAAGTGTAACATTCAAAAGTTTAACTGTTTAATTTTTGCAAAGGCTGTTTTCACTCATGAAAGATCATTGAGAGACCAAGCCAAAAAAATGAATGTTTCTTCATTGAGATCAAATGATGAAACTCAAAAAATCTCTGCGGAGATTCGAATTGCCAAGGTTCATATGAATTAATTTTTGTAGAATTTTACACAGAAATTTAAAAAATATTCTGAATTATGTACAGGTGGCAATGATCAACATTTCTTTATGGGTAATTGCTTGGACACCATTTACCGTCATTTGCCTTCTAGGCTTACATGGGGATCAAAAATTGCTGACACCGTTGGTATCAACGCTCCCTATATTTTTTGCAAAGTCGTCCTGTCTGTACAATCCTATTATCTATGGTACAAAATCATCAACTTACTTTCAATTCGTTAGAAAATATGCTTTCTGGAATGAATAAAAGTTATTTATGCAAAATGTGATATTTGCAGCTATTTCCCATCCAAGATACAGACAGGTAATTTCTATATTCATTCACCTTATAGGGTAGTGCGTGGATTCAAATACAGTTGCGAATTTCTATTTTCAGTGCCTAAAAAGACAAATTCCATGGATGTGTATTGACGAGCAAGTTAAAAGCGACTGCCAGTCAAATGCATCGGAAATAATAAAATGTCAAGATAATGATTGAGGAGACATTTCCTTATGGATTGGAGAGCACTTGTAGTATAAATCCAAGTGCATAATTTTAGAACCAAAAACGAACGAACGAACGAACGAACTTTTCTAATAAAAATGCATGTGCGATTAAAACAGTATAAATTATTTTATAAATTAGAAGCTAGACTTTTACTGGAAGCATTTCACTAGCTGTCCTATTTATAAAGTAGAATGCTACATTGGCTAACATGATTTTTTAATTTGCCTTCTATTGAACTTCAGTCAGTTGTGTGAAATAAAATTACACGCACCTTTCCAGCATAAAATCTTTGTATTTTTAAACATACAAAATAATGTGTTCAACAACTCAGATTGAGATTTCTTCCGTCAACAAATAAATCAGGACATATCAGATTTGATCAGATGATAACATCATAATCATAGTATATAGATAGGTTAATTTACAATGTTGATTTTGTTAAAAATGCATGCATCTGCATGTAGATATAAAATGATCCGACAGCAATAAACTATCCACGTAGATCATGCATCCTCAATATATCAGCACAATTCCACTTAATAAATCAATTAGTGTTAGGTTGGACCTGGGCCCCTGGGAAGAAATCCTGTACCAAATCCAAATCTGGGGTCTTCACCACTGTTACAAGCAAACTAACAATATGAATCACAATGAACTTTCACTAACTTGACTAAAAAAGCCACTTACAATTTTCCAACTCTTCTTGCTTCGGCAATTTTTGCTTTGTGCTTCTGTCCTTTATAATGTTGATCAGCAGTTACTTGAGATGTTAGTATCACGTTACAGACTTCACAGTAATCAAAATTTGCACAGCCTTCTGCCGTAGCCAAGAAAAAGATAAAAATAAAATCATAATTTTATTGGTAAATAAAAATTTAAAAAAATCCTAAATTATTTAGCAACCTACAAAAAAATACATAAGAAGATATCCCTGGTACCTTTTTTTTTCTTGCTAGCTGTTTCTATAGTAGGCTGGTTAAATGAAGTTTTGCGTTTAAGATTACTTTGAGCAGATCCTGCGGCATTTGATTCTGACCTGAACCCTCCGAAATCGAGTAAAGGGGGAATACTATTTCCGGTATTTGGGCGAGAATTACTAGATGTTCCAATAGAAGTTGCTCTATTGTGATTGTAATTATTATTGGATTGCAATGTTCTCGGAATACCAGCCTCTACAGTCATTGACGGTTGCACAGATTTATTTCCTATATGATGTTAAAATAAACATGAGATTAATATGACTACCTTCCAGACAACAACAAAGAAATCTCTACCTTTACCAAACGGAATAGAGGAGCTTTTTTTCATTTTATGATTTTGCATCCAATTGTCAATTGCTTTTTTATGTTTTTTCCCCTTGTAATGATCACGGGCAACGATCGGGGAGCTTAACTGCAAAAATTGAAAACCCACAATGATTTTGAATAGGTAAACCCACATTTTTTTCTAAACAGAATACTAAAATTACTGACAGTTAATGTGCAAAGCTTGCAATAGAGAGGTTGGAACATTTCTTTAAGCTGTTTTGGCAGTTTATTATCGATTATGTCTTCATAGAGGAGCAGATTCTTTCCTTTTACATCATCTGCTTCTTGTTTAATAGTCTCAGTCATTTTGTTAAGATCAGCAGTGGTAATAACAACAGGAACGAATGGTAGAACTTCCTTTTCTTTTCCTCCCCCATATTCCGCTTCTCCAGCACTTAGAGACGCAGCTAGATCAGGGTTCAGCCATGGGAAGGGAGGTGGCATTGGTGGGGGCTGTAAGGGTCCTGTAGGGATTGCAGCTGGTACTGAAGCCTCCGCTTTTGGGATTCCCTTTTTAGGTGAAGTTCCCGGGGGAGGGGGTGGCGGAGGGGGAGGCAACGGAGGTTGTACTTTCGAAGACTGCTTCGACACAAAACTAGTTGGACCTGGAGGTGGTGGTGGCGGAGGAGGAGGAGGAGCATAATACTGAAAACTGGAAGGGTAAGCTGAATATCCAGTCTGTGGGTACATCGATGGTTGCGTGTATCCTAAATAAGATGCCGGAAGGAAAGGTTTAGTCGTTCAGTATCAAAGTAATGAAAGGAATCAAAATTATTAGTACATTTATTTATCAAGAATATGTACCTAGTACCTGTATAGTTGGAAGCAGGATTCGAGGTGGCTCCATATTTGACATAACTACCATGGGGAGATATAGCATTAGATCCAGTACTGGGTGTATATGCCGAGGGAGTTGTCGACTGAGGATTTGATGAGGAATATTGGTAGGAATGATAGTAATTATTATTGTTGCTGTTGAATCCCGGTCTCTGAGCCATTTTCTCAAGTTACTCGCCTGCCCAGCTCAAGCCAATATATATTGTTCTTGATTATCAATTAGTGGATGGTGGACAAAGTGGACACTAGAAAAATGGGCCTGGAATCACTGGAATTACATGCAAAATCTTAACCACCTCATCCACCGCTTCTGTTCAAGTAAGTGCAGGTTACCTTTTTTCGTTAATTTTTACTGTACCACTTTAAACTCCCTGATTACGTCTACAACGTTGCGTAAATCATGACAATTTTCACTGCATGACTCGGAAGGTTTTTATTTGCACTTGCACTCACTTAAATTTTAAATACATTCAATACCAAATTCGACAGAATAACATAACTACAACCTCTATGACTGAAACTTTTCAGAATTACAAAGTTTACTAAAGTTTAGTAGTTTCCTCGGTGTGGTACTCTATGCTTACCAAAATTGTGATCTATAACTGGAGCACTCACAAGATTTTCCGATTTTCAATACAAGAGAGAAAAGTTGTGCTTTTGACAAATGTCATTTCTTCAAATGCATATAAGAATAGTAAGAAAAGAAATGGAAGCATCATGCATGCTACATTGCCAATGTGGCCAATGTATTGTTTGACTGAACCGACTGAACATTGGAATTCCAATCAAAAACAACACGGAAGTTGGTAGGCATGTGAGGGTTCGTATAATTATGATAAATGAAATGAATGCACTCACCTAGGATTAAAATTCCAATGTGCATTTAACGTTAATGTCAACCAGTATAAAGCACAAATTTTCGGACATTTCGGACCTTCGCCGGTGTAATGATGTGATGTGATGATTTACACCTGACGAAGGTGCAAAAATGACCGAAAATTACTCTATCAACAACAAACATTGGACATATTTGATCAAAATACAAGGTGAGTGCTCTATTTCCCTTTAATTTAATCATATACAACGCTAACATGCGTATCAACTTCCTTGCGTCGCCTTTAATTGCGATGTTCAGTCTCCTTTAATCTTTAATCGAATAACAATACGAATTTATTGCCGTCAAAATATCTGCCAGAGTGCCAGAGCCCCAGAGCTGAAATATTGAAAGTCAAGGAAATACGCACAGACCATGCAAAAAATAATGGAAACTATGTTATCTCTATCTCATAAATCTACGGATTTATTATTTATTCTGATTCTGCGGGGAGATACATAAGCCACATTTAATTTTTTCTTTATTATATTTTTGGACGCTTTCGATTTCGGCAGTTAACTTTTCCTGTATAGAATTAAACATATTCAAGATCATATACTATTACCTAAAAATGAAATTTATTTTTTACACCAACACTTACATGATGTTCTTTTAGTTGTGCAACTTGTTTGCGCAAATTGTTCAGTCGATCAAATGGATTGTGGAATTCATGTGAAACAATGGTTGAAGACAGTACTTCTTTCATGAGATTATTATTACGGTTGAATCGGTTAAATGCGGCAATTTTTTCGGAAAAATCTTGTTCTGTAATTTAAATATTATGCTTACATTTTTTTTAAATTATGAAAACTAATTAAAAATTTTACATCATCCTAACGACGAGTAAATTAGTTAAACACCTTGGTGTGCTTGCACCTGTGCACCGTAAGTCCATCTACAATACATGGTCAAATTATTGGCCTTAAATGAGCCCGGTCCCTAATTATGATTTAAATTTTCCTCACACATAAAATCTTGCAAACTATTTTTAGAGCAACAACTCCAAGTCAGCAATATTTGATACTCAATTCATGCGGATCACTGTACAAAACGTACCATTAAAATGTTAATGTTTATGTTTTCGATGACTTAAATGTTTAACTTTCTTATCTACTCTACATGCATATACAATTCACATCCACACATGCATGCAGTGATCCACGCAACCAAAACATATTTATATAGCGGTTAGCGGTTACTGGTAACGCATATAAAATGAAACACTGACCGAGTTATAAAAGGGTATCTGAAAAATGTAAACACTACATACTACATGGAGCATGGAATTACGATTTTACGATACGATTCGGATTCGCCATGCCGTACGTACACCATGCACCAGTCAATGTAAATTGAATAATATGTAATCATGGTTAAATTTTATTGCAAAATTCTGTGGAAATTTTACTAACTAACTGTCCCATAAAAATGAATAGCAAATATGCCGGGCTTCGTCCGGCAATTTGTTTACGTACAGTGCACGCAGGTTTGAGTTACGTCCGTAAAAAATTTCAAATTACTACTACAAAATAGTCTCACTATATATTTTGTCTTCACAAATTACATGAAAAATCAGGATTTTTATTACATTTTGAGAAAAAAATGATACGTTTAAATAAAGCTTTTGCAAGAAAACGATGCAC
>Ga0210040_10004213_pt1 | contig 18921 bp, 19 predicted proteins | sample CryGeyCG12114_NA_FD_185462 | JGI IMG/M metagenome (GOLD analysis project Ga0210040, IMG submission 185462) | Groundwater microbial communities from aquifer - Crystal Geyser CG19_WC_8/21/14_NA (SPAdes) (version 2) | ecosystem: Environmental > Aquatic > Deep subsurface > Groundwater | place: USA...
AACGGGAGCGCCCTATGCTCCACATGTTAAAGCTAAAATCACCTGAAAACGCAAGTTGGAATTTCTGTTAACACACTCTGTTTGGAACGGGGTAAAAGTTGTGTGCGCAGTTTTCAGACAGGTTTTGGAATAACCCCAACCGTGACAAAAATGGTTTAATTTTGTAATTAAATTTTTCAATTTGAAATGTTAGGGTAATTTTTTGGTCATCTGATCAGTTTACTGGAATAACTTTTAGTAGTATTATTGTTGGCGCGAAAATCAAAATAATGTTGATTGATGATTCCATTTGCGATTGCCAGTTCGTGAACAGAGAAAGACTAGCTGATGAGACTACCAAAAAACGATAAAAACCCCTAATTATTATTACTGGTTTTTTGTAATATTAATATAAATAATTCCTTATCACCCGGCTTCGTCGTAATACCCTCTTGCTGAGGTTTATTTTTCATTCGTTTTTACAAGGTTCTTGCAAAAAAATACTGCAGCTATCGCTATGAGTCAAGAATCATATAATGCGTAGCATTATAGTACAGTGTAGCATATCGCATTCTTCTGTCACTTCTGTGACTAAATGCATGGTCAAGTCAAACCTTGTATTCCCACTGTTTACGGCAGTTTAAAGGCATTTAAAACTATAATCCAACTGTCACCCAGTATAAAGAGTGAGAGACCACAGAAATTGGTAAACACTTGAACATCACATCCCAGTTTGTCTTTTTCACAAAATTCAGACAAAATGGCGCTGACAGCGCCCATACATAAAAACCGAACTACCACTATGGGTAGAATTTCGGGCTACATTTCTTCCACTGCTATTTTTAACAATGTGAATCTGTGGAGTGAATTGTACGAGGAGACAGAAGATTTTACAAGTTAGTTAGTTGGAAAAAATCAGAGAAACAAACTAAAATTAATATGGTTTACTAATTACTCAATTATTGTTAGGTTTGGGAGTATTTTCAATATTAGGGCCAGCTGACGAATGGAAAAAATGGCCATTCGACACAGTTATCGAGCAAACATTTGACCCCGCAGCTATCGGGGATAAATTTGGTCCCTCTTGGACCACACATTGGTTTCGGGTATGTAATTTATATTAGAACCCCGATTAACAAGCACACGTCTTATGCATTCACCACATTATTCATATAAAAACATAAAATTCAGATAGAAATAGATGTTCCTCCAGCATGGGCTGGCAAAGAAGTTCATCTACGCTGGGCTACAGGTAGTGAAGGTTGTCTGTATGACCCTACTGGGAAACTGTTGCAGGTATAAATCTTATTATTATTTGTAGCTATTGAGAATTTTGTTCTAAAAAAAAGACGTGGATTCTAAATAATCGGAAATTTGTTTAGGGCTTATCGCCTCAATATAGGGAAGAATATCTGATTTCGTCATCATGGGATCCAGCCGTAGGACAAGTACTTTTTTACTTGGAAATGAGTTGCAATCATATGTTTGGTGCAGCGGAGGGGAGCGATATAAGTAAACTAAAATAAATACATTTGTATAGGAAAAGGTTTTGAAATGTGTGTTAAAATAATGACAATGTCACTTTATAGAGCCCCCAAATCCGAATAGGTATTTTGAACTTACTAAAGCAAATGTGGCTGTATTTAATCGACAAAAATTCAAAATCCTATCAGATTTGGATGTCCTCCAAGGAATTGCATCCCAATTGTCAAATGAACATATTGGGTATCAGTCCATGTTTGCTGCCAATGAGATGATCAATTGGATGCGAATGGGCAATATGGCGTATGTGAATAGACGAAATGTATTGCACTGATTGCACGACAAATGTAATTGAAGTAAGTCATTTGAAACATATGCATTTTTAACACAGTGAAGCCAGTGCAGTGGGTGACAAATTCTTTTCTGAAGGAAATGGGCAAAAAGCTCACACTTTGTATGCAATGGGACATTGCCATATTGGTAAGCACTGTTTTAGCACGATTTTAACTTCATCCTTTACATTTATAAACTTAACTTTCGCTTTCATTTTTAGATACGGCTTGGTTATGGCCGTACAGTGAGACCATTCGAAAATGTGGACGCTCATTTTCTGCGCAGATTGGATTGATGAAGGAATATCCTAACTACAAGTTTGTATGTTCACAGGTTGGCATAAAATTCAACAAATTGTTTTATGTATTTTTCTTTTTTTTATAAAATTTTTCAATGCTTAATAGGCTCAGCAATTCCAATGGGTAAAGGAATACTACCCAGGGTTATTTGACGAAATCAAACAATATACGGCTAGTGGCCAATTTATCCCTGTTGGTGGTACATGGGTAGAAATGGATGGAAATATTCCTAAGTAGAAAATGCATACGATTTTACAGTATTGCTAATATTTAACTGTGCAATGCTACCAATACTGTTGTTTTGTGTGTTTAGTGGAGAATCTTTCATTCGCCAATACTTTTATGGGCAGCAATTTTTTCGTCAAGAATTTGGCATTACATGCCGTGAATTTTGGCTCCCTGATACTTTTGGGTATTCAGCTCAAATTCCCCAAATGATTAAGGTCAGTAAATCCAGTGTAGGTAGATATTATAAATAACTTATCTAAACAACAAACAACTCAACTACAATGATTAGTATTTAACGTTATTACAGCATGTCGGAATCACCCGATTCCTGACCCAAAAAATGTCGTGGAGTTTGGTGAATAAATTCCCAAATCATAATTTCTGGTGGGAAGGAATCGACGGTACACAAGTCATTGTTCATTTTCCACCTGGGGATTCGTATAATATGCAAGGCTCGTAAGTTTTTGGAAATTGCACAATAATCTAATGACCTATACCTAACTCGCGAAAATTAATGAAAAACTGCAGGTTTTCTCACCTTTTAATTTTAAAATTAGAGTACAAGAATTATTATTTTCGCAAAACAACTCCCGAGACAAAGGGCGATGCAACAAAGGAGTATATTTGTTCGGAAATGGGGATGGAGGAGGCGGACCTACGCGCACAATGATTGAGCGTTTAACTCGTACACAAGATGTAGATGGTATTCCAAAGTAAGTGTTGGCACGTTGGCAGAGCTAAAAATCACAAATTAAAGTCTAGTTTCCATTCGATTATAATAATGTGAAATCTGTAGAGTGGTTCTTGCATCTGCGAATCAATTTTTTGAAGCGTTAGAAGATGAATCGGACAAATTCTCCAAATGGGTTGGAGAATTGTATCTTGAACTTCATAATGGAACTTATACTTCTCAGGTAAAAATACATACGGCATGTTAAAATTACGTTGTATTTGAAAACATTACATTTGGACTAATTTTGGTGCTGTTCAGGCTAAAATCAAATGGTACAATCGAAAATGTGAATTCTTATTCCGAGAAGTGGAGCTTTTAATGGCCACTGCCTATGCTACAGGAAAAGCTACACCCGAAGAAATTGGCGCGTAAGCTTACATACACCAATTCCACCCTTTTTGTCGGTCTAACTAGCACATACTGCATTTGTATCATCTACTTATTTAGAGGCATGACAATAGTGGACGCGGCTTGGAAAGATTTCCTTCTTAACCAGTTTCACGATGTTCTTCCTGGAACTTCAATCGAACTTGTTCAGTTTGATGCATGGGCACTGTATGAAACTATTTTCACCAACTTGATGACCCTCCGGAACTATTATCATCGACGGCATACTCCAACTGGCGATGAAAGGTTGATTTACAATCCTTTGGCTTGGCCCGTCAACTCGGTCGTCTTTATGAATCCAGATTCGGGAAATCCACCTACTGGTGCACATACCCAAGAAGTAACATTAGATGACCAAGCATTTGACGAGCAGCCGGAGGGTCGATATCGAGTGCCCAATACATTTACGGCTGCTCTTGTCAATCTTTCGGCTTCAGGGTATACTGCGTTTGCGGCTCTAGAGCCTGCAAATCCGGTAACTCACACTGGTAAAGCTTTTCAACTTTTTAAAAATGCTCGTATTTATGTGCTGCAGAGAATACCCACGATCATGTTTCGCTTATTACAGTGGATTCCCCTGCAGTCGGTTCAAATACTTTCGACAACGGTATTATCAAATTGGAATACACAACCACTGGCACCCCGACCGAAAAGCTGTATTCTGCTGGAAATAATGTAGTTTTCAACGATTTCATGAATACGGGGATCCAGCCTGCAATGTTTTACATCTATGATGATATTCCACTCTTCTGGGACGCTTGGGACTGCATGGACTATCATTTGGAAACTCGACGGTTGCCTGATTTTGTTAATGAAATTGGTCCGGAGGTCTTGGCTGCAGGACCAATTGTCGGCTGTTACAAATGGTCTGCTGGATTTGGCAATGGAAGCTCTGTGACACGTTACACAATCATGCGTGCAGATTCTGGAATGATTGAGTATTACACAGTTGTTGACTGGAAGGAGACTCACAAGTTTTTGAAAGTGGAATTCCCTGTTGATGTTTTGTCCAGGGAAGCCACCTACGAAATTCAATATGGTCATTTGACTCGGCCTACTCATCAGAATACTAGTTGGGATATGGCCAAATTTGAAGTTTGTGGACACAAGTAAGGAAAGTTTAAAATGTAGCTCGGTGCATGGAAAAACATTTGTTTGTAATGTGGTAGTAATTTTTGCACTAACTTTTAAATAACAAAGATTTTTTCAAAGTATTTCATGAAATTAATATAATTTTCATAGGTAAACAAATCTTGGTTTATTTTTAGGTGGATGGACATTTCTCAAGCAGATAAAGGTGTGACAATTATCACGGATAGTAAATACGGATGGCACGTACGAGATAACATTGTGAAACTATCATTGCTCAGATCCCCCAAAAATCCTGATGCAAATTGTGATATGCAAAAGCATTACATTTACTACGCTGTTTTGCCTCATGAAGGTAACATGACTCATGATTGCATTGTATTGTAAATCAAATGCAAACTTCTAACTAAGGAAATTCTAATCTGTATTCGCATTGCACCATTTCAACAGGAAACTTCAGAAATGCGGATGTAATTCAACGTGCTTATGAATTGAACTACTTTGGTTCGAATAATGTCCCGTATATTCCTTCTAGTGCCATTGGAGCAGAGTAAGAATTATTTATAGTTTTTAAACCACTTGATACCAATAGCTCATACTTTGTTTCTATTTAGAAATATCCAATAAATATATAGGTAAAAAACTTTAAAAAAAATCTTTCTTATAGTGTGCCAACCGATTGGGTAACTTCTAGCAATGGAGCTGTCACAGTTGGGGCTTTTAAAGTGGCAGCTGCATTGGGACGCAAAGTGTGCTTGCGATTATACGAATCATTGGGAGGATATGCCAACACAACGTATGAACAAACTGATAAATATGAAATAGACTTATTGTTGTTAAATGTGGAATTTTAATGTGTTTTCCTTCTAGGATTCAAATGGGATTCCCTATCACATTAGTGCAAGAGTGCAATGGGCTCGAAGATCCTGGAGAAACAATTCCCCACTCAGCGAATGCGTTTACAGTGAGATTTAAGCCATTCCAAATTCGCAGTTTTCTTCTTTCTTTTTAAATTGAATATATTGTTTATGATGTTGTGGTGTATCACATCACACACCATACACTGTTTAAATTATTGCTGATTAACTTTGATTTATTACTTTTAAACGATTGAACTGACTGAGATTGCTGCCAGAATCACGAAAGCAAATCAATAAATGCTATACCTTTGAAATAATTGATGTGCTCTTATGTTTTATTTCAACATTTTCTTACAGCTCAAAACTTGCCAATTCTATCTTCGTCACTATAAAATTCTCTTTGTCTCCCGTAGATGTCACCTCCACTGTAGGGAGTTACAGTGGTTATGATGGCGCAAAGTAGAATTATAAAGTAGAGCTTGAAATCCAATAGATGTACAAATGACCTCATTTTACCTGAAATGCACAAAACTTTCATCAATCCAAAGGCTGTGGTTTGATTAGATTGTTTCTATTTATTCAAAAAATTGGGTATATTACGTTTGTGGCTGCGAAAAAATTAGTGCTTTTCGTTTCTCGTTCTCTCAATTTCACTGTGCTGCTAACTGCATCTTGGTCTAATGTCTACTGAAAAGATTTTTGAAATGGCTGTGAGTGAATAATGAATTTCTAGCTGAAAGTTTTGCTGCAGTGTCGCTTCTTTGCAGATTAACCATACTGATGACTATTTAATGAAATGATGATATCATTATCGTGGAACAATTAGTCAGTTCGTTGTTCATCGCGTGTCCCGATCATTAATCTTTTCTCAATAAATGTACAGCTTACGATAGCTATGATTTATAGCAAAAACTAAATCACCAGTGGTAATTATAATACAACATGGCAGACTACAAAATCGGCGTCTACTGCTGCTTGCTAACCTATCCTACAACTACAACAGTATACGGTCTATGGCTTTAGCATTGAAAATGAGTGAACGAATAGGCGGTAACTGCAAAGTTCAAAACTATAACTCTCTGATTTTAATTTAGTACGTCACAAAAAATTATTTTGAATGTCAATGACTCTTACAGAAAAATAATAATTGTACATTTAGATTAAATATATAGTCAATTGGGTGCGAACTGGTATTTTCAACATTGTTAATTGAGTGGCTAGTTACAACTTACGGATAGTGAAGGAGTGTTTTGTGATTGATCGCTTGAGTCATCTCATCAAAGTTGTCAGTTTTATTGACAACTTTAATTATTGGAAAAAAATGGCACCTGCGAGTAAAAAACTTGTATATACTGTTCATAAATGGTCCAGCTATTCTGGAAACTACTTCCCCGAGTATGTCATACTTTTGAGCGTGTCTAAAGTTTGAATATTAAATTGCTCGGTGTACTTACCTTAACTTAATTGTCTTCTTTTTTTAATTCAGAAATATTCAATTGGACAATCCATATGATCAGTCATCCCGATGGAGTTCCGATACGAATACTCCACCTCAATTCTTAATCTTAAGACTGCAAAGACCCGCGATTGTGGATTCAGTGTCTTTCGGAAAGTTCGAAAAGACGCATGTTTGCAATCTAAAAAAATTTAAGGTGTATGCTGGTATGGATGAGGACCATTTGACTGAGGTGCTCGAAGGGTAAGAATTTGAAATATTCATTCTTAGAATCTGTATTACATTCTAACCACGGTTTATTCTGCTGAATTAATTCTACAATTTATTTTGAACCAGTGGTTTGCGAAATGATCCAAATGCCGAAAGCTTTAAACTTAAACACGAAGTTGACATAGGACTGAATGAGGTAACCGAAGATCCAAAAACATGCATACCTTCATGCAACCGTATTCCTTTGCCAACCCAATTTGTAAAAATTTTGCCACTTCAACCATGGGGTCCATCCTTCAACTTCTCTGTATGGTACGTTGAACTTCGTGGATGCGATGATCCTGAAGTTGTAAATCCTTTGATTGAACAAATACAAGTGTATCGAGAACGAGAAGCGATTCGTCTCTGTCTCAAGCATTTGAGGGAGCGGAATTGTATGCAGGCGTTTGAAAGTTTACAGAAGAAGACTCGAGTTCAACTAGAAGATCCTGCTTTAAGTCAGCTTTATACGGTTTTGGTGAGCAATGGGGATTTTGAAGCTGCGGAACATTTGATTTCCGGAATTTGTGGAGGGGGAATGTTTCAAGAATTCATCGAACGAGTGGAATATAAGGTGAGAAAAATTATAATTGAAGTAAGATTAAGTTTGATGTGTGCTTATCATTATTGTATTCATTCTTATTTAGTATAGTTATTAGTTAACTGTGCAATGTGTTTTTATGTGTAATATGTTGCTTGTGTGGTACAGGCTCAATGGGAAAAGATTGAACCAGTTGTACCAAGCAACTCTGACGATTTTGATGAATGTTGTGAAATGCCATTGCAACTTGTTCAGTCTGAAGTCGCAGAAGAAGAGGAAACAATGCCGTTACAAGCTGTAGAAATCTCCGAGGATTTTGAAGAAGGATCTGTTCAGATAGCAAGTAAACCCGAATCCGGGGTTAAAAAGCAAACTGCTAATACTACTCCATGTATGCGAGGTGGACATCAAATGTGTTTGGATCCACAAACTGAAACTATCTATTTATTTGGTGGCTGGGATGGCCGTAAGGATTTAGCAGACTTTTGGACTTTTCATATTCCATCTAGAACGTGGACTCTTTTGTGTGAAAATACCGAGGCTGAAGTATGATATATTTAAGTACTTATTTTCACTGAATTTTTAGAATTTTTAGTTTTAGTGCTGCTCCCTTATTCGCTTATCTGTATTTGTTTGCTAGGGTGGTCCTAGTCCCCGTTCCTGTCACAAAATGTGTTTGGATCCTTCACGTCGCCAAATTTTTACGCTGGGTCGGTATATCGACAGTTTGAGTCGCCCATCTCGAAGTCTGTTGAAGGTATGACTTCTTAATTTTGGTTTGTCAGTTTGATTTTTTTCTCATTCACTTTTCCAGTCTGTTTTTAAGTTTTTTTCGTCGGCTTGACGTATCTGTGCATGAATTCCGATAATTAAATAAAATATTGTTATGTGGCGTGGCGATTTACTACTATTTACTAATTTAATAGTTTACTAATAGGTTGGTTGTCCTTACCTCATTTGATTTAAACGGCTAATAAATAATGACACTGAATAATTTACTATATATAACTTTCAGAGCGATTTCTATATGTACGATATGGAGTCAAGAAAATGGACTTTAATTTCTGAGGATACATCAACAATGGGTGGTCCAGCTTTAGTTTTCGATCATCAAATTGCCATTGACGTGGAAAAACGGACTATTTTTGTGTTTGGGGGACGTGTTTTGAATACGTAAGCAAACTGAATGATCTCTTGAACACGTATAATAAATTGCACAGATTGCACATATTATTAGTAATAATAAACAATTTTTTATGTAGTCCATCTGAGTCCGGAATGGAATTAGTTGAAGTTTCGGGCAGTAGTGCGAGTGTGGGAAATATTTCGTCTAATAATCCTTCATTATCTACTTCGGCTCCGGCCGCTGTGGAGCCAGGAAGACCTGAAGCCGCACCCAGACGTCATTCATTGTTAGTGTGGCGTACCAGTACTGCTCCAGGAGGAAATGGGAACAACAATGATGGGAATGCAGCGAATAATAATAATGGGAACAATCCTCCTTCAGCCTCCTCATCTACGGTGGAATTGAACTATTCTGGATTGTTTGCATATCATGTGCCGACGAATACTTGGTCTCTACTCAAAAAGGATATCGGTCCAAAAGAGGATATCATGGAAGAATGTAGTGCCCAAGGGTCTAGTTGTGAAATAAACACGATAAAATCCCGAGTGGGGCATTCTATGTTGTTTCACCCGGGACTGAGGAAATTGTATATTTATGGAGGCCAGAGAGGCAAAGAGTACCTGACTGACTTCTTCGCATATGATGTGGATAGTGGAGATATTGAGGTGAGTGTCATTTAATTGTTCAGATGGAAAAGCAACAAAGATTATTGTGCTTAGGATTCTTACGTCACGTATAATTATATCAAAATTAATTAAAACTTTAGATTAAAGCAGATTAAAGTAGCAAAAAAACATTTAAACTTTGACAGGTGTAGTCCTTCTATGAAAATTTTAAATAGCTTTCATTTTTTAAGTTACACTATAAAAAAATTCCGTGATTTTTCGTTTTAGAACCACCCATTTACTTTCTTCAGTATTTATAGCATTCTACTCTGATTTCTTTATCATTATCATGTTTGTTGGAAACGGAAGCTATTTTTTAATTTCACTGCAAAATTTTGCAGAAAAATTATTACAAAACATAATATTTTTTTAGATGATATTATCCAAACCACCACCTACGTCTTCATCTTCAGCTTGTTGTAGTACGAAACCCTCATCAGGATTTACACAGCGGGCTACAATTGACCCCGAACTAAATGAGATTTACGTATTCTCCGGCCTCAGCAAGGAAAGGGAAAAGCGCGAAGAACAGCTGCAAAACTCTTTTTGGGTTTTCAATATTTTGAGAACATCTTGGTCATGTGTGTACAGGAATGGTAAAGGTGGACTCCCTGCATCAACTTTTGGATGTTCAGGGAGCATTATTCCACTACTCATTATGGACCAATGTGGGGAAGAACCTTGTCCACGTTTTGCTCACCAAATTGTGTATGATCCAGTTCGCAAGGTAAGCTAAAAAAAATTTGACCTCTACCAGCTGAATCTCTGCTTGTGCTGCTATTACATACTTTGTGTGCAATGCAATGAAGTTAACTGAACACTTTTTATACCTGTATTCTGGAAGGTACACTACTTATTCGGAGGAAATCCGGGACGTTCGAAAGATCCCAAAATGCGATTAGATGATTTTTGGCGACTCAAACTTGTTCGGCCAACCGAACAAGATTTGCTGCGGCAATGTAAGCTCTTACTGAGAAAACAAAAGTTTGAAGAATTGGCTGCGAATGGGGATTCTTTGAATGCTCTAAAGTATTTGCAAACTGAACTTGCTGAGTTGATTGACCACCGAGACCCGCAGCAAACTAAAGAGGTTTGAACAAAATTCATTATTACAATTCTACAACCTATGCAAGTTAACTATCGAAGTAGATTGGAGATAGAGATTCAGAGATACTTACTAACTGACTTTCTATCGGTATTGTCTTTCCACTTTCTACGTCAGTATTGTCGTATCGTAAATCAGAAAATTGTAAAGTTATAGTTGATTTTTTGTGTTTGTTTTCTTTAATTTTCAGTTCCAATCGTTGACATTGCTCCTCTTTTCGGAAAAAGAAAAGCCAAGAAAACCCCTGTATAACTTCACGCCAAAAAGAGACATTTGTAACTTTACTACTCCTGGAGGCAAAAGGAAGCAGCCACTAATGATCATGCGATATTCTGGGAGTGTGGAAGAAGATCACCACACTGATGAAGAAGACTGCTATTGTAGTGGAGTGGCAAATGGTGATGAAGGATCAGCTGGCAAAGGTTTAACTATTGATTCTGGAGAAGATTCTTCCTCCTCGTGTAGTTTCTCTATTGAGGAGCAAGAGCAATGTCAACTGGTCTTGAAGAGAAGTCAATTGTATGACAAACTGGTTCGATTTTTCCCTCAACATATGACTCAACCGCGAATGAACTTGGTGGATTTGATTCCATTGTTTTAGGTGTACGATTTTTTGGCATTTTTGTCAGTGTTTTTTGTAATTTCCGGCATGCTTTATCCTTGGGTTTGGTTTTCTGATGTAAGATTGGGAAATATTAGTGCTATTTCGCTGCTGTCATTTTGTATGTTGTATTTTGTATTTCTCTAGTCAAGAGTATTTAGTTTGTACGTTTTTCTGAGGTAGCGGTGATGGTCAAATCACGTTTTAAGTTATTTTCACCGGAATAGTATTAACAATGATTTTGGTTTGTTTGCCTTTTCTGATAGTGAATAAAATATGCTGCTAGCTAAAAAATGAGTGATTTGATACCATTATTTATTCATTCCTTTGGTTGGCTAATATAGTGTAATCTATGTCTTTGGCCCGACCATTTTTACTATTTTTTGAACCGGTATAAAATAAAAATTCAAGTGAAATTATATGGTTATTTCAGATGCTAGATATTATGCATTATAATCTTTAGTGGGTTGAAGATGTTTGATACCATGTGAATAATTTTGGAAATGGAAGTAATTGCGAAATATTGAAAGTTTTAGTAAGGGTTTGTAAGTTTTTCTCAGAACCTAACATTGTAAAGGAGTAAACGATTTTTAATGCATGAGTAATGAGTAGTGCATTTTGAGCAGTTCTTTAGATTAAATAAGAATGTAAAAGAAGCATTTTATTTCAACTCTTCTGGCTTAAATTTAATGTTAATATATACTTCAATGCATGAACATAAAGCTTGATGCTACTATTGGAATAAATTCTGAGTACTTACAGTTTTGCAGTGTTTTTAGCCACGCAAAACGGTCATAGAAAAACTCATATCATAAACGCATCTAGTGTGTGTTGGGCTTGTCACTTCGTCACGTATATTTCAATTCTAACTAAAAGACTTAAAGAATTTAATTGTTTAAGTTAGTTTGTTAAAATGGCAATGATTAGCAATGTGACGAAAAAACTTGTAATCTTCTCTATAAAATGGGGATCTCTATTTGGGGCATTTCCATACGAATGGAATGATCAGATATCAAAAATGAAGTGTACTTCAAAAGCCCTGAAAAAATGGGTATGCTCAGCAACTTATCTAGTCATTTATACGATTTTTGTGCTCATCCGAATTATTCAGTTACTACACCAAGGGAAATTGAACAACTTTGAGTCCAGATTCGACTTTTTTAAAGGTTGTGTTATGTTCATGGGAACTTCCATGTTTTGTGTACTTCATTATTCACTGTTTGTGAATAAAGAGCTTGTCATTGGTTGGATACATTTTTACTTGGATAATATGGAGCAAGACCGCGGTATTGTTTGAAATATTTTTCTTTGTTCTCCTTAATGCTGGTTTTCTAATGATATATTAAGTGTTTAAAAAGCTGGCTAATTAGTGACTAGGAATATAAAAGCTGAAATGATGTATTTCAAGATTGAAATCGGGGATGGCCCTATTTGATTTTGCCCTTGTTGGTTGAAGCAGTTTCACTGTTTTTTTTACAGAAAAAAAATCATTGATATTCTCCGTAATTTTCGAAACCTATATGCTGTGCCAATACTTCTGTTGCCTACTGTATATATTCGTTTTTAACGTTTGATTTGAATTATTTTTCAGCCTTTTTCCCATTTTTTGTTTATAATTCACCCCACCCTATACTTTTTACTCATTACTTTTCAAAATTTACTAACGGAATGAGAAAAACTGCTTACAATTTGTTTTCCATCCCAATTCTACAGTACTAAACAATTTTAAGTAAAGCCACTTTTTTCATTTCTTCAGAAGAATTTATAGTCTACAGCCCAATGAATTGTCCACAGTTTCAAATCCGGGATATTTGCCTACGCGCCGCCTTTGCCAGCGCATTCCTCTTCCCAACTGGGTGCGTCGCCTATTATCTAATTGACTATGACAGCCCAATGTATTGGCCTTCATTGCTAGAAAAACTAACTTATTTTAAAGTGGTAGTCGTACTTATGCTCGCTATACCACACGGTTGGATGATGATCACTGGATGGGCAATTATTAATTTTCTGCTTATCAGTTTTACCGTATTCATAACTACTTTCATGATGTTTTACATAGACACAAGGTAACTAAAACTCATCCACAATATGGATTTTTTCAACATCTGATAACAACGAATTTAATTTGTCATTTCATAGTCCGTCAAACCTAAAGTATTTTACCAATAACTCTTTAAGAACGCCTGAAGGACTTCTACTAGCTTACAATCATTGCAAACGATCCAGTGAATTATTTTCTTACTCATTTTCTGAATCGATCGTAACAATCCAGAATGTTCTTGTAGGATTCTCCGTATTCTGCAACTACGTATCAATTCATTACTTTCGTGTTCTGACACTGTTTGAGTTTGCATTTATCTTCTGCCTGTCTGTGGCTGTAACATTACTATGGCTGTTTGCCCTTCAAATGACCACATTGTGCTTCAATGGAACGTCAAAAATTCACAGTTCTTGGAAACAATATGAATGGGGTAGGAAAGAAGATGCCATCTTAATGAAGAAAACTGCCCGTTTTTTTGTACCGTTTAGAATTCGATGTGGATCTTTCTATCACTACGCGGCGAATCGACCAATAGTATTGCTTCGAGACATTTTCATCTTTACTGGGCGAGCGTTACTGACATTTACTTGATTGTTCGTATAGAATTGGATTTGGCTTTCTATTTGTCTTGTCAGTTGTTTTAATTCTGATGAACGATGCTACGCATTAAACACTATTATTTGAATTGAACATTGGAAAATAGTTGATTTAATTCGTCTGAGGCATTTACGACGGTTCACATCATACACATTCGCCTGCTTTGGTCTGTGTGTGTGCACGGAATTTCATGATTAAAATAGAGCTATTTCAGTCGATAGTTATTCGGTAATGGTAAATTTTTGCTGGTTACTGGGCTAAAAAAATTTAAAAAATAGCTAATTTTAAAATGAGACATGTGTTTGTGAGCACTGATTTCTTGATTTTCAGCGATTGTAGGGTTTTGTTGCCACAGTTTTTGAATGATTTTGCAATCTAGGTTAAAATTTCTGAGCGAATTTGAATTTTTACAAAAATGAACGTTTGATTCGAGTTAATTTGAGTCTATTATTAGTTATTGATTTAAAGCAATAGACTGTCATCGAAAGTCGAAATTGAACAGACAGTTACAGACAGATGCTTTTCCGATGTCCGTCTGTATCAATACAACAGTTGATTATTCTAGGGCTGGGCATATTGTTCATGGCATAATTCTCCATAGATTTCAGATCTCATAATCATGTTTTCATCGATCATTAAGGTATTTTTGTGCAGGAAGTTTTAATTTTTACATCAAATAACGGGCAATACGGCATAAAATCGTTTGGGCCTTTTAGAATTAGTTTTTTGCAAGTTAAGGTTTGAAAACGGTAAATCGGAGGATGCAGGGACTTTTTTAACCCACTTTTTAAAGTCAATAGTTCATTGTACACAATAAGCCTGTTTAAGAAATTAACTTGACTAGCCGGGCCCACAGGCCTTTAGCTAGACTCACTCTTACGAGCAATATTTAAAATCTGCAATGAATGATCCACAAATTTTTTGACGCATGGAAAGTTTTTAGAATGTGATAAACAACTCTATAGGGAGTTTGTTTTACTAATGCAAAATTTTGTTTATCACATTCTAGAAACTTTCCATGCGTCAAAAAAAATTTGGATCATTCAAAATTTTGCAGATTTTAAACATTGCTCGTAAGAGTGAGTCGGGCTAAAGGCCAGTGGCTAGTATATATTATATTCATAAACAGTTTTTTACTGCTGGTGTTTGATATTAATCTACTTGGCTGAAAATAGTGCAGCTGTCTTTAATATATAGTTATACATTGCATTGCTGTAATTAACATTTTTATTGTTACTAAAAAACTTAACTTTAAAAAACGAACTATCGTTGTTGTTTATAGAAGGGCAAAGCCAGAGCCGTATCAAGCCGCCGTATCTACAAACAAAAATAATACCACACTCAATGGTACAAAATTCTAGGGCTCAACAATTGTTTTTATTGCTGATGGCACAAGAACGTGATAAAATTTTGAAGATTTACTATAGTAGTAAAAGAATTAATGCCCTAAGAAAAGAAGTATTGAATTGAAAGAAATTTAAAATTCTCACGACGAAGCAAAATTAACGAGAAATTAGCATCCATAATGTGTGTGTACAGATAATCAGATAAAAATTAGAGATGAGTTATAAAAAATTAAAAGCAGAAATAATTGGAATAAGGGAAATACACAGCAGCATATAGTAAAGCAATAGTAAATCTCGATACATATGAAAAACTACATAGTTGAGCTAATCAGATATTACAAAGCAAGTGGGCAGTTTCAGAATAAAAGAGCTATAAAACGAGAACTAGCCGGCAACTACTTTTTGACATCGAAATCAACCGTCGCAATCAAGTGCTAAAAAAATTAAATAAGTTTTCGGAAGAAAAAATCAACACATAACTGTGAGAAGTAACGAGAAAAAACAACTGAATAATCCATACCGAAATCAGCCATCCAAATGGAGTTACTGCATGAAAATAGGGAAATTTTATAGACACGTGGACACGTCAATTCGATAACCAAGATAAAAATCAATGTAGCACTATGACCTGATCACTGATCTACGCACTATAATGACGAAGCTAGCTATTGTACTAAAGTGGCGATGAAGGATTGGCTGACAAAAGATTAACCATTGATTCTGGAGAAGATTTTTCCTCCTCGTGTAGTTTCTCAATTGAGAAGCGAATGTGAATGCACGAATTAACTTGGTAGATTTGATTCCATTGTTTTAAGGTGCTTGATTTTTTCGGCATTTTTGTGAATGGTTTTTGTAATTTCCGGTATGCTGTATGCTTGGGTTCTGTTGTCCGATATAAGATTGAAAAATAGTAGTGCCATTTCGCTACTTTCATTTCGAATGTTGTATTTTGTATTTCTATACAGTCAGGTTTATTTAGTTTACGTTTTTCAGCGGTGATGGTTGAATCAATGTTAAGGCTTTTTTCCCCGAAATTAGAATATGCTTCTAGCTTAGGAAATGTGTGATTTGATGCTATTATTAATTCATGTTCTTCTGGTCGACTTATATAGTATACTTCTATAATGTCTATGCATGGGCTAACTATTTTTACTATTTTTTGAACCTGTATAAAAAAGGTGAAATTATGTATGGTTATTTTAGATGTTAGATATTAGGCACTCTTATATTTAGTGGCTGTTGTTGATGGGCAATACCAATACCACGAGAATAATTTTGGTAATGGTAGAAATTGCGAAATGAGAGACTTTAGTTAGCGTTTGTAAGTTTTTTCTCCATATGCAAAATTCAAACTTAAAGAAGTAAACGATTGTTAAACTACGGATAAGTAGTGTATTTTGAGCAGCTGATGTGATATACATAAATGTGAAATAAGCATTTTATTTTAACTTTTCTGGCTTAAATTGAATGTTAATATATACTTTATTGCATATGAACACAAAGCTCCATATCCAAACTGCATATTAAAAAAATTCTCGGTAATTACACTTTTGCAGCATTTCTAACCACGCAAAACGGTCATAGCAAAACTCATGTCATAAAACCTTCTAGTGTGTGTTGCGTTTGTCACGTCACTAAAGTGTTTTACATTTTTAAATAGAAAAATAGTTTAATTTTTTGTTTTTTTGTTCGTTAAAATGGCAATGATTAGCAATGGGACGAAAAAACTTGTAATTTTCTCTATAAAATGGGGATCTCTATTTGGGGCATTTCCATACGAATGGAATGATCAAAAGTCAAAAATTGAGTGCACTTCAAAAGCCCTGAAAAAATGGGTATACTCAGCAACTTATGTAGTCATTTATACGATTTTTGTGCTCATCCGAATTATTCAGTTACTACACCAAGGGAAATTGAACAACTTTGAGTCCAGATTCGACTTTTTTAAAGGTTGTGTTATGTTCATGGGAACTTCCATGTTTTGTGTACTTCATTATTCACTGTTTGTGAATAAAGAGCTTGTCATTAGTTGGATACATTTTTACTTGGATAATATGGAGCAAGACCGCGGTATAGTGTTTAAAATATTTTTCTTTGTTTTTGTTAATGCTCTTTTTTGATTTTGATTTTTGATTGTTTTTGATCGCTACATTAATTGTTTCTGGTTAATTAATGCTTAAGGATATAATTTTGAAGAAATTTGAAATAATATATTCTAATTTTGATATCGGGGGTGACGATATTTGTTTTTGCCCTTGTTGGTTGCAGCAGCAGCTTCACTCTTTTTTACCGAAAAAAGGTCATTGATATTATTGATTTTTTCTTCGCTTTTTTTTGCGCATATTTGTTATTAAAATTTGAGTCAGTCAAACTATCTTTCAGCTCATGTAATTTTTTGTATAGAATTCACCCTGCACGTTTTAATCATCAGTTTTCAGAAATCTGATCAAAAAAAAAGATTAACATAAAAATTTGGATTGAGAAAATCTGTGGACAGTTATTAAAATTTGCCGTCCAAATTCCTCATATTTGAATTTTTTCTATGGAAAAGTATCTTATTTTTGCTGTTTTCAGAGGATTATATAGTCTACAGCCCAATAAATTGTCCACAGTTTCAAATCCGGGATATTTGCCTTCGCGGCGCCTTTTTCAGTGCATTCCTTTACCCAATTGCGTGCGTTGCCTATTATCTAATTGACTATGACAGCCCAATGTACTGGCCTTCATTGCTAGAAAAACTAACTTATTTTAAAGTGGTAGTCATACTTATACTCGCTATACCACACGGTTGGATGATGATCACTGGATGGGCAATTATTAATTTTCTGCTTATCAGTTTTACCGTCTTCATAACCACTTTCATGATGTTTCACACAGATACGAGGTAACTAAAAATTCATCCCATGTATGGATTTTTTCAACATCTGATAACAATGAATTTAATTTGTCATTTCATAGTCCGACAAACCTAAAGTATTTTACAAATAACTCCTTAAGAACGCCTGAAGGACTTCTACTAGCTTACAATCACTGCAAACGATCCAGTGAATTATTTTCTTACTCATTTTCTGAATCGATCGTAACGATTCAGAATGTTCTTGTAGGATTCTCCGTATTTTGCAACTACGTATTAATTCATTATTTTCGGGTTCTAACACTGTTTGAGTTTGCATTTATCCTTTGTCTTTCTGTGGCGATAACTTTGCTATGGCTGTTTGTACTTCAAATGATCACATTGTGCTTCAATGGAACGTCAAAAATTCACAGTTCTTGGAAACAATATGAATGGGATAGGAAAGAAGATGCCATTTTAATGAAGAAAACTGCCCGTTTTTTTGTACCGTTTAGAATTCGATGTGGATCTTTCTATCACTACGCGGCGAATCGACCAATAGTATTGCTTCGAGACATTTTCATCTTTACTGGGCGAGCGTTACTGACATTTACTTGATGAAATATCAATTTATTTAATCTGAACAAAAATACTAAGAAAGAAAGGAATAAACTAAAAAACAAAAGCCTAGATAGGAAAAGGGTAGGAAAACTTCAAAGAACAGACATCTATAAGGAAAACCGTATACCCGACTGGGAATGCAACCCCAGCACGCATTATAACGCTATTTAAAACTATTTACTTGATTGTTCATATAGCATTGGATTTAGCTTTTTTATTTGTGTTATTAACTTTGCTTTAGCAAAGTTATTAAGAACAGCCACAGAAGAGAAAGTAAGAGAGAGAGAGAAAGAAGCGCAGAGTGGGAAGGTACATTGAAATACATTGCAGCTTGGCTTTCACCCAAAAGC
>Ga0210040_10004214_pt1 | contig 18921 bp, 13 predicted proteins | sample CryGeyCG12114_NA_FD_185462 | JGI IMG/M metagenome (GOLD analysis project Ga0210040, IMG submission 185462) | Groundwater microbial communities from aquifer - Crystal Geyser CG19_WC_8/21/14_NA (SPAdes) (version 2) | ecosystem: Environmental > Aquatic > Deep subsurface > Groundwater | place: USA...
TGAGGGTACATATTTACTTTTAAAACCCTTGAATTAGTTGAACTCGATTCCGTTGCAAAAAAACAAGACTGACAATTTACATGTTTGGAATTCACAATAATCACTGGTGAATTTACAAACTGGTAAGGTGTTTCCTAATTAATGAAGAGACAGTAGGATTTTAGTTAGGAAAGTGAATACGTGGCCGTGGGTTCATCAATCAATGAATCCCTGATATCTGACAAGTAAAAAACTTTATCAAACAAATACGAAGTTAATCCAGTTCCGGTTTTAACATACTGCAAATAATCCGATTTAAAAATTAAACAACAGAACGACGATGTGGTTGTTTTTATGACAACAGCCTCTTCATTTACCTCTACGCAGACTAAATTATAAAATTAGTATTCTATTGTAATTGTAATAATTTAACTTACAAGCCAAGTGTTTCTGACTTCAGAATTTATATTTTCAGAGGAATTTGTGTTTTCCCACAAGGTAGGAACAAGTGTTTGCCATTCATATATGTATGGTGAGAACGTATATACGGAATATACGTATATATGGAATATTCCATAAAATATTCGCGTTATGCTCATTATACAGTGGCGCTGTGTTGTGCAATGTTAAACTACGTTAATAATAATTTACCTACTTGATTTGATGCAAAAAACTCTTTACTGTTCAATGTTTACGTCATGAAACTCTGTATTTCTTTTAGAGAGTATTTCTTAATTGTCTTGTATTTTTGTTGAAAATTTAATTTTTTTAGTTAGCCCGAACTCCGCAAAACCCTATTTAGCTAATAGTCTGTAATTAAAATGGCACTTGGGCATAATGCTCGAAATTGGTGAATGTTACTTGGCATGAGAAGAGATACACAAATGCATGGAGAAACCTAACCGATTTTAAGTAGCTATTAGCACTTATTTGTGAATTTTTATCATCTGTTAAGTTGTTAGCTACTTTCCACTTGCCCATAATTTAGCATACATTGTAGTCTGCAGAGTTTACATTTTCAGATTGATACGCCATGGGAGAGTCAATTATTTTCAACATTCATCCTTTATTCAAAAACTTTAAGAATTTAACGCATGCACTATTTCTAACGAGATTCTTTTTGTGAATGTTTTTTTAAGATTGCAACCGTCTGGTGCGGATCAATGGATATAATTTTTAGGTGCTTTTTTTAACAAGCTATGGATATAAAATCACGCATGCATAATGTCTATATATATTATAGTCCTCAATTATGTTTTTAAAAGCTGCTTGCGATTCGTAAAGCCAATTATAAACAATTGAAATCATTATGGCTGCCTTCTTCAAGACTGAAGACACATGGAAAATTTTGCACGCAAAAAAAACATGCCCAATGAATAGAGAATCAATAAGGATAATTGCTATGCTATATACGTCCCTAGTCAACTTGTCATCTTCAATTGACATATGTTTGTATTGTTCGTTTGTTCAAAGCAGTCAATGTCAAATGAAAGAAAGTAGGCGAGCAACTTTCTCGCTAATTCAATCGATTTTTTATAAAGGTGTACGTAAGAAATGAAATAAATATATTATTTACCTATGTACAGTTATTCAGTTATTGCACTAATTATTGGAGAATTCCATGCAGAGATTTGATTTTTTGGGTGGAACTCCGAAGAAAAAAATACAGATAAAAAACGCTTTTGACAAGTTAGTAAGACATCAAAGGTATAATAACTGCTGAAAATGACATTTCCCATTGACAGATTGACAAGATCAAGCGGTTCGGGATGGAATTTAAAGCTATATATTTGGCAGACAAGTAAGAACGGATACTGATTAGCTTCAGCGCATAAATGTTACATAAAGTACTGTTAGGAAATAAATTTCAATCCAATATGGTACTCATAGTTTGCATTATAGCCAGAATGGGAGTAATGACTAAAAGCACAGCTTGATAAAATTCCATAGACTGATTTGCTTTCACCACATGCCACATTGCAATACAATATTGACTGCATGAAGCAATACTCGTAGTCGTAGAGATATACTGTTTCTCATCCCACCATCTGATTTATGTGGGAAAAGCAATTGAAAGCGAAATAAAACGTACGTTGGTAAATGATGCCTTGAGATTAAGCAATTTGCCGAATGCAATCAATATAATATGGTCGTTTAGAGCCATTTGGCTTAAATTAAAACCTATGTTTTGGTGGTTCTGAACAGAAAATGGTCCGTCTGTATATGTAATTTAAAATATATGGAATGGACGTGTATAATTTTTTATATTTCCATGAAACTACAGCCAATCTCAATAGTTTTGCCCAAATTTGATTTAATAAATAGAATCGTTGCAGAAAATATCTAGGAGACTACAATTTAATTTTGAATATTTGATCAAAGGAAGTTGCTTTTGTGACTAGCGTGAAATCTGAATGGATAACCTTCTCTATCGTGCGTTGTAAAAAGCCCGTAAAAAGGATTGAGTCAGTCGTATCATGCCTCAGTGCATGAATGAATTGTTTATTATGTATGAAAATCAGTTTTATTGGGAGATTTGTATAGATGAAAATATATGAGCCAGATAGTCGCAACGTCTGTATTATTTACTTATGGCTTTAGTGCTCTTAAATTTAATATTAAATATGGTTTGGGGAATCTACCAAAGTTATTTACTTCTCATTCACTATTCATTGCCTTCTCTCAATGTAAGCTTTCGATGTAATGTAACTGCACAAAAATAAATCCATCGACTTTATTTTTCATAAAATTTGCCGCACATGTTTCATTCTCAGAAAATGACTACTTGCATAGGAAAACCTCCAATCTATCATCTTCAGCTCTTGTATGTTCAAAAATTTAATTTTGATATTGTTTCATTGTAAACATGACATTTCAGGGTAACAAAATCATTCCAAGGCATATTTCAAGTGGCTCCATGATGTCTGCATTTTCATCCGAGCCAAAAGTAGACTCTCTCATATCTCATCTCATCGTAACTAGAAATAAGATATTTCCCATTATGTTCACGTTCTTGGTTTGGTATCTCCCAATAACACACATTTACTGAAACATATCTACTTTTACTATCACTTGTTTGCAGAAATAACAATCTTTTCTGATCAATAAGTAGTTGCTTCCATCATCTCCATCCGATTCAATATCTCTCATGATGTTATGATGTAACAGTGAAGCGGCACATTAGAATTGACAAACTGTTTTCCACTATGCATCAGTATGCCCCAATACCATTTGTAGAACGCCTAACTGTACATGCTCTCACTTTACACTTATGTGCATGCAAATATGTGTCACTACATGCGTACATTTGCCACTTAACACTAACAGTATGTATTCCCCGCTAGACTCCTACCCTAACTAGTGTTTACATCTATATGTAAATGGTAAAGATTAAAGTATTCACATGAATTCCCCGCAAACTCTCACATACACGTCTTCCCCTCACGCCTAATAATAATTCATCTTCTTGTGCATCTGGGAATTTTTAATGGATTTTATACAACTAGCAAACCTGAGGCAAAAAAAAGCTTGTTTGTGAGTGAGAGAGCATCTGATTGAATTATTACTCGTCACTTGTATCAGCATTACGTAGCTCATACAAGTTTCCAACAACATCAGAGACTGTTTTCCATTTTGCATAAGATTCGCTTGGAACAGAAGAGGATGCTTCTAAAGTACATACATCACCAGAGCTTATATAGGAAGGAAAGGAAAATTTCTTCTTATTTAATAGTGGAAGTTAGGCTGCGGACGCAACATAAGAGATGTGTTTAGAAGTTTGTTGAAACGAGTGTTGCGTTGTTGAGTGAGATTCCTCTTTGTCGATTTCATCGTCATCATCATAGTTGGAGTATTCAGTCAGAGAATTGTGGACTCTGACTGTATCCAGTGAGAGACCGGGAACACAGTGATGGTGGTTGCTGCTGATACTATAGTGTGTGTACTAAGAGCCAAGTAAACTTTTTACTAACTTACTAACTGAACTTTCGATTGTATAGTGAGTGTGAGTGAGCGTTTGAGCAAGACAAGAACGCAGGACGACTGACTTTCGCGAAAAGCTCTTGATTTCAACAACCCGTGTAGAATGTGTGTGCTCCCACTGTTCTTTCACTATTGAGCGCAAAAAAAGCTTCATTGTTCATGTGAAATACCACGTGCACATTGTATTAATCTTGATCGAAAATGGAATGAGTCTAGCTAGCTCACTATAGCGACTAACTAACTACATGAAACTGTTTGCATGCTGTGAGTAAAAAAACAGATGCGGCTAAAATGTTCAACAGACGAGAGTAACGTACTTCATGAGATACCTAAAACAAAAACATTTTCAACCAAACTACAATATGACACTAGTTAGTTGGCATGAGTTAGTTACAGTCCAACTATATAACTATCTGCATCCGCCAACAAACTATTTCTAATAGTATTAAATACTAGTCCAAAGTATAGGTACTACTGGCTATAAACTAACAATGGTACTCCGATTTTTATCTTTTCATCACAATTCCATGCAGGGAATACTATGACAGATTGAAAAGAAAGCTTACATGGACTCGAAAACGAGGACTAACTAACTAAAATACGTACGATGGATTGACTAGTGAATTCAGGTGTACTCTAGGTTCCTGCCAGCTCGAGCTAACTTTCCCTCTATTCTCCCGTACACATGTAGTATGCATAGTTTTGTATGGAATGGAACTTTGTGTGGAATGGAAAGTAATTTGAAGCGCAGGGAGCGAGCAGATGAAGGAAGAAAGGATGTTCGTTCACAGATATATAGAAAGGAATAGGCAGACGCTGAATGGCGTTCACAATTTTTCCTTGTTTGGTGAAAGAGATTGATTCCGTGAGTCACTGTGTGTGGTCGTGGTGTGCTCTCTGATTCATCCTGCAGCTTCCATAATATTGAGAGCTCTTATTTTCCAGTACACTTTATCTTCAGAGATATATAACAAGGCTGTTTGACCCAATGCTGGTTAGTGGTTCAGGTTTAGTAATGGGAAGAACAGGGGAAAACTAACTCCAAAAGGTTTATTTAGGACGACCCTCTGAGAAATACTTACTAACTAGAAGTGACTAAAGCATAAAAGCACACGTAGTAAAACTATTGTATGCGGTTGGGTATACCTTATCTTTTTTGGTTGTGTGTGTTTTAGCTCTGGTTCAGCACACACAAATATGTATGGGTATTATTTTGAATTGAATGGTTTTGGTGAGAGTGTAGGCTAGTGTGCTCTGTGTATTATGTTGATTGAAAAATTCATTGTCTATACCTGTCTGCCCATATTCAACAGTCGGATTCATGTAGTGCTCTGTTTTCTTATAGTGGTTGGCGTGACCCTTCATTTGTTTGAATTTTGGAGACCAGAAACACTAAAAGGGGTTTACTTTTATAATTGGAGTTAAAGTAATCAGGGAGGATTTGTTTTTTCTAGTTAGGATACCGAAAGAAGGGAAGCGAGACGACGATTTATGAGGTAAGTTGGTTTTAGTTAGTTAGTTAGCTAGAGAATTCTTGTTGTAAACAATCTGACTGAAACAAAACTTTTCATTCATAATTTTATGTGCTGGAACTGTTATGATTGTGATTAGTAAGTTGTTTGTTTTACCAATTTGTTTAATTGAATACTGTGGGTTTTGTTTGAGTCCGAGATTATGACCAGCGTTTATTTAATTTTATTAATTAAGCGAAGGAATTTAACGAGTGTTGTTTGTTTCTTTCAGCTTTTTGGGATTTACAATCGTCTTGATTTGAAGTTCTATTTGTTGGTTTGTTCGTTCGTTGTTGATTTGAAGAACAAATGAAGGGAGTTGTTTTGGAGTTTGTGTTTCGATTCACTCATTTGTGACATGACTCGTCTGAGAGTTTCGTGAAGTTTCACAAAATTACTGTAAACTTGATGTTTGTTTATATTTAGGTAATGAGGATTGTTTGTGGAGGTTAGATCATCAATGTTAAATATTCTAAGAATTATAGTTAATGCGTTTGATTTTTTTAGAATGCTCATGTTGCCAATCGTATCAAATAAGCATCAGTACCACACCGTCTTGCGGGCTTAGCGAGATTTTTTTCTATCTCGCTTTTTAAATTTATGATGGAACTGGAAAATATTGTTGCCAATACTGTGTATCTCAAGGCCAGAGAGGGTGAATTGATTTTTAAAGTTTTTTACTTTTGAAGGAATCAAATGATTTTATGAGGATTACCTTTTGCTTGTCCAGATTGCAACAAGGGGAAAAGTAAAAAGTGGAGGGAAATTTTAGAGTTTCCCCACATATCATACTGTATTGATATGCGCTCCAAAATTGGTACATTGACAGTAGTTTTTTTATATTTGTTTAGATAAAGACTGTAATAGATTTGAAAGTTGATATCTATGTATTTTGACAGATGTTCAGTACAATTATATCGTTGATCAACAACCGATTGGTCGTTTATTATTCCGCCAGTTTTGTGAAGCTGCAAGTCCTCACTACCGAATTTGTAATAGTTTTTTAGATGCTGTGGTATGGTTGTTTGACTTACAATGTTTGTATAAAATTAAATGAATCGAATCGAATCGTTAATTGTTACTTCACTTTCTACTTATTTACATAGGAGAAGTATGAAATTGAACAAGATGAAAGAAGGCAAGAAATTGCTGCTCTCATATTTAATATGTTCCTGTCTGAAAACGTGAGTTTATATTGACTTTTCAATGATAAGTTTTCGTCTAAAATACTCTAGTTTCTTGTTTTGTTAACTTTTTTTTGCCGGATTGCAGTGTTCTCAACCAGTGAAAATTATCGACCAAGAAATTGTTGACAGATGTAATGATCAATTTGGGAAAAAAGAACAATTTGAGGATTGTGCTAATGCGGTAAAGGAGTTTTTAGCAGACAAGCCATTCCAGCAATTCGAACAATCAATGTATTTTTTTCGATATCTCCAATGGAAATGGTTGGAAAGGTAAAGTATATATGACTACTATTTGCATTGATTTTGAATCATTTGCCCTCAGTCACTCTTTCGGTCACTAACTTGAACCACATTGCTTTTATAGCTTACCTGTAACCCACAAAACGTTCAGAATGTACAGAGTTCTTGGTAAAGGAGGTTTTGGAGAAGTCTGCGCATGTCAAGTCCGAGCAACCGGAAAAATGTACGCTTGTAAAAAACTAGAGAAGAAACGAATCAAAAAAAGGCGGGGAGAGACTATGGTGCTCACAGAGAAGCAAATCTTGCAAAAAATCAATTCCAAATTTGTCGTCTCTTTGGCTTACGCTTACGAAACCAAAGATTCTCTCTGTCTTGTCCTGACATTAATGAATGGTGGGGACTTGAAGTTTCATATATACAATATGGGAAACGAACCTGGATTCGATTTAGAACGGGCAAGATTTTATGGTGCTGAGGTGAGCATACAAAAGTGAATGCAAAGCATTAGCAACGTCTCCTTCATTTTCAATTGTATACAATTAAATAACTCATTTTTCATGTTCTCAGGTTTTATGTGGTATAGATCATCTTCACACCTTAGGCATTGTATATAGAGACTGTAAGCCAGAAAATATTCTACTTGACGATCATGGTCATGTACGGATATCAGACTTAGGCTTAGCTGTAGAAGTTCCTGAAGGAGAAACGGTTCGTGGTCGTGTTGGAACAGTTGGCTATATGGGTAAAATTAGCATACAATAAATACATTCAAGTGCTAGGATTTTCTATGATCTATCAATTAACAGGGTGGCTAGCTAATTTGATTCGTTTAATTTTTTTCGTCTGTAGCGCCTGAAGTAATAGACAATGAAAGATATACGTTTAGTCCAGACTGGTTTGGGTTTGGATGTTTGGTATACGAAATGTTAGAAGGAGCAGCGCCATTTCGAGCTCGAAAAGAAAAAGTTAAAAGAGAAGAAGTAGATAGACGCGTCAAAGAAAATGCAGAACGATATTCTACGAGATTTTCAGAGGAAGCAAAACTACTTTGCCAAGCGGTATATTATTTAATCGGATTTACCTACGTGTTGCATAATCTTTGATAAAATAATTTTCATGTTTGTGAACTAGTTATTAAAGAAAAACCCAAAAGAGAGGCTTGGATGCTCCTCTGGCCGCTACGGGGCGTCAGAATTGAAGCAACATTCGTTTTTTAGCTCACTTAACTGGAAAAGAGTAGAAGTTGGACTAGTAGATCCCCCATTTATACCTGATGTAAGTCAGTTGACTTTTTTGTGCCAACAGCATCTGTTCAGCTATTTCAACTTGGCTGTTTGAGGTTCTGTCATATGAATAAATAAATAAATTTTCCCCATTGATTTGTTGATACAGCCCCATGCCGTGTACGCTAAGGATGTGCTAGACATTGAGCAGTTCTCTACAGTTAAAGGTGTCAACTTGGATGCAACGGACGATTCCTTCTATTCTAAATTTAACACAGGCTCTGTCTCTATCCCCTGGCAAACTGAGGTATGTACAATTATCCAATCCACGTCCACACATTCCATTTTTAACACTCAGTCTGCCTGTCAGATATGATGCATACGGTATCTTTTTCCTCATTTTTTTCTACGTACTAAACATTCGTGGTCTACTTTGTATCCGTTCAGATGATAGAAACTCACTGCTTCCGTGATCTGAACGTATTTGGGCCCAATAATTCTCCCACAGCTGATCTCTGGTTTGACTGTCCACCCTCTCCTGAAGTTCAAGGCTGTTTTCCTTTCCGTCGGAAAACTAAGGTATGTTTTTATGATCGCTCTCTATCACACGCTTGTCATGTAGTGAGTTATGTGTCGTTAAGCAGCATTTGGTTGTTATCTTTGGAGAGACTCAGCAAAGTGTGGCCTTTGTGGATCTGAAAATTCGAACCGAATGCAATTTGGTGTTGGCACTGTATGTAACTAGACTCATTCTAATATACTTGATCTTTTTGTTCATAGCAACGGAAAGGGGAATGTAGTGTTGTACCAAATCGGGAGAGCTGATTTTATTCGAAGGATTAACGATTACAAAAGACATGTCGTCTCTTGTCAATGTCTATCTAATTACTCAGATTTTTGTGCTTACCACTTTACAGTCTCCGTGTGTGAATCTAGTAATGTACCTGTTCAGTTGATCTATTCATTGATTTATGTGTTGATGCATTGCATTTTCATTGTGCTGGACATTGTAGCTCAGGATTTTATATAACATGACCCCGTATGTGCAAGGTACTTTTAGGATACTTTTTTCAGTGTTGTTGTTACCACTTCTATAAATACTACTAACGAAGTATACTTAATTGATAAATTAGCAATACAGACTCTGTGCATGTGTGTAACCTGCTATAGCACCTTAGTGGAGGAACAGGAAAGCATTTTAATGGAAAATAGAGTTGATGAAGTTATTATTTACTTCAGAAGTGAGACTTTAGGGCTTATAATGAAGCGCATTCTTGTGTTTGTAAAACAAATTGTTTTGACCAGGAACATGATGCATCAAATATAGGGTCCTTTTAGTTTGCATTCGCAGAGCGATGTGATGAACCGGAAAGGTTTCTCTTCGGGAATTTTAACATGAAGCTTATTGATGAAAGTGACTGAACTTTGTTAACTAATAATTTGTATTTATGATTGAGATAATCTTGAATCCTACCTGCATATTTTTTTTTTTAAATAGCTAATCAATGCAAGCATTATTGTTTATATTTTTTGTTATTCGTTTGCGTTGAAGTTTATAATTTTATTTTAAATGTACCATAGTCCTTTTGCATTATTTGACGAATGAGTATTCTTGGCCGTATCTCTGCGAATACTCAGGATGGAAGCTTATTCTATCAACTTTAACAATCAATAGTTAATAGTGTGCTGATATATGTTTTTTTATATTACTTAAAGATTTTATAAATAAATTGACATCACAATTTTTATAGTTCTGCAGAGTTTATTCACAAAATTCTACAGGAAGCCAAATAAACATGTTTTAGTGTTATATAGATAGGCTATAACTTACTAAATAATAATAATTCAGTTCCAAGTCAAGAACTAATCCCAAGTCACTTTTATGAAAGAAATAACTAGCTTCAGTGTTGGCCTTTTCGATTTCGGAAAAAATCTTAGTTTTTCGAAAACATATCTACATGTAGTTTTCTATCTAAAAATGTATTTAAGTATTTATTAACTACTTTCGGAGAGCACTGGCGTTAGTTAGCTACCTTTGAGTCGGAGTTTTCGTGTTCCATTGATTTCCGAATCAGAACTTTGTGCGTGTGTGTTTTATGGACTGTAGACCTCAGCATTTGTAGTCATATGCTGTGTGTAGACTACTTACGTTTAGAATTAATGATTGTGTGGAAAACCTGTAACACGAAGACTATGTTGTCAAACTCTTCATCTTGTGAGCATAATAATAAGGAGTTGTGATTTAATTTGTTTTAACGCCTTTTCTATGATTCGTGAAAATCTTCAGTGATCATATGAAATAAAAATGATGATATTATTATACATGTTAAAATACACTGCTGACTAACTGAATGACTTTCATATTCACACTTGTATAATAGTATACCAACTAAACTATATATATAGTATTGTACCCACCAAAATTAATTAAACACATTTCATTCAGTCAACATGTTTGGCTAAAATCCTATCTACACATAGACTTTGCATTGCTTGTTCATCAATTTGTCGTATCAAAAGCAGTAGACATACAAATACTACAATCCAGTAGCATTCATTCAATCGTAACACATAAGTAATACTATTAAACACTCCACAGCCCATTTTCATTGGTATCTGTAATACTGGGAGTTGACTGAATATGAGTTCTCCCTCATAACTCGTTTTCCACGTCTCTAGATATGGCCAAAGTTTATGATTATTATAGAGAACTCAAAGTGCAGTTCGAGAGCAGAGCTGCTGCTTCAAAATAATGGAGAGAGCACACCACAGCGTTGTTCGAGAAGTCTGACTCAGCTACTTTCATTTCCCCGTTTATTGTAATCTAAAGTGATTAAAGATGTATGTTAGACAGACATGTATTCATTAGTAGAACAAGCTATGCAATAATAGTAACGTATAATATCTAATAAGTAAGGCCGCAAAACTATCAGTCAAATAGACTTTCTCCGAATTTCACTTGATACTCAAAAAATTTGTAAGAATTCGTGTTACATCAATAATTTTTTACGGGAACTCTGACTTAGCGAATGGTTCAATCATATGTGATAAAACTTGAGCAACCGCAGCGTAGACATTGTTCACACAGAAAGTAAACAGACCTTGAAGGTGTAGATTCCAGGCAATACATCAGTCATATCAATCCATTGGCAATCTATATTGGATCTATAAATGTCGGCACACCCTACACTGATTCCTTGATCTCCGTAATTGGCACAAGCGTAAACAATTTCCTGACCTTCGACACATTCATTATCTTCTAAACAAAAAGAGGCTTTATGGCCCTCCGCTACTTTATTTCCATTGTCATCTAAAACGTCGAAGACTGCAAATACTTCCATACTATGGTAGTGCCTGAAAATTAAAAACAATCACGGTGGACAGGTAATCGGCACTAAACACGTATTCAACAAAGTACAAGCAATCTGACTGGCATACATATGACAGGCGTGAAATTGCCACAAGTGTTTGGCAATTGCTGGACGAAAATCGGCATTTCCTTTATTGGCAATTCGAGCTGTGAACCTGAGCAATCGTCTGGTATCCAAATGCCATCCGTATACATTATCTCGTTCACCTCTAAAAAAAAGATAAGAATATTCATATATTCTTGTTGAGTTTGCCCTTAAACTAAAGCATGGCATAACTTAGAAGGATAGATTTTGGGGATTATGTGTAGTAGTGAGTTACAAAACTAACTTGAAATACCAGCAATTCGTTATTATTCGCAAATGATGCTTTCAAATATGCAAGCATTCGGATTTTACAGATTAGATGCCACCATTTTGCTGTGGTGAATTTGTAAAATATAATTCGATTTTCTGGGAATTAGCAAGCAAGCGCAGATAACTATAATTTACATCTCAAATGAGTTGTAATGATTAAATTCATTGGTATTTATTGACAGCTCCTAATGAATTGCTAATTGCTACAAGTAGTCCGTTGATAAATGACATCTTTTATATGGGAGTGGGAGTACATAAATTGCTCATGGATACGAGATACGGTGAATCTATTTCTGAAACAAAGCGTACTCAATTAGCTAAATTTGCACTCAAATTATTACTTGTACGCCGTTGAAGCCAAGCAATTTTCTTCCATAGAGCATTGAAGAAAATAAAGCTGTTTATCTTCAAGATACGCTGACTGTTGCAGCTCAAAAGGATCAGGTATCAAATCAGGAAGTCCTTGAAAAAAGGAGACATAATTATTTCTAACTAATAAGTTTGCAAAATTAAATTTCACAAAAAGGCAATCTTACTATCAGTGCATACAACTGCAGCAAAATTACGGCCATTTCCAGGACAGAACACAGTCTCATTCCATTCAACATCATGATGATAACATTCTGAAAGCTCCTTTTCAGTTCCAGTACATTTCACTCCAGTAGTTGAAATCTCATCAGCCTTTCCACCAAAATAGTCTGTTTGTGGGGCGTCTTGAGCAAACGTTAGATTCATTTGTCGGCACACAACGGCCGCTTCAAGTAGAGACCAACCATCACCACAAACAAGGCCCCATGCTGTTTATCAACCAAATTAATAATTGACTTGGATATAGAGTTTGAAAAGTTCGTGAAGAGTGCACAAGCTTTTACTTTGGCTTTCACTATGAGTGAACGCGGCTAGTGAAAGTAAGTAGTTAGCCGGTGAGTATAGTTATAATCTCATTCCCTTTCCCAATATTAGGATAAACCATAATGTAAGAGAAAACTGCAAGCAAATGTACGAAGTCACGGTACAATACAATAATTATAGTTAGTTCGTAGTATGACAAAGCAAGTGCAAAGCTGCATCATTTAATTCCTTTGAGCTAATCTCAGTGTAAGATACAAAAACTTTTCTTTTCCTAAGCCCATGTGTGAGTACAAATTCCACATACTTTTGAAACTTTTTTGCATTCTAAATATCTAACTAAAGCAGAAAACAAAACAATCACACAGATTTTTTTACCCTAATGTTATGCCATAATTTCGTCAGATTCATACTCCAAGCGAAAATCCGCACTTACGATCTTCAATAGAGCTGCGGACTAAAACTCTGCCTTCAGTTGGAACCCGACCTCCAGCCAATTTTACTTTCATTCCCTAGTGAGTAAGTTGGCAAATATTTATATTCCCTTCCATATGTCCCTTTGTCATTATTTTGAAAGCTTTTTAATCCGCCATATAATACTTGTAAGTGACTGACTGACTGTGAGTGAGTATACATATCCTTTACTAACTAACAGTCAGCGTTTCCATTTAAACAACATGGCATTAAGTAGGAACACCACATTATATCTCACCTCCATTTTTTTCAAAGGCACGGATGCGATAGTAGTTGATGGAGTTGACAATAGCTCTTCCACATTTTGACGAGCGCAAATGACACCTGCAGTTTCCTCTTCAGTACAATCATGAGCTCCCCATCCATCATGTCGACAGTTTATCAGCTCACTCTCATTCCCCTCACAGAGCACGTTGTCCAACCAATATCTTTCTAAATTCAAACTGTGTGTTGATGATCCTTGTACCACCCATGTATGGCATGCAATGTGATGATAATGCTCCTGACTATGATTGCGAGACATGACTGCCAAGCCTCATGTCACTTGCCCTTCAAGATATGTCATGTGAACCCATAATTATGATGTAAAGGGAGTGCATATTATTCTTTACTATTAGTCAGTCAGACAAAATACAGGATGTAGTTTGAAAATTTTTATGCATTATGAAACACGGGTAGGGACGAATGAGGCTGACAACTGGAACAATACTAGCCGGTGAGCAATCATTTAGCAATTATTTAGTCGTTGCTCTACTGACCAACTATAGCTGACAATACATGCGGCTAAATGAACACATGAGCAAGTAAAGTTACGAAGTTACCCGCTGGACTTTTCAAATATTTTTTTTAATTAATGGGAAAGATGACCTACTTTCATACATTTGGAGAAAGCTGGAAAATATTTAGATTGGGAATTCCATGGGGAATAGCTATTAGCTTATTGAGGAAGGAAAACTAATACCTATGTTGTTGGTAACAACTTTTTTCGTTTAGTTTGTGCCAGTTAGCAGTAAATATGGAATGTAGGAACATTAAAGTGATTTTATAAACGGTACGTACCTTGGGATCTGCCAAACTTTCCATTGTGTGTGGCTTTAATGTCAACTTTAATTTCAGGGATATTTGATTCTTGAGTGTAACCTAGTTGTCGGCAAACGACACGTGCATCTCTTTCATCCCATTCATCATCACACACGGCGCCCCATCTTTCATCATAGTAGACTTCTACTCTGCCTACGCATCAGTTACACAAAGCAAAGTATTAGATTAGATTGGCGAGCAATGAAAGTGGAAAACGCTGCAATAGCATCTGCTTTTCCAATCAACGTAACTTATCGAGCTTGAAACATGATAATTTATTGAAAAATGTGTTCCAAATTTGCAGCTACGACTGCTAAACGGTCTCTATTTATTAAAACTTCCTTGCTCGGTTAGTGATTTACAGGTTGAAACAAAAAATAATTATTATAGTGTTATCGTTCATCAATGTTTCTCAATTATGATAGCACTAACAGCACTGACTAACAGGATGGACACTAGGTTTTAGTTCGTACTATTCCAGCGCCTAAAACTTTGCTTGGCTGTAGTACGTAAAGTGCCATCTACTGTGAAATAAGTGGATTCCTGAAATCATATAGCCCAAAAATTCAGGCAGTCATGTTGGGAAAAGTGAATTTACTTGGATGCTTGTACTGACTGACTAAACGTGCATCACATACACGACATGGATATGGATTCAACTGGCATTTGTGATGTCTACCAACCACCGTAATAATGTAATCTAAGTAGAACGTGGGAAACTTTTTGACTGCATGCTATTACCTTCATGCTCATTTTGACCGTCAACAAGACGTACAGAGCCTTCTTTCACATGTTTCTGCAAAAGTTTTCTAATGAGAGAAACTTTCTGGATCCGAGCACCACCTCTTCGTCTCACACGTGCTGTGTCCACTTCCGACCCAGTGGCAATTAATGCAATAAGGAGCAAGGAAATGGAAAGGAGTTTGTGATAATTTCCATGTGTTAGCATGATAACAGCTGATGGCAATAATGACACTAACTAACTAACTAACTATTCACGTTGACGTTAGGCACTGATTGATTCAAACTATAGTTAGATTCTTAATTCTCCGAGTGAGTTCCAAACCAAATGTAGTTATTTTAGATTGTAACGAACAACTGAAGACAAATTGATTTCTGTAGATTGTGTACGCAAAACGTATTCGTGTTTCTCTGCAGAGGATTCAGAAACAAGTGAAGATTATTCTCACAAAAGTATATTGACTACAGAAAAAAATTAAGTAGTCTATGTTTTTTTCTCGCCCAGCAGAACTCAATCAGTCTGTGAATGAGAGAGAGCAAAAGACGCATTTTTTGTCACCCTTGTTGACAGTGAATGAGTTCAGAGTAGTCACATTTAAGGTCCATGTATTATACACATGGTGAGAAATGAGAACTTCTCGGAGAACATTACTGCCCACATTGGTGGATTATTTGGTGCATAAAATTTATATTCTTACATTCATGATGAGTCCATCACTATTAGCTGGTTAGTTATAAAGTCCACACATTCAATTTTTTGGCTCAAGGCTGTACTTTTGTCCGACACTATATACTTGTGTTGAATCCAATGCGTGTTCAGAAAAATTTCTGGTACGAAAAATATGTGACCTGCTTCCATATCAACATGAATTTGGAGCATTGAACTACAAGTCGAATTCAATGGAAAACTTCGCGAACCTACTTATACATATTTTTTTAATCACAAAAAAAAGGCGTTGATTTTGAAGACGTGACTTGATGAAGCACGTCTGTTTTTGTCTTCAGACGGAGTAAATTGGATCTAACATTGGATACATTTAATTTTTTTAAGTTACGTTGAGTCGGTTCGTTACATTTGTTGGCTCCTAGTAGATTCGATAAAAACGATTCTAGTTATACCGGAATGATTAACTATTCATTCCGTGTCAGTTAGTAGTTGACGACAATAACTTTTGTATAATCATTTTTGGTAAAATGCCAAAAAATAGAGAATGTGCTGGATTCTCACTGATATTGTAGTTTCAGTCTCACAGTCTGTTAATATGCCGGTTCGGTGTGCAAGCTAACTGCGGAGCTTTGGGACCATCAAAGGAGTTAGAGAAGAATAGTTAGTTACATATGTAGGCGTATGGATCATGTAGAGGTTTAAACTACTAAATTGCTTCCAATTTTAAACTAACGACTGGTTGAAATGAGCACGACTTTATAGATTAAAAATAGTAGTAGGTTTTAAGTTTGCTGGAAACTGGAATCATTAGTGGAAAGAACTGGCTGGCTGAGTGGGATATGATCTAGATCTAGATCTTGAGTCAGAATAGGCACCAATTTATTTATACTACGGTTCGGATTTTATTATTTCTCACTTGAAATGATAATGTCAGTTTTATTACACACAAATGATACAATTATTGGGACAAGAGTATATCCTATCAAAGTAGGCTATTACATACTCAGTATACAGGAGCAGCGAGTAACAAAATATTACACAAGCAAGTAGTAGACATAACTAATATAAATAATGGAATTTCAGTAATTAAAGTCACAAATACATGGTTATAAAAAAAAGTCATGTACGAATAAAGTATGATCAGTATGAGTGTATAAAAAAGTAGCACATTAATAGTGAGAGATTATGCGGAGTATCCCTTTCGTTGAGTTTGTTGGTCAAGTAAGTAGGATTTCAAATTATTTTTGAAATGTCGAAAATCAGTCGAAGAACGAATATTTTCAGGCAACTTATTCCATAGGCTAATGGAATTGTAGTAAAAAGTACTGGTTCCGTAATTAGTTCTTGGTACGCCAGTACAGTGGAGGTTAGTTCGGAGTCTGGTGTAATAAGGGTGAACTAGTGAGTTAGGTGTAGAATAGTCATTAAAGTAGTCAATTTTATAATTAACTATTTTGTACATTAGACACAAAGAAGTATATTGATTGAGATGAGAGAGGAAAAACCACTTAAGATCTGTCGCTATTTCTTCAGCTATAGTATCGAATTTTCGCTTATTCAGAACCAGCCGAGCCAAGGAACGAATAACTTTTTCCACTAGATTCAAATTTTTTTGACTTGTAAGTCCCCAAACTGGACACATGTAGTAAATAAGGGAAAGAACCAATGACTGGCCTAAAACCTTTAAATTTTCCGGTATTAAATAGGAACGAACATTGTAGATGGCTCTGATTCTCATGTAGCACTTTTTAACCAAGTTAGCGATATGATTTTTCCACGTAAGTTTAGAATCCAAAATAAGTCCCAAACACTTTAACTCAGCAGACGCATCCACTGTGACTTCGTTTATATTCATACTGAATGATTTAATTTCCTCCAGGTTGTGATGATTGCTAACGACTAGTACCACAGTTTTTCTTTCATTTAAAGGTAACATGTTTTCATTGGACCAACGGATTATGTTAGTTAAGTCAGTATTCATTTCACTGCGTAAATTCGCCATATTACTTCTGTGCCCCACAAAAGCAAAAGTAGAATCGTCAGCAAAGAATCCAGGCTGAGAATGAATAGCCACTTTTGGAAGATCATTGATAAAAAGATAAAAAAGGATTGGTCCAAGAATACTTCCTTGTGGAACCCCTGCTACTGTCTTTTGCCTTCTTGATACTTTCCCATCATACTCTCCATACTGCTCTCTAGAAGTGAGATAGTCTCGTAGCCAGTGATCAGAGATGTTGTATTGATTCTTTAACTTTTGAAGCAGGAGCTCTCTTGGTACAGTATCGAACGCTTTTTATAAATTCCAGGGATATAACAATACAGAATAATTTTTGGTCCAAGTTTTTTTTTTTAAATCCGTTAGAGCTATCATCGCCATTTCAGTGTTTCGATGTTTTCTGAATCCAAACTGGTACTTTGAGAGTATATTCTTTTCTTCAAGGTATAGTTGTAATCGGTTGTAGTATAGCTTTTCCAGGAGTAACATTAATTTGGCAGAAACTGAAATCGGGCGATAGTCATTCAGACTTTTGGGCTCAGCAATTTTGGCAATCGGTATCACTTTGGTCACTTTCAGTTCCCCGGGAATCACACCAGTGTAAAAACAGGTGTTAGCAAACGCAGTTAAGAATTCAAAAATAATTGGAAGCGGCATTAGTAAATCAATCATGAAATTGGAAACTCCAGTGTGATCCTCTTTTTTTCCTGTTGTATGCTTCATTTTTTTCCAGGCTGTGTACACTTCAGATGGGCTAATTTTTGTGACAGAAAAGTGTTCTTCAAGTGGAACAGTGGTATAAGATAGAGTATGACAAGTATAGTAGTCTTCGGGATTCTGAAATGCAACTGTGCAGAAGTGATGATTAAGTTCATTGACATCAACCTGGCAGATTGTTGAGGATTTCAAATTGTTTGAAGGAAATAATGATTTGAATGTGGACCATAAGTCATTTTTAAGGATTTGTGCTTGAATTTGAGATTTCGCATCATGTTTCATACTCGCTTTGATTAGTTTGCTATACTTTGCAGCTTCAAAATGGCTATAGAGACTCACTGTTTTTCTACTATAATGGTACTGCTTGATTTGGATCAGTCTCTTTGTTTTTCTGGACAACTGAATTCGTACACAATGTGGTTTTTTGCACTTGTACTTCAAGGGTGCAAATAAGTCAATGGATGATTTAACTACTTCCATTATAAACTCATAAGCACTATCACTATCACGAGGCATTTCAAAATTTTCATATGACAGTAGATGAGCTCCTA
>Ga0210040_10004215_pt1 | contig 18920 bp, 7 predicted proteins | sample CryGeyCG12114_NA_FD_185462 | JGI IMG/M metagenome (GOLD analysis project Ga0210040, IMG submission 185462) | Groundwater microbial communities from aquifer - Crystal Geyser CG19_WC_8/21/14_NA (SPAdes) (version 2) | ecosystem: Environmental > Aquatic > Deep subsurface > Groundwater | place: USA...
TAACGCATTCTGAATACTGATGTATGCATTAGTTCCTTAGTTAAATGGCAAATTGGAGTCAATTTGAGCTAAATAGGGATATTACTGAAGAACCTTTGGCAGTTTCAGGGACAATAAGAGATGAATAGGCTGATCATTAAGAAAGCCCGAAAAACTATTTTAGTTAGCTTTTATACATTTTTGCACTTTTCTAATGTATAGTAAATTCATTTCGCATCATTCATTCATTGTCTTCTGCGTCGCAACAACATTGCCATCCAACGTGAAAATGCCGCAAGTACAATCGCAACACATACAAAATTCCGTAGTTGGCACTGGATGAAATATTTTCCACTTTGTGAAAGCAACAAACTTTGGACAGCTTTGCAGTAAGGTGTTATAGCATTATAAGCAACAATTTGAGGACATGCAAGAGTTTTGTAATGTTAATAAAATAAAAAGAGAAAATTATGTCCAAGGCCGCGAGTAGGTGGAATGTATATTTAACAATGAAACTACGTAGAATATACATCTGCAGATGCAAATATTTACATTTTAGTTTTTGGCTCACGTCTTTGTTAGTTTGTTAGTTAGCTATAGTATAGTTAGGATGTGAGTTAGATGTAAGTTTATCCGAAATAAAAGTAGGTTTAATTTGGATAGGATTTCCTGTTTTCAAGTCAAAAAGTTAAGTTCTGGATGACAATAATGGAAATGAGAACGAATGACAGACAGGAGAGCTACAGGCTAGAATTTAGAGTAGGCAATATCGTTTAGTTTACACATAATGAACCTGACAAAATAAAATAATATTTGCAATGTAGAGAATGAAATATTGTTTGCAAAAGTTTCTTTTCGAGTTTCGGATGATATTTATAGAGAACTCTGTTTGCTATTAAAAAATATTTTTGTACAAAAAAAGCCGTCTACAGTTCAGTACTTTCGTTCACACAAAATCACTCTACTTCTATTTTTAAGCGTTTCTATCACAAACCTTAATTGTTTATGACCACGTAAACCCGTTAAACTTTCACGGTAAACAATTCATAAGTAAAAGTTGGTGCTTATGTCTTCCTATTGTTTTCGTCTCTTTTGTCTTTCCGCAACCATCGAGTCTTAAAGTAGACCTATTCATTGCCCTAAAGTTGCAAATTATTATCATTTTCTCACCTGCCTAAGAAAATATAGTGTAACAAAGGAATCCCATTACTACCCCAATTTGAGCCAAAATTTTTGCTCTCGCCTCATTCTACAATCCAATTTAGGGACACAATCCATTCTTCATTTTCTTAAAACAAACACAATTTCCTACTTTGAAAATAAACGACAAATATTCCAGTCCTGTGTTCTTCTTCCCATGTCACCTTCTAAATAACAAATTTTTATTTCCATTCAAATCTCCTCATCCATTTTTCATTCTGTCTCTTGCTTCATATAATTTAAGCACACTACACTAGATACAGTTGTCCCCGAGCATCAACTATCTTCACACTTACCTGTCAAAAATGCAATCATGCATTGCTGTAAACACACGTGAGACTGGGAATACAAATGAAATGAAATCTACGAGTACTTCACTTCCCCAAGCATTAGCCTGACAAGCACAGGATTCTATGCCCAAATGGGTATCTACTGAATCTCCAAAAAAAATCCTATTTCGTATGTGACACGTTCAGCAGGGAATTTTCTCCATCGCTAACCTTCTTTTTCACCTTCATTTGTTACCAAAGGCTCCAGAGAAGGCTCCCATAATAATGTATGCGTGTCATTACATCAAGTAAATATATGGCTGACAAGATTTTTTCTTGCGTCAATAAAACGAATTTCATCCAATCTACGTGCTAAGTTTTTTTCATGGTGTATATGTATATAGTCTAGACTAGAGGAGAAAATCACATTGTAAATAAGTTAAACAAAGAATGGCTCAGGATTACTCAAGTTAGCTATCACAATCCGACAGTCCCTGATGCAATATATTAGGATGCAGTGAACACAATAGGACAGTTTGAAAAAACGCTACAGATTTTACATTCCCTTAGCCTGGAATAAATAAAGCTAATAAAACTTGTTTGCATTAAACCTGCAGAAATAGCAATCAAATTAGGTTGAAAAGGAAAGAATCCAACTGTTTGAAAGAGTAGAATAACAAAGTCGCCTTACTTCGTATATGAAATTCGGTCAATACAATACAGAAAGGAACACATTGAATGTACACTTTTTCATTCATCCATTTTCAGCTCAGATTCTCCCGATCGTAAAGAATTCACCTGTCATTACTCACAGCATGGTGCAAGCCCTAGCGCTTTCCATTTCTTGGCTATCAATTTCATAAAAAAAGGTGAACAAGGGTGGATATCGCATGCAAATAGAATTAAACTAGTTTTACGCTCCATTCCCCTTATGCATTATAAATTGGACTCGTCAAGCTTTGGCGTACCTTAGTTAGTTATTAGCATGGCCGACAGTGCAAATTATGTGGGCCAAAGCCATTTTAATTTTCATCTAGTGGTATGTAGTCAGTTTATTTTTGGGCACGTGCGTATTTCCCAAAGTGCCCATCATCACAAGAGGAGAAAAGCTTGCAATGCAGGGTTCCGTCTAACGTGTATTGGATTTCAATCAATTATAACTACCCAATGAAGCTGGGAAAGAAAATTAGCTATTTTTAGTTGCGTGGGCATTTCTTTATTTCAGTCTGTAATATAATCCTGCAATTCAATCAATCCAATCTATTTTGTAACAAACTACACTTTCCGAGTTTGGTTTAGCTATCAGTTACAGCAGAAATTCGTATTTCTAATTAAAACTTGCTTAATATTGCCAAACTGAATTATATTGGTTATCTTATACGCTATTAATGTCCACTAAATCATTGCCTTAGTTCGATAACAAAATTGGGAGCCAAATTGACGCCTTATGAGAAATTTATACCAACCTACATCATATCTAAAACCCCCCATTGTTAGAATAACAACCCATCCTTGTCATTACAAGAGCAGGTCATAATGGAGCCCATAAATTGCATTAGTGAAGCCAATTAAAGCGTCTTCTTGTACACGGTTGAACTAATAGATTTCACTCAAAGATGATGAATAGAAGATAATATTTTACCCTTGGCAATATTGTCACACATACAAGTCTCTACTATATGAATCAATCTCTGTTGTAATCATAATCCAATCTCGGGTTTTGTTAGTTCTCCCAAAAGTTCTTGGAACTAAATATGCATGCATGCACCCTGCACTTGAGAAAGTTCCCACCTGGGTGAATACAGCGGGAAGTAAAAATGTTTTCAATAAAATGAATTCTCCAGTTTGTTTGTTCACTTTGCCTGAAAGGACATAAATGAAAGTTTGCAATCACCTTGCATTTAATATATACCATAGTGGTAGCTCATTCATGTCAATGTTACAAAGGGTTTCTTCATTTCCTTCCCTCTTTTATCTACACCCAAACAGCAGACTTGAAAAAAAAACTTTCTCCTTTTATTCACACAGTTCAGATGATGGTATTCTTATGTAAACCTCATGACTGTGAAACTTTTGGATCCTGTGTGGTAAACTTTTCTTTGCATATGCATGCTACTCTACTTCACAGAAAGTAACTACACACACACATACTATGATGGCATGCATATCGATCTTTTCTTGAGAAAGTAACACACACAAAAGTCTATGTGTGTGTCTCTTTAAACTATTCAATTCACACTCTGACTATTTACGTACTTCTATACTAACGCATTACATATGATGGGTGACTTGATCCCTAAAGGAAAACATATATAGCATTTTTAACCATCGTAGAGTTTGAAGGGTAGTATCGAATAACAAATTAAATTGCTGGAAAAGACCTTACACTTACAATGTTTATCCTCAACCTGTTTGTCGCTTATTGGGCTGGAACTTTGCAAAATATGTAGCTCATTTACCATATTAGGTAGATGCACAGAATTAAGCCCTCAAGTTAAAGCTCACTCCAGAAAAGGATTAGTTTAACTAAAGTTGAATGTATACCTGGCTGCAATTAAAAAATTAATCAAAGATTTGTTAGTTTCGAGATTTTTTCCATGGAAAAGCCTAAAGGAAAATCTCAAAATCAACATTTTTGCTACATAACAGCTGATGCAGTGAAGTTTGAGCGGGAGTCGCTAATATTTCGGGAGTAATCTGAGTATTATTTTAGTAATTTTGCAAAGTTTCAATCCAACAAGCGACAAACAAGTCAAGGAGTCACATTGTTACAATAGTTAGTTAGTTTGCTATAGATAAGAATCCTTCGTTTTTTATAGCACCGGCTTTGGTGTTAGATTCCGTAAGATATTTGGCAAAGAAAGAATTCTTAAATTTCACAAAATTGAGCTACTTTCAAGAGTTCTAGACAATTTATAGCCTGCTTTGTTGCATGACATAGATCAAGTTTAATTCCAACCCATAATCAAGGATAGGGAACAAGTGACAAGAAATTTCACACTGCCGTACACTAGAGTTCTTGAGATTCTTGACTTCAGGATTCCAAGCAGATTTATGTGTACGTAGGAGCATTGATGTAGTGATTGATGATTTGTGCAGCTTAGAATGCCGTTAGATTGAATGTATATTCTAAACTACGCAGTAAGTAAGCATAAAATGGAGCAATTTTATCCCATGGTGAGCATATTTCGTTGCAAAAAAATTATTTGACTTTTTTATTCTACCCAAAAAAGTCAGGTACGAGCAATCAACAACCTTATTTAGCTAATCAGCAGTATAAACAAATGAAAAATTATGCATTACCTGGAAAACTCAATCATAAAAAAGATGTTGAACTTTCCTTGATACATATGGATGTTCATGTATATATGTTCCAGTGATGCATAAACAACAGATTTATAAAAACGTGAAGCCAGTTCAAAGAGAACTGATATTGTAATAAGACGTTAAGTATTTAATAAAAATGTAATGTTTTGCTTGCAAAAATGAGTCTGAAAACAGTCGTTATTATCTGCTTGTTAAAGTAGCTAACTATTCATGTTTAAATTTTCGCCTGTGTATTTAGTTTCTGAAACTCGAGTTTGAAGAAATGTGAACCTCTTGTATAATATTTACTCAGACAAAGTATTACATAGACACCGGAATAGGGAGCCCAACAGATTTCTGGAGCAGTGAGTAAGTACGTAACTCGCGCTCAAATTTCATTTCCTTTAATTGATCTTTGAGACCTGACTCGGATTCAGTTATTCATACATAGATAAATATATAGAAAGCTACTGAACTTCAGCTACTAAACTCTGCTTTATGTGGATAAAGCATACTTATTGGAATCACGTTGGCTAAAAGTGAAACGTGTTTCTCGTTGAATTTCAAAGTTTAAATGATAGTGTATGAAAGTACCACAGCTTCAACTAACTCACATAGTTACAGTTAGCTTGTTAGTTTTATACCAAAATTTGACGCCGTTTGCAGCAGTGGACAAGAAAAGTTTATGGGATGGAATGAACATGAAAGAGATAGGAAAGTTTTGAGAGTATGAACAGCGTACTTTTGATGTTACGCTTTCATTCTAGTGAAATAAAAGACTGTTTTCACCACAGGTAAACTGATTATCGATTATTTGCTTCTTTTGACATAAAATGAAAATTGCTCAATGGAATTTGATAGCGAAAATAGGTTTTCCACAATAATGCCTTTTAATGTTGGAGATGAAACCATTACTATAGAATGGGTAACATCATCATCGAAAATTCCTTCATTCATTTATTCAACAATGTTGAAAAAACATTGCAAACGCTGGGAGCTATAAAAATATCTTTTTCAAACTCAACAGTTGTTAAATGCATTTAGAGCATGACGCAAATTGAGTTCTTTTTTGGATCCAATTAAAAGTTTTATCCCGAGGTATGATAAACATTTTTATATTAAAACTTACCCATAATGCCTTTTCTTCTCTTGGTGCTCAGCCAGAAGAGTTAGATTTGGAAAAATTCGTTCACACACATCACAAGTTCGTCGCTCAATATCCTCATCTTCGTCTTCTTCATCTGGAATAAAAAGTTTCACAAACTTATTCACCTTGTGACAGTCAAATCCAAGAGATGTTCACAAAAAACATGAGCTAGGGAATAGGTTCTATAATAGAAACTCATTTCAACATAATTTCCTCAGGGCGAAAAAATATTCCCACTCCATAAGGACACTAATACATCATTCTTGTAACTAACTAACAAACTACCTTATGCGCTACTAAAAGTATGAGTAGGGGTACGATATTTGTCTTGTCCATTAGTTAACGACACGTTTAATAAATGTTATGCGACGCATAGGGACTTTTCTTGTTTTAAAGAGTTTGCTTGAATTATGATGAAAAAAGGTTTCCTCCAAAAGCTTATTTCACTTCTTGACCTCATTGTCCTAATGGACAAATGTTGTGAACGAACACAAACAAGGTTTTATTGATAAACCAGAAGGGAATTTCATTCACAGCTCGTTGAGTTTCTGATGAATATTGACGTCCAAAGGAGTTCACTACTACTGCGACTCAAGTGTGCAAGTAATCATGGAAGGAGAATAGAAATGAAATGTGAGGGAAACTTATAGTATAGAGTGAGTGAAAGTCAGTGACTGAGATAGTAAGTACAAGTAGAACTTTCTACGTTTATTAAAAGTTATAGAGGCGGAATCTATACAGGCTACCAGTTATACAGTCCTTTGTAATAACAAACTAGTTTATGCTGTATAGTTGTAATGCACTTGCACAGCTCTTTGTTTTTAACAAAGGGAGCACAGAAACGGGGGAAAGCAATGATCAGATTTGTTACATTCCAGTAGTAACTGTAGATAGTTACAGGTACTACTGATAATTCGGTGGGCAAGTACTAATTGTTGCAGCATATGAATGTACTACCTTAGTTACGATGCATGGTTTATTTTAGTGACCACGGTAGATTTTCTAATGAAAGGAGCACACACCAAAGAAACTATTCTTTGAAGGGCATATAGCGTGAGTAAAACCCTAATATCTGAGAAAGAAATAATTTTGAGCGGGTCTAGTACACCGCCATGTTGATTTCATTTCACTTCACTCCCTCCACTTGAACAAACAACTGCAAATGGGAAGTTAATTACGAAAATCTATTATTCATTCTCATGACGCAGTCTCTATATGGTGAGATAAGAACAGACAGCATATTTTATTCATGTGAGCAAAGAAAGTTTACTCTGCACAAAGTTTGTTGTTCAACCTCTTTGTGAGCTCAAAACCACAGGAATGGTTTCAACCTTGTGAGCAAAGTCATTTCATAGCAGAGGTAGACTTTGGAAAAAATTAGAGATCAAAAAGAGAAAAAAAAACAATAGAATTTAGCTCAACTTTTATCATCCCACGGAATAAGATGATGAGAAAATGTGAAAGCAATGGCTTCACTGGAGATGAGTAGAAGCATTTGAAACACACTACGAGCTCTCTCAGTATTGCATACTAGGAGGAAATAAATCTTTTAAAAGCAGAGTTTATAACTGGGCAACATACTACTAGATTTACAATTTAAATATCAATCACATCCTGAAGACTTGTCCTTTCATTATTTGTACAAAACTTTATGAGCGAATACTTTATTTTCCGATCCCACTTACAATGTATGTCTGCAATGTTGGTAAGCAATTTTCTTGCAAATGCTTTAGCCTTTCTTACATTTTCTATTTAGTTCAGGCATCTACAAAAAATCCGGAAAAATTGGGCTCAAAATCGAGATTCATTTATCGATTTTTCATACGGAAAATGCATGTGAAAATTTGGTGAAGACCCTTGCTACATTTTCCTTATTTTAACTCCAAGTTAAATTATTTTCATGAATTTTGCTATTGCCGCATCGGATTACATTATTTTGAGTGTATAACAAGAGGGTTGTAGTTGTAGGAAGATTTGTGTCCATTTTCAAGAAAATAGCTGATGAACATATTGCAGACTTACATTGTTAAAAATCCTATGATAAACATGAAATGCGGACTTAGTGAGTATACTAATGTTTTTTTGAACCAAAATTCAAATCCTAGAGTGCTATCAACTCAAGTATCACAAGAAGAATATTGCGCATTCGTTCGTTCGCTTACTCAGCCTACCTAAAAAACTTTCTTGCAATAGGTTAACTACGTAAACTAAAGTAAAAATACAAATGAGAGTGATTGCACAATGTTAGTGTACTTTGCAAGTTTCAAGAACCAAACTATGCTATAGTGAATGTGTTTTATACATTCATTTCCCTCCCATTGGAATAGCTTTTACTTTTTCCAGTTGTATTGCTAGTGACAAAATGTATTCAAATCACTCGCATATGTTGACAGAGAAAGAGAGAAAATGGATAACGAGTTAAAAGTAGTGTTCATTCTGTGGAACAAAGTAAACCTGTCAGCATCATTTCTACGAATGTCTGACGCTTTTTGGAAACAACTTTTCTTTGCTTGTCGACAAAACAATGCGTCATATTGGCAACATGAGCAGGAATTGTGTGCATGTTTTTTTGTAAAGAGTAAAGTTGTTCAGTTGCTAGCTACTTCCTCTGGATCGTGGATATATTTGAGGGATCCCATTATTACTATTTTGGAATGTTATACCATGTATAATACATAAGGTAGTTTGAAGCAAGAGTAATTAATTACAGCATAGTTTTGGAAAATAGCTATGTGAAGGTAGGAAACAAATATTTTTTCTCATTAAAAGAATGGAGATGTATACATAATTTGGTTTTCATAGTTAACAAGGATTGGTTCCTAAGCAAAAGTAGTCAAATTCGTGATTAGTAAAAAATATACAGGAAAGGGCAATGAGGAAAAAAAGAAAGCGAGTAAGCCTTCAAAAACCAGAGCACTGTTATTATCTCCTTGAGCTGGAGAGGTAAAGAAAAGATGATTATCATGGGGCCTAAAAATTAATCTTGAGTTGTATTCAATTATTCAATGAAAACGGCTGCGTGCTATCAACACTGTAGATTGCTTTTGGCTGTTAATGCTAAAAGCATTTCTCAAAATTATATGAATTAGAGTAGTTGAACTGTTCATGGGAGTAGTTTGTAACATTTTTTTTTACATCACAATAACCTTTTAGTTTTAGTGTGCCTATCCATTAGTCAGTCAGTGTTTGGTTTTCAGATGAAAAAAAGCTTTCACAAAGTTTTATGCATACGGTTGCTACTAAAATGTACATACATGAACAGTTTCGTTTGTGGTAGGTTTGGGAAAAATTTGGAATTCCTTCAACCTGAAGGACTGGAGAAGTAGGATGTTGTTTTTATGCATGTGGTTTTTTAAAGCTTACTGGAATCTAAATAATTTAGTGTGCAAGAATAAAAGAAACAGCTGAAGGAACAAGTAGTTACTATTTAATGGATTCTAAAAATCTTATGAACGCCTTGTGCTCAGCATTAAATGTTAATGAGAATTCTAAGTAAGTACACAGTTGGTACAAACCGACATACTTATTGTTGGGACAAGCAATTCTTTTAAATTACCATTTCGTGCAGCTGTACACTTTTTAATCTAAACAACAGACGTGCTTTCTTGTTTGCTGCAAAAAAAAGTGCACAAGACTACAGAGGAACGTAATTTCTTCCAAAGAGAAAGGTTTAATTTTTGAACACGCAATGATAAAATCTCTGAAAATTTGGAACCCTGGGGAAATAAATGAAGATAGAGAAAGGTTCATATATTTTTCAGATTTTAGGAAAGGAAATCAAGAAATGATGAGTATAAACGTAATTGAATAGTTTTCAGATTCTTGAAGCGCAGCATTTATTTTGGGAAAAACTCTTGAAGAAAAGAATGAGAACTTTCCATCTTCTTGGAAGGAATATTTTTCACAAAGAGGTACTCTACTTTGCTGTGTTGGACTAAATGCAATTGATTAGAAAATGCGTTTAACTGTTCCTTGATTGATCACAAAGATTTGATTAAAGACAAAACTTTTAGTGCTTTTAGGTAGAGATTTTTTGGCAAGCAATTTATTTCAAGTGACCAGGGACAAAAACATTTATTCACTCAAGAATTCTATCCAACGGATGGGAAATTGATTACATGAATCACATTTCATTCCCAAACCTAGATTTCATCTTCAAATTTCATGGTGCACACTGTAATTGAAAATTGGTTATTTCCCAAAGAGGGTATTTTTCTTGAACTAAGTGATAGCCATAGTTCAAGTAATGCAACCAGAAGGTGAATAGTGTAGTTGAAATTGAAGAAACAGGACAAACTCCGCATCATCATTACACCATGGCCCTTAGCGAAAAAAAATCAATACAACTTGTCCAGAGTGACCAGCCATAGAAAATAATAAGTCCCAGCCAAGATTTTTTTTCTTCTCAACTTTTCTTTTTGAATGGGGAAAATGTATTTGAGCGACAGATATCTGTTGTTTCCTCTCATTTTTTTGTAGACAACAAAAATCGCACATCTCTCTAAAAAGATGCCCATCAATTGCATGCTTTTTAAAGCTTACTTTTCCCAGGAAAGTATAATACTTTTGCTTTCACTACTAAGGTATAAAAGTTATTTCTCTTTTCAGGGAAAAATCTTCTTTGTTACTCATATCCAGTACAAGCCGGAATAAAAGAAAAAATCGAACTTGGCAATCATGAAGTTGAAATCGATCGGAGAATATTATATGTGTATGGCTATGTATAATGTATTCTGTAGTCAGTTAAACTCGTATTAATAATATATAATGTAGCTTTAATCACCCAAAATGTATACAACATACAAGTATCTTGCATCACGTGTGTGCGTGAGTTTACGAGCCTAACGTCTATAATAGTGAGCGAAGTGAAGCTACTTTAAGCAAATAAACTGTCCGTCACTCTGTCTGTCTGTCTGTCATGTTGACTGTTTGTCCAGTCCTGTTGGAACTGAGAGTTCCCAACGTTAATTTCATTATGCTTTAGTAGATTCATTAAATTTATATTTTGTTTTTAGAGGTCAGGCAAAATGGGACAAAAAAATTGGTTTTTAAGCACGCGCGTTTTTTACATATGCTCAATTCTTGGTTGATTTGACTGAAATTTGACATTTATGGGCTGTGAGAGACAAAAAACAACTATGGTCTCCATATATGCGCCTTTTAAAAAAATAGCCAGTTCTTGATCGATTAACCTTAAGTATTTATTAGTTGTAAGATATGCCAAACAAAATTATGATAGAAAAATAAACTATTGTTTGCAATATGTAACGTGCTCAATACTTTTATATATCCACTTGCTGTGGTTTATTTCTTAGGCTTTTTTGAATTGCCATCGCCATGCAGGTTAACTTGTAGTAATAAAAGTCACACAAAGTCAGATCATTATGCAGGATTACAAAGAAGAGGGATAAAAAGGCGTGTGCCATTTATTATCATCATCATTAAATTCCTTCTGGTTCATGGAATCTGCTCATTGTGACTCCTGTACAAACAAGCTGGAGTGGAGAGAAGCGGATATATTGAGCTAAACGTAATATGATCGAGAAAATAAGGATACTTTTTCCAAGACACTTGGTTGCCAAGTTTGACTTTATTACCGAGAATCCACGAAACAAATGGACCCGTCCGTGGATTCCTAACTTTTTGAGTCATGTAATGAAAAACTGAAGTGGGGAAAATTTTACTACAGCCCCTGCAGCTCTTGGAAGTGAGTGTTTGACGGGATGAAAATGAATATTTTCATTTAATCTTGCATTTTCCTCTATAAAAGTTTATTTTAATAAACTTCAAAGCACAAAGTGACTCTATCGGAGAAAAAATTTGAAAAAAGTTTTCAAAACTTGTTTTACCTACACACTACACACGCAGTTTCTCCAAGCACTAAGCGCAATTTTCCGACGCTTTACTCTTTCCATATTTTTCCAGACAGGCAATAATTATTATAAAAATTACTGTTGACTTCAGCAGAGTGTGGAATTGAAGCAAATTGCAAGCAATGTTAAAAAAAGTTGCATCTAACGAACTGAAACTAAAGGAGTTTTTTCATCTTAATTGACCAGTCTACTTTATTGCCGACGATGCTGCTTTGAGCATTAAATTAATTTCAGTATGCATATGGACAAAGCATTACGTAGCAGCACACTTGTCAGCAGTGGCTTTAGTGTGAAAACCTTTCCATTACTGTTGATTAGAGTCCTAGGGAGAAAAATCAAGGCGTTCTTTCATCCTCACAATCACCATTAGTATATATTTAGCTCTAGTTAGTGATGACGAGTGCCAAAGTGCTTTGAAGCTTTCAACACAAAACTCAATACAGTAAACGAACCACTACAAATGATAATATATTGTTCTTTGGAGCACGAGTGTTTTGCTCCCAACAGAAAAGTTGGTTAGTTAATCAACACAAAGGAAATGAAAATGTGGCAAGTGAACCTTTTCTCATTAACACTCGTCATCAATACAAAGAATCTATGCTCACAAATGAATTGCAATTGAATCCACTCAAGTGAACTAACTACATGCAACCATGAGATTCACCTGAGGTTACTTACTGTTGGTAAATGATTGAATGTGTGAGAATACACACTACAAACACGCATAAACTTGATTTACTTGGGTTCACAAAATGTAAACGCAGACAAACTTCTTTCATTACTGGGAGTAAAAGTCAACTTGACTTTTAAGAGAAGCCTGGGAAAGTTCACAAGCAAATACAGTCAATTCCTCGTCGGTCAGTAAGTAGTAGTAGTAAATAGCCTGAAAATGTTGATAAAGGGAAAGTATTTGAACACTCCAGAGCAGAAACCCTTGTGACAGAGATTTTGTATAATCTGTAGCCATTTGGTAGCAAAAGAGCTTACTCGGAAACGGACGACCAGCTGTGTCCTTTGCATGTCAACAAAGTAATGGGCAATGTCACATGCAAGAACAGATTTCGGTTTACATGAGCATTGAAAAAGGATGACACGATGTCATTATAGAACAATATCTAGCTACCTGTCTGTCGCACGTCTCCATGTATTTATACATTCAGTATGCTCAGTTTTAACAGAGAAAGTGGAATTAGCTATGAGGGCAAACAAGAGCATGTATAAGACTTGCGGACGCCCATTAGGTCTACTTACCATGTTGCTCTTATACTTTTAGAACCTTGAATAGCGCATCAATATCAATTTGCCGTCATTAGATTCTATCAGCGAGATATCCGGCCGTCAACTTTGGAGCTAAAGTTTTGTAATCAGTTGAACCTTTCATGCCTTTGATCATGAAGAACTTAAAACTTTTTCTATGAATTAATTAGTGGAACATAGCTATTGAAAATTTTAATTACCTCTCTTTCCCAATAACAGATTTAAATATTGCTTGGTGGTAAATAGAAAAAAACTTATGTAACTGATCTAAGATTAAGATTGTTCCTTCAGACTTGTATTAAAAACTTTTGTTCGTAAAAGAAGCACCATAAAGATAAGGAAAAAACTGAAGATTGCAAATTACGACGTATTATAGCCATAAAGAGGGTACTGCAGAATGCTGAATGGGAACGATTCAGAGAGATATGAAAGTTTGCTCGAATGTGCCCAACAACATGCATTTAGTTCGATGTTAATATTTCGCACATGCATTCATGTATGCCATCTCTTTTGTCTTTGTGAATAACATAGACACTTTGACAATTTTGGGTGTGCTGCACATTCTCATTATTTACTTGCTAACGAAAGTCGAATACAGAGATAGCAAAATTGTTATGTAAAGCGTGAAATAAAACGAGTTAGTTGATGAGCTGGGTAGCTGGGTTCAACTCCGCACAATCAGTGAAGTATGCAAACCAGTTTATGGGAGAAATGACGCATTTGTGCGATGGAATGAAATGAAACTACTACGTAACTTGGCACTGTCGGATTTATAATTCCTATTCCTCTTCTTTCGTGTGTCCATTGAACAGTTCAAAATCTCGCCTACAGCTAGTGATTTAAACAATAGTTTGACGAAACAAATAATAACAGAGAATTCACACTCGCTTTCATGCCTGGTAATCAATTACTCTAAAAGGAAAGCGACACTAACTGTAATGAAAACACACATGTTGGTTACAGTTCCCCCGAAAATGTGTGTCCACCACAGGAGTCCAGCATTTCTAGGACGCTAAAATGATTACTGCTCAAGAAAAATTTGAAAGCCCGATATGATGGATGAGTGTTAATCAAATAGACTATAAGTCTTTAAACCCCGATAGCAAAACTAAAACTAAAAGTATAACTAAAAGGGAAAACAGTCATCGCCTTATCGCCTACAAGTGTACGCTACGCATTTCCTAATGAAAATACAAAATAACTTACCAGTGAACTGATTGTGCACAACATGGTCCTTTCTCTGAACTCGCTCATTGCCAAAGTGATGATGACTCCTGCTGGTACTAATAACAGGTCGGTCACTTGCCAATTTCGAGTACTCACTTCCCGACGCACTCCGCCATAGACGGGATATAAAGTTTTTGGTACTAGTCGTCGTAGTATTACAACCGGTGACACTGCTACTACTACTCCTTCCGTCGTCAACAATAACTGCTGGATCGGTGTTGAAACCTTGATCTCTAGTATTGTGGACACAATTTGAATTGTTTTTTCGATCCGTATGATTACTATTGTTGCGGCGATCATTGCCATTGTTATTATCACTATGGGTGGTAACCAAATTATATTCATTGGTTTGGTAACTACTGGCTCGACTAGTATTATCCCTGGTGGTGTTTGCGAATATATTCCGACTGGGTTTCTCTTGATGATCAAACGGTTTGGTCACTTCCTCGTCTTCTTCGTCATCGTCTGAAGATGAATGGAATTGAAAATGTTGTTGATGCGAGTAGTGAACTAAAGTGACCGCACTCTTATTCCCGTTTCTATCACTTACTACGTAGGCAGAAAATGGGCACGACGGAGAAGATGACATGTGCCCTTGTTTCCTCCTTTTGGCAACGGTCGTAGCAACAGTAGTACAGTCTTTGCTTCCATTTGTGCCCATGTTGGTAGGTAATGATGAATCGGTAGTTGTACAAGAAAGTTTCTCGGTCGGTTCGATGTTGTCTTGATCTTCGTCACAGGTTTCCAATCGGTCGTATGAGGATTCACTTTTACTCACAGCTCCTGTAGAAACAACAAAGAAAAGGAAAGGCTGTTAGACTTCTAGACTAGAAATACTTCTCAATCACCTTTTTTTGATTCTACTATAATTGTCCAGATCAGGCCTACTTTTGCGTACCACGGTTTAATGTCTTATCAGTATCTACTTTGCCAAATGTCGGCTTGTGCAAGCTGCACAGCTTGTTAGGAATGGAGACTAACTAACTACAGGAGAAAAGGACAAAACAATTGAATCTGTTGAAATTGTAGGAGCGAATAGAAATAGTAAAGACCAGTGGGGGGTCTAGGATCTATATATTTTTTGTCATTTGAAAACACCGTGAGTTAGTAAGCAAGGAACAACAATGTTATGGGAAAAACACAGTGTGCGTCTCCTTTCAGAGTTGTTTGTTTTTAGATGGGTTGGTTGACAAAGGACGCGATCTTTAGCGCATGCGTAGTGCACTGATACAATACAATTGACTTAACTACTCTCACCACTCACATTACCCACCATCATTCTCAACTACTTGGAACTAAATCGTTGTAATATAAAGACTTATTTCCGTTTAAAATTATCTTGGGAAACTAATCTTATAGTGCCTACGAATACGAAACGAACGAGTTAGGCTTGATTATTTACTATAAGACCATCAACTATTTGGTCGATCGGCGTTGATATCCCAGTTGCTAAATTATGAATGAAAAATGCCAATTTGGTTTCTGTGTAAGCCCTGAGATACAAAACTATAGGGAGAAATAGTCTAGTTAATAGTTTGAAACGTTTGAAACAAATTTAGGGGCGACTAGAAACTGACTTGTGTGTTTATTTATTTGCACTTGGACATAATCCGGGATGATGAAAGAGGAAAGTTTCTGTATATCAGTGTTATTTATCATGAGTAAATATTGTGCACGAGTATTATCCATAGTTTATTACCGGTACACAACATAATCATAACATATGGAGTCAAGTTTTAAATCCCGTGAATTGAGACAGGAAGGGAAAGTGCAAAAAAGTTTTTGTACTGTAGACAGCCAGAAATGGGATAAAAACATGGTTTGTTTTGCAACGCAGCAAACGAATACAAATGCAATGTTTTTTTTTTGGCACGATAAGTAACATTTTATCGTAAAACAAGCGTCCAAGAATTTTTCTACTACGTTTTATCTGTAACTTATGAATACATAACAGGCATTTCGACTTTCCCTAATTTAGTCTTTACATATAGGTTTTTTCGGCACCATATACTCTAGTGAGCAAGAAAAAGAAAAATGGGCTGGAAACTAATAAATAATGCTTCATGTTCTCCATAGCTGCTGCTTGGGACTATTTACTAACATACCAGCTATCTGTTCTATTGTCGCGTGCATGAGTTGTGACCAAAGGGACCCAAGAATAAAATATGAGGCGGTTTAAAGCTACTATAAAAAATTGCTCTGTTTGCTCATGTCTCCATTTATTTGCCCCAATGTACTTATTTGATTCTACACCAGTGACACTGATGTAGAAATCTTCTTCACTGCACTAGGTGTACTGCGAGTGTGAAACTTATTTCTTTGGTAAGACCTTTTCATACGTCTTTTTCAAGTTTTTGCTGATAGCCAGTGTGATCTTTCATTCCCCGGGATTTACTTAATGTACTATGAGTCATGTGGACTACCTTGTGCGCTCATATATATACTCTTTCATAACAATGTTTTGTTAAGAAATCTATAATGCGCTATAATATATGTACCTTAAAGATCAGTCGTGCTCTCAAGCAATCCGCTGAGTATTTATTTATTTATTTTCCAAGGCAAACACAATTCACGGAATCGTATGTGTGCAAAAGCCTATCACACGCAAAAGAAGACACGCAGATGTGTCATTACCGAGATAAGATTAGAAGCCCAGAGTGGAGCTTGGTAAAGAACTGGCAACATTTTTTGCAAACAAGCAAACAAGGATTTATTTATATAATACAGACACGTAAAAAAAGAGCAAACACAAGGACAGTCTGTGAGATAGGATTTTGTTCATGTTTACACATATCAACTGGAACGTGCTTTTCTTTACCTCCCTCCCGTGGAAGTAAATTAACAGCCTCGTGTAAAACAAAAGATCCTCGTAATAAATAAATATAATGCGCGTAGATTACAATAGCCAGACAATGATACTTTTTTTCTGAATTAAACACGTAGCTCGTGTGTATCGTTCGACACACATATGTATGTTTAGCTACTGCTGCGCTAATAATGAAATAACGATGATTAAAAACGAAAACACTGCAGCACATGCTAGAGCGTGCTAATGTGTTCGTGCGCTTTGTCTATTTCATTTGTCTATTATTTCATTTGTCTGTACATTCGGAACATGGACGAGCTGTCGGTTCATTTACCATTACCACTGACTGACTATGTGTGCAAAATGTAAGTAAGTAACTAACTAACTGAAGTTTCACCAACCAACTAAACTATACAGAAAAGGGTTCATACCATAACTTGGAGCTGTAATGACACCCGAGAGAGAGAAATTGCTTGCAAACGTTTTCCACAGAGTTCGAAATGAGGATTTGGACACAACCATGCCTCGCTTTCAAGTCTACAGTCTGTGGGTTGATGATAGCAGCTCCGGCAGCCGTTTGTAATAATAATGATAACCACGATAACTAAATGGAACGTACTAAACAATGAAAGATGCTGGTTGGTTGGATGTAATACTACTTATAATTTTATGAACGCAGCTTTCACTTGCAATCCTGTGGGACTTGATGTACTATATTTTAGGTACAATTAGAAGTCGGTCTCTTTCAACAATCCTATCAATTCTGTTCAGCTTTCGTTAGTTAGTTAGTTCCAATAGGGATTTATAAATGAGCTTGCGGTATGTACTCAAGATCAAGTATACTCGAATGGTGGGAAAAAGAGCACGAGAGGAATGTGACTCCGGTTACAGCTCTCACTTACGACTGACTACATGGGAATGAAATGTGAGCCAGATATATAACGGTAATAATGATGGCCACAGTTAGAGCGGAACTTCCCTCACGTTCCCTACTACTTCTCGTTTTTAGCTTGATGCGAGTGGGTAGTATACTACTACGGTAGTGCTTTTTGTAGGCACAGAACCCGAGGAAAAGTGAATGCTTTTGTTGCACAAGACTGTCGAGTTGAACTTTGTAAGTTTCCTGGATTTCATTGGCCAGCAACACTGGATTCGAGAAGCTCTAATATTTCTGTGTGTCTAGTCCAGTAAAGAAAGAAACTAACTAACTAACTAACTATACTAACTGTATACGAATTGACGAATTCCCATGTCGAGTCCAGCCACCATGGGGAAAGTAAATGGAGAAAGCAAGTAAGTAAGTGGCAGTATGTGGATGCTTGGGCTTGTCCATATGTTCGTATTCGTTGAGTGAATTTATTCTACATTAGATGATGGAGTTAAGCTAAAAGTTCTTATGGTCGGTATTTAGCTTGATAGGAATGATGGGTTCTGTAAAACCGGTGATTTAATATGATCGATTGGAGGAAAATGAAGTAGAGTGAATTGAGTTTCAGCTCAGCTCCTTTGTGAATTCTGATAGCATTCTGAAACTAGATAGATTTTTTTCCGGTAGATTTTGCTACTTAAAAGGAAAGCACGAATCCCTGATAAATAATAATTGTCCTGTATGGAAGTATAGTAGCAGGCTAATGCTGGAAGCTGGAGTAATTACTTTTGCCATTTATTTATCATCTTGGCTTGTTCATCGGATTATAGACGGTGAGCAAAGGAATTTGAATTTGGAATTCAGTAATAATCCATACCAGCGGACAGAGTGGGATTGAACTTCATAAATTTTGATATCCATAGTCGCAGTTGTGATTGTAAAGGAGTTGAATCTTTTAACACAGTAAGTTAGAATTTAAAATGCTAGT
>Ga0210040_10004216_pt1 | contig 18919 bp, 13 predicted proteins | sample CryGeyCG12114_NA_FD_185462 | JGI IMG/M metagenome (GOLD analysis project Ga0210040, IMG submission 185462) | Groundwater microbial communities from aquifer - Crystal Geyser CG19_WC_8/21/14_NA (SPAdes) (version 2) | ecosystem: Environmental > Aquatic > Deep subsurface > Groundwater | place: USA...
CGCCGAGCTGGAGATCCGGGCCAAGCAGACCATCAACGCCACCGGGGTCTGGATCACCGAGCTCCAGGAGATGCTCGGCGGCCGCGCCCCGTTCACCGTCCGGGCCTCCAAGGGGGTCCACCTGGTGGTGCCGCGGGACCGGATCAACGCCCGCTCGGGGCTGATCAGCCGGACCGAGAAGAGCCTGCTGTTCATCGTGCCCTGGGGCGCCCACTGGATCGTGGGCACCACCGACACCGACTGGCCCCTGGACCGCGCCCACCCGGCGGCCAGCTCGGCCGACATCGACTACCTGCTCGGGCACGCGAACGCCCTGCTCGCCGACCCGCTCACCCGCGACGACGTGGTCGGGGCCTACGCGGGGCTCCGGCCGCTGCTCTCGGGAGAGTCCGACTCCACCTCGACGCTGTCCCGCGAGCACGCCGTCGCCTCGCCGGTGCGCGGGCTGACCATGGTGGCGGGCGGCAAGTACACGACGTACCGGGTGATGGCCGCCGACGCGGTGGACGCGGTGGTCCGCGAGCTGCCGCAGAAGGTGCCCGCCTCGTGCACCGCCGACGTGCCGCTGATCGGGGCCGAGGGCTACCACGGGCTGTGGAACGCCCGTCAGCTGCTCGCCGAGGAGACGGGGCTGCGGCTGGCGCAGGTCGAGCACCTGCTCAACCGCTACGGCTCGCTCATCCCGGAGCTGCTGGAGCTGGTGCGCGCCCGGCCCGAGCTGGCCGAACCGCTGGCCGGGGCGCCGGAGTACCTGCGGGTGGAAGCGGTCTACGCGGCCTCCCACGAGGGCGCCCTGCACCTGGACGACCTGCTGGCGCGCCGGACCCGCATCTCCATCGAGACCTGGGACCGCGGGCTCACCGCCGCCCCCGAGGTCGCCGCCCTGGTGGCGCCGGTGCTCGGCTGGGACGACGCGGACGTGGCCCGCGAGGTCGAGCACTACCGGCTGCGGGTCGCCGCCGAGCGCGAGTCCCAGCACCAACCCGACGACCTCTCCGCCGACGCGGCCCGGCTCGGCGCCCCCGACGTCCGACTCCCCCGCGGCTGACCCCGGCGGGCCCAGGCCCGACGGCGCGACGGACTGCTGGCCAGGGCCTGCTCACCGGGCCGGTCGACGGGCGCGCAGGACCAGCGGGCCGGTCGGCGGTAACGTCACGGGCATGCCGTCGCTCAACCCACACCTGCGCACGGCCCGCGACTTCCTGGTGCAGCACCGAGACGACTACGACGTCGCCTACGCCGGGTTCAGCTGGCCGGACCTGCCGCTCTTCAACTTCGCCACCGACTGGTTCGACGGGCTGGCCGAGGAGGACCCGGACGGACTGGCCCTGTGGGTGCTGGACGGCGACTCCGACACCCGGCTGACCTTCGCCCAGCTGGCCGACCGCTCGGTGGCCGTGGCGCAGTACCTGCACCACCTCGGGCTGCGCCGGGGCGACCGGGTGCTGGTGGTGCTGGGCAACGTCGTCCCGCTGTGGGAGGTGATGCTGGGCGCGATCCGGCTCGGGGCGGTCGTCATCCCGGCCACGCCGCAGCTGGCACCCGCGGACCTGGCCGACCGGGTGGCCCGCGGGGACGCCCGGTTGCTGGTGGCCGACCGCGCCGACGTGGACAAGTTCGCCGCCCTCGAGCTGCCGCTGGGCCGGCTGGTCGTCGGGTCCGCCCCCGCGGGCGAGCCGGACGTCCCGGAGGGCTGGCTGGACTACCGCCGGGTCGACGACTTCGTCCACGCCGACCGGCACCTGCCGGGCGTCAGCAGGGGTGACGACCCGGTGCTGCTCTACTTCACCTCCGGCACCACCGCGCGGCCCAAGCTGGTCGAGCACAGCCAGACGTCCTACCCCGTCGGTCACCTGTCCACCCTGTACTGGATGGGGCTGAAGCCCGGCGACGTGCACCTCAACATCTCCTCCCCGGGCTGGGGCAAGCACGCCTGGAGCAACTTCTTCACCCCCTGGCTGGCCGGGGCGACCGTGCTGGTGCACACCTACACCCGCTTCGACCCGGCCGCGCTGCTCGACGTGCTGGTCCGCTGCGGCGTGACCACGTTCTGCGCCCCGCCCACGGTCTGGCGGATGCTCGTCCAGACCGACCTGGGCGCGGTCCAGACCTCGCTGCGCGAGCTGCTCTCGGCCGGCGAGCCGCTCAACCCCGAGGTCATCGAGCGGGTCCGGGACGCCTGGGGGCTGGTCATCCGCGACGGCTACGGCCAGACCGAGACCACCGCCCAGGTGGGCAACCCGCCGGGCGCCGTGGTCAAGGTGGGGGCGATGGGCCGTCCGCTGCCCGGCTACGACGTGGTCCTGGTCGACCCGGCCACGGGCGAGGTGAGCGCCACCGAGGGCGAGCTGTGCCTCCGGCTGGACCCGCGCCCGGTGGCCCTGATGAAGGGCTACAAGGCCACCGCGGACACCGTCGACGACGAGCTGAACGCCGAGTCCTTCACCGGCGGGGTCTACCACACCGGCGACGTGGTGAGCCGCGACGACGAGGGCTACCTGACCTACGTGGGCCGGGCCGACGACGTGTTCAAGTCCAGCGACTACAAGATCAGCCCGTTCGAGCTCGAGTCGGTGCTGATCGAGCACCCGGCGGTGGCCGAGGCGGCCGTGGTCGCGGCACCGGACCCGATCCGGCTGGCCGTGCCCAAGGCGTACGTGCTGCTGGCCGCCGGGCACGCCCCCGACGCCGAGACGGCCCGGGCGGTCCTGGCCCACACCCGGGCGCACCTGGCCCCCTACCAGCGGGTCCGGCGGCTGGAGTTCACCGAGGAGCTGCCCAAGACGATCAGCGGCAAGATCCGCCGGATCGAGCTGCGCGAGGCCGAGGAGCGCCGCACCGGGCGCGCCCCCGACGAGTTCCGGGACGCGGACTTCACCTGGTGAGACCTGGGCGGGGCGAGGAGAGACGACCCGGCCGCGACCACCGGTCACGACCGCGCCGGCCCGCTCCGCTGAGCGTGCCACGGCGGGTAGCAGGCCCCGGCTCGGGCATGATCGGCCAGGTGAGCGAGACCGGAGCCAGCCATGGCGCGTAGCAGCCGCACCGCCGCGCCCCCGCCCGACGACGACTTCGTCGAGCGCATCCTCGACGTCGACGTCTCCTCGGAGATGCAGACCAGCTTCCTCGAGTACGCCTACTCCGTCATCTACTCCCGGGCGCTGCCCGACGCCCGCGACGGGCTGAAACCGGTCCAGCGCCGGATCCTCTACGCGATGGACGAGATGGGGGTCCGGCCGGACCGCGCGCACGTGAAGTGCGCCCGGGTGGTCGGCCAGGTGATGGGTCTCTACCACCCGCACGGCGACACCGCGATCTACGACGCCCTGGTCCGCACCGCCCAGCCGTGGACGATGCGGCTGCCCCTGGTCGACGGGCACGGCAACTTCGGCTCGCTGGACTCCGGCCCGGCGGCCATGCGCTACACCGAGTGCCGGATGGCCACCGCGGCCGCGGCGATGACCGACGGGCTGGACGCCGACACCGTCGACTTCAAGCCGAACTACGACGGCAAGGACGTGGAGCCGACCGTCCTGCCGGCGGCCCTGCCCAACCTGCTGGTCAACGGTGCCTCCGGGATCGCGGTAGGGATGGCCACCAACATGCCGCCGCACAACCTGGTCGAGGTGGTCCAGGCGCTGCGGCACCTGATCCGGCACCCGGACGCCGACGTGGACGCGCTGATGCGGTTCATCCCCGGGCCGGACCTGCCCGTGGGCGGGAAGATCATCGGCCTGGACGGCATCCGCGACGCCTACCTGACCGGGCGCGGCTCGTTCCGGATCCGGGCCACGGCGCGGATCGAGCAGGTGCACCCGCGGCGCAAGGGCATCGTGGTCACCGAGCTGCCCTACATGGTGGGGCCGGAAAGGGTGATCGAGCAGATCAAGACCCTGGTCACCGCACGCAAGCTGCAGGGCATCGCCGACGTCAAGGACCTGACCGACCTGAGCACCGGCGGCACCCGGCTGGTCGTGGAGGTGAAGAACGGGTTCAACCCCGAAGCCCTGCTGGAGCAGCTGTTCAAGCTGACCAAGATGGAGGACAACTTCGCCATCAACGCGGTGGCCCTGGTGGAGGGCCAGCCCCGGACGCTCACCCTCCGCGACCTGCTGACGGTCTACCTCGAGCACCGCTACGAGGTGACGCGGCGGCGGACCGAGTTCGCCCGGCGCCGGGCGGCCGACCGCCTGCACCTGGTCGAGGGCCTCATCCTCGCGATCCTCGACATCGACGACGTGATCGCCATCATCCGGGGCAGCGACGACACCGCGGCCGCCCGGACGCGGCTGCGCGAGGCCTTCGAGCTGAGCGAGGTGCAGGCCACCTACATCCTGGAGATGCCGCTGCGCCGGCTCACCCGCTTCAGCACGCTGGAGCTGGAGACCGAGCGGGACACCCTGACCACCGAGATCGCCCGGCTCACCGAGATCCTGGACGACCGCGAGCGGCTCCGCGCCCTGGTCGGGGACGACCTGGCGGCGATGGCGAAGACCCACGGCACCCCGCGCCGCACCATCCTGCTGGCCTCCAGCGGCGTGGTCACCACCGCCGCCACCCCGCTGGAGGTGCCGGACGACCCCTGCTGGGTGCTGCTGTCCTCGGCCGGGCTGCTGGCCCGGACCAGCCACGCCGAGCCGCTGCCCGAGGGCGGTGGCCGCAGCACCCACGACGTGGTCACCTCCCGGGTCCGCACCACCGCACGCGGCGAGGTCGGCCTGCTGACCAGCGCGGGAAGGCTGGTCCGGCTCGGCGCGCTGGACCTGCCGACCGTCCCGACCACGGCGAACGCCCCCAACCTGCAGGGCGGCACCCACGTCAGCGAGCTGGTCAGCCTGGCTGCCGACGAGCAGCCGCTGGCCCTGACCACGCTGTCCCCCGACTCCCCCGGGCTGGCCCTGGGCACCGCGTCCGGGGTGGTCAAGCGGGTCAACGCCGAGGTGCTGGCCAAGGACTCCTGGGAGGTCGTGCGGCTGGAGCCGGGCGACCGGGTGGTCGGGGCGCTCGAGCTGACCGACGCCGAGGTCGAGCTGGTCTTCGTCTCCAGCGACGCCCAGCTGCTGCACTTCCCGGCCTCGGCGGTCCGGCCCCAGGGCCGGGCCGGCGGCGGGATGGCCGGCATCAAGCTCACCCCTGGCGCGCGGGCGGTCTTCTTCGGGGTGGTGCCGGTGGGCGCGGGCGAGCCCGGCGACGCGGTGGTGGTCACGGTGGCCGGCAGCTCGACGGCGCTGCCCGGCACCGACGCGGGCACGGTCAAGGTCACCCCGCTCACCGAGTACCCGGCCAAGGGCCGCGCGACCGGCGGCGTCCGCTGCCACCGCTTCCTGCGGGGCGAGGACACGCTGCTGCTGGCCTGGGCGGGACCCGCCCCCGCCCTGGCCGCCGCGGCCAGCGGCGCCCCGGTGGACCTGCCGCCGGCCGAGGGACGCCGCGACGGGTCGGGCGTCGGCCTCGGTCAGCCGCTCGCTGCTGTCGCGTCGCCACGCGCGGTCGGCTGAGCGTCGCCACGCGCGGTCGGCTGAGCGTCGCCACGCGCGGTCGGCTGAGCGTCGCCACGCGCGGTCGGCTGAGCGTCGCCACGCGCGGTCGGCTGAGCGTCGCCACGCGCGGTGGGGTTCCGGCGATCCGACGCGCGATGGGCCCGACGACCGGTGCTCGGTCGCCGGGCCCACCTCGGCCAGCAGCAGGCCTCAGGCCTGCTGCTGCCTCACTTCTTCGGCGCCTTGAGCGTGAAGGTGCCGCCCGGGACGCTGGCCAACGTCGTGGAGTTGTCGGTCAGGTAGTCGTCCAGGAAGGCCGACCTGCTCCCCTGGGTGGGCTTGTCGTGGCGCGGTGACTGGCTGTCCAGAGCGAGGAAGGCCCCCTTCACCTTGACCACCTGCCCGCTCGGCTGCGGCGACCAGTACCCCGAGGCGATGGTCCCGATGCTGACCGCGAGCTGGTGACCGGCGGCCAGCTCCCAGTCCATCGACTTGAGCTCGAAGGCGGTCTGCCCCTTCTGCAGCCGGGCCACGTTCTCGTTGATCAGCGTGGCCCTCTTGGTCGCCGGGTCGACCTCCCACAGCCGGACCGCGACGTCGCCCGTCCCGGAGGTCTGCAGCCGCACCTGGGGGGTGGCGGTCAGCCGGGTCGCGCGGGGGATCGGCTTGGAGAACACCAGGTAGGCGCTGGGCGCCGTCGCCGCCCGGCCCCGCTCGCTCTCCGGCTGCGGGACGCCCTCCAGCCGGCTGCGCACCTGCCGGTCCATCTGCCCGCCGCTGCCCCGCACCCTCTCCTCCAGCGCCGGGGCGGCCGTGCGGCCGGCGGCGGTGGTCGGCGCGGCCGTGGAGCTCGCCGCACGCTGCGGGCCGGTGTCGGTGTACCGGCCCTTGCCGAGGCTCACCGTGCTCGGGGTCGCGCGGCCCGGCCAGCTGGCCTGCGCCCGCCACACCCCGTCGTTGCCCTGGATGGCGTAGTGGGGGTCCTTGACCGCCGGCCGCTCGTCCTTGAGGTAGCGGTCGTAGAACCGGATCACCTCGTCGAAGAAGCCGGCGCGTCCCTGCAGGAGCTGGCCGGTGGCGGGGTCGGTCTCGTTGCCGCGGACGTGCTCCCACGGGCCCATCCAGCCGTGCTCGTAGCCGGTGTGGTTGGCCAGGAACGTCTGCATCTGCTCGGGCTTGGTGTTGGACTCGGTGAGGCCCTGGGTGAAGAACAGCGGGGTGGTGGTGCCCTTGGCGGCGCTGATGTTGTCCCGGTCGCGCCAGTAGGCGTCGTCCGGGCTGGTGTTGTCGACGCCGGCCGTCAGGTTGCGGCTCAGGCACTCCGGGTGGGCTTGCTCGTAGGCCGCGTTGGCCGCGTAGCGGGCGGTGTCGCCCGCGGTGGCCGGGATCTGGGAGATGCCGTTGTAGGCCCGCGGCGTCCCGACGTTGTTCGGCCGGGCCACCCCGTTGCTGTAGTAGTAGTTGTAGCCGTTCCACAGCGGCTCCTGGCTGACCACGGCGGCCAGACCCTTGGGGCGCAGGTTGTTGGCCCACAGCCCGGTCTGGGCGTCGTAGGACTTGCCGTAGGTGCCGACCTTGCCGCTCGACCACCTCTGCTTCGCCGCCCACTCGACCGAGCGCTTGATGTCGGCCTGCTCACCGGGGCCGTTCCAGTCCAGGCAGCCGGTGCTGCCGCCGTAGCCGCGCAGGTCGACCAGCACCACGGTGTAGCCGCGGTCCATCAGCCTGGCCCCGGTGACCAGGTCGGCGAACCGCTGGGACGGTCCGGTCTGCGTGGTCTCGACGCCGGTCTGTCCCGCGTGGGAGAAGTAGGGCCCGACCGAGAGGATCACCGGGGTCTGGACGCCTCTGGCCAGCCCGGTCGGACGCAGCACGTCGGCGTGCAGCTCGACCTTGGTCGGGGAGCCGGCGCGCGGTGAGGAGAAGTAGTGCTCGGTCCACGACGCACCGACCGGTACCAGCGCGTTCTGGTCGTGGGTGACGCCGCGGTCGACGTCGGCGGACGCCGCGGTCGACGTCACCGCACCTGCGGTGACGGCGGAGGTGCGGGGGGCCGCACTGGCCGGTGCGGGTCCCGCCCCGGCCAGGCTGGCGCTGACCAGCGCCAGCCCGGCCAGGGGGACGAGAAGTTGGGGGATGCGCATGCACGAGACCTTTCGGGCCTAGGGGGACGTCGGACCGGAGTCGGTCCGAGGTGGTGCACGCTGAGCCTCACCACTGACAGCCACCCCGTCGAGACGTTGCCGGAAGTTTTCTCAGCCAGCACCGCGATGGGTCTCAGGCTGGCCGGGCGTGGGCGCGTCCACGGGGAGCAGCGGCTGCTCCGGCCTGGTCGGCCGAGGGACGAGGGGGTGGGTCGGCGAGGGTGCGATGAGCCGGGTGGACTCGACCTCGAGCGCCACCGCGGCCGGGCGCGTCGCAGAGACGGGTCGGCTCAGCACGTCCTCGTCGGCGGTGAGCCGTCCGACCATCAGCCACGGCTCGTCCGGGCGGTGCGCGGACCCCGCTCGGCCGGATGTCGTCGAGCAGGGTCCACATGGCGGCGGAAGCTGGCGATCCCCCAACCGGTCGCGCGTCCGCTGGACCTTCAGCTGCGAACGTACGACAGCTCGCACCGCTGACCAGGCTCGGAGCGCAACCTGGCCCGGAGTGGTCAGCACCCGTGTGCGGACCGGCCGGCCGACGTCGTGCCCCGGCGACGGGCACCCGTCGGGCGGCAGTGGTGGTCGAGACTGCGCAGCTCCCGGGGGCGAGTTCACCCGCCGGGGGTCGACACCGGTGCCAGGTCGTCCCTCGACAGGCATGCTCGGGCCGTGCAGAAGATCAGGACCGGGGTGTGGCCCATGGCCACCACGAAGCGGGACCGGCCCCAGTTCATCATCGACGTGGACGCGGCCATGGCGATCGAGATGGGGCTGGGCGCCCTGCCCGACGCCTGAGCCCGAGACCCCGGGGACGAGGGCCACCAGCACCTCCACCACTCCCCCCAGGAGGCCGGCCGACCCGGGCCGGGTGCCGGCGCCCGTGCTGCGACGCCGGCTCAGGAGTCGCGGCGGGGGCGGCGCAGCTGGAACGTCTCGTACGCCGACAGGGCACCGCCCAACCCGGTGACGTCGTAGTAGGTCACGGTCATGGTGGTGTGCCCGCCGCGGTGGCCCGGGTCCACGGTGAAGGCGGCGAAGCCGTAGGAGTTCGCGGCGTTGCGGACCGCCGACCACGGCGCGGGCTCCTGCACGTAGACGGGCGGCCGCTTGCCCGTCACCGGGTCCGGCTCGCCGACGGCGGTGATCACCCGGCAGGCCGGCGGGGTGAAGAACAGCTGGTTGGACGGTGCCGACGTGCCACCGCCCCCGATCACCATGTGCACGGCGCCGCGGGTGGTGTCGACCACCGCCGTCTCGGTGGCGGCCGGTGCCGGGGTCAGCGTCGCGTTGTCCTGGTGGCCGCGCAGCGGGTGCGAGCGCTCGTAGTGGTGCTCGTGGCCGCAGACCACCAGGTCCACCCCGTACCGGTCGAACAGGGGCAGCCACTCCTGCCGGATGCCGAGGTCGGCCCCGTTGAACTTGTCGGCGGTGCTGACCGCCACCTGGTGCATGCAGACCACCACCCAGTCGACCCGGCGGTCGGCGCGGGCGGCGCGCAGCTCGGCCTCCAGCCACTCGCGCTGCGCGCCGTCGGAGTAGCCGCGGACGTAGGAGTTGCCGCCGTCCTGGTAGGCGACGTCGTCGTTGGCCAGGGCGATGACCCGGACGGCACCGGCGGTGAAGGAGTACCAGAGGCCCCGGGTGGTCGCGGTCTGCCCGTCGGCCTCCGGCAGCTCGAAGTAGGTCTGGTAGGCCGCGTAGCCGATCGGGCCGTTGCCCAGCTCGTTCTCGTGGTTGCCGGGCGAGGGCATCCAGGGCCGGTGCCGCGCGCTGCGGGTGTTGTTCTCCCAGAAGTCCCACCAGGTCCGGACCCGGTCCTGGGCGAGGTTGGCGTAGCAGAGGTCGCCGTTGAACAGGTGGAACAGCGGCCGGACCCGCTCCACCCCCGCCGTGGTGTCGCCGGCCGCCGGTGAGCCCAGGTTGTCGTTGACCCACGGCGGGCTGGCCAGCTCGACGCCGGCCGGCGGGGTGTAGCGCTTGCCCAGGGTCGGCGTCCCCTGGTCACCGAAGCTGGTGAAGGTGAAGCTCTCGCTGCGTCCGCGCGGGGACGTCCGCAGCGAGCCGGCCTCCGGCTCGGCGCCGTCGTGCCGCGCCAGGAACACGTGCTCCGACGCCGGCGCCAGGCCGGTGACGTGGGCGTGGTGGGCGTAGACCGTCCGGCCCGACTTGTCGTCGACGTAGGTGCGGGTCCGGGCGTGGATGCTGCGGCGGTAGCGCCGGTGGTCACCCAGCAGCACCCGGGCGCCGGTGACCGGCTGCAGGGTGTGCCAGGAGACGACGGCCTCGGTGGCGGCGTCCGCGCCGAACTGCAGGTGCAGCCCGTCCACGGGCGGCACGGCGGCCGGGCGCCCGACCCCCGGGCGGGCGGTCGCCGCAGCCTCGGCGGGGTGGGCGCCCACGGCCGCGGCGGCGACGCCACCAGCGGCGGTCGTCAGCACGGTCCTGCGCGTCAGGTGGGTCTCGAAGACGGTGCGGTCATCAGTCACGACCGCCACTCCACCCCAGCACCTCCGCCCACGGGAAGGACGTCGGCGTGAACACCTGGTGAACGCCGCGGAGGCCCTACGCTTCAGGCCATGACCGGCACGTTCACCCCGCCCGATCGCGGCTTCGCGGACCTGCTCACCAGCAACGCCGGCTACCAGGTGGGCTTCCGCCACGGAGGCTTCGACGGCATCGCCCGCGCCGGCGTGGCCATGGTGACGTGCATGGACTCCCGCATCGAGCCGCTGCCGATGATCGGGCTCGACGTGGGCGACGCCAAGATCATCCGCACGCCCGGTGGCCGGCTGACCCCGGACGCCCTGGTCGGCTGCGTGCTGGGGGTGCACCTGCTGGGGGTGGAGCGGATCATGGTGGTGCCGCACACCCGCTGCGCGATGGCCAGCGGGGACGACGCCGCGATCATCGCGCGCGCCCGGGCGGCGACCGGGGACGACCTCGGCGACATGGTGCTCGGCGCCTCGCCCGACCAGCACGCCCGGCTGCTCGAGGACGTCACCGCGCTGCGTGAGCACCCGCACGTGCGGGGACGCGCCCTGGTCGGCGGTTTCCTCTACGACGTCGACACCGGCGCCCTCACCCAGCTGCTCTGAGCCCGCGGGCCGAAGGTCGGGGGCGCCGGCCCGCTGTGGTTGGCTGGCGCGCGTGCCCGAACACTTCTACCGACCGAGTGAGGGCCACCGGCTGGCCCACGACCCCTTCAACGCGATCGTCGCGCCCCGGCCGATCGGCTGGGTCGGCAGCCGGTCGCCCGAGGGGGTGCGCAACCTCGCGCCGTACAGCTTCTTCAACGCCTTCAGCTACACCCCGCCGCTGGTCGGGTTCGCCAGCACCGACTACAAGGACTCGGTGCGCAACCTGGCGGAGACCGGGGAGTTCACCTGGAACCTGGTCACCCGGCCGCAGGCGGAGGCCATGAACGCGACCTCGGCCGGGGTCGGGGCCGACGTCGACGAGTTCGAGCTGGCCGGGCTCACCGGGGTCGCCTCGACCGAGATCGGCGCCGACCGGGTGGCCGGGGCGCCGGTCAGCTTCGAGTGCGTGGTCACCCAGCTCGTGCAGCTGGCCGACCGGCACGGCGACCCCACGCCGAGCTGGCTCACCCTCGGGGAGGTGGTGGCGGTGCACATCGACGAGAGCCTGATCGTGGACGGGACCTACGACACCACCGCCGCCCGGCCGGTGGTCCGCGGCGGCGGCCCGAGCGCCTACTACGAGGTCACCGCCGACCGCCGCTTCGACCTGGTCCGGCCCCGATGAGCACCGCGGGGGCGCAGCCCGGCGGGCTGGTGGCCGTGGTCGGGTCGGTGAACGCCGACACCACCCTGCACGTCAGCCGCATCCCCGGACCCGGGGAGACCGTGACGGCCACCGGCTCGACGCGCTCCCCCGGGGGCAAGGGCGCGAACCAGGCCGGTGCGGTGGTCCGGGCCGGCACCCGCGGCGTCCTGGTCGGGGCCGTGGGCACCGACGCGGCCGGCGCCATGCTGGTCGAGGAGCTCGGCCGCCGGGGCGTGGGGCTGGACCAGCTGCTCCGGCTGCCCCACGTCGAGTCCGGCGGGGCCACCGTGCTGGTCGACGACGTCGGCGAGAACTGCATCGTGGTCACCGGCGGGGCGAACGCGGCCCTCACCCCGGCCCAGGTGGGCGCCGGCCTGGACGCGCTGCCCGACGTCGGGCTGGTCCTCACCCAGGGCGAGCTGTCCGTCGCCTGCGTCGAGGCCGCCGCCGGCTGGGCGAGCACGCACGACGTCCGCTTCGTGCACAACCTCGCCCCCTACCGGCCGGCGAGCGCCGAGCTGCTGGCCCGCTGCGACCCGCTGGTGGTCAACGAGCACGAGGCGGCCGACCTGGCGACCGCGCTGGGGGCGACCGCCGACGGGCCGGACGCCCTGCTGGCCCTGCTGGCCGGGCACTGCCGCTCCGTGGTCATCACCCTCGGCGGGGCCGGCGCCGTCTTCGCCTCCCCCGTCGGCACCGGGCACCAGGCCAGCCGGCGGGTCGAGGTGGTGGACACCACCGGCGCGGGCGACGCCTTCGTGGGCGCGATGGCCGCGGCCCTGCTCGGCGAGGACGACCTCGCCCGGGCGTGCGCGGCCGGGGTGGCCGCCGGCGCCGCCGCGGTCCAGCACCGGGGCGCCCAGCCCGAGCTCTGACGCACCGGGGACACGCCGGCCGGCTGCGCCGGGCGGGACCAGCCCCTACGCGTCGATGGCGGCGGCGTCGAGGGAGTAGGCCCCGTCGATGATGAACTCGCGGCGCGGCGCCACCTCGTTGCCCATCAGCATCTCGAACACGGTCTCGGCCATCAGCCCGTCGTCGACGGTCATCCGGCGCAGCGTCCGGTGCCGGGGGCTCATCGTGGTGTCGGCCAGCTGGTCGGCGTCCATCTCCCCCAGCCCCTTGTAGCGCTGGGGCTCCTTGAAGCCGAGCCCCCGCTTGGTCAGCTCGGCCGCCTTGCGCTGGTACTCGGCGTCGGAGTAGGTGTAGATGTAGCGGTCCATCCCCTTGCGGGGGTTGGTCAGCTCGAACCGGTGCAGCGGCGGCACGGCGGTGAACACCCGGCCGGCGTCGACCAGCGGGCGCATGTAGCGGAAGAACAGCGTGGCCAGCAGGCAGCGGATGTGGGCGCCGTCGGAGTCGGCGTCGGCCATGAAGATGATCTTGCCGTAGCGCGCCGCCTCCATCTCGAAGCTGCGGCCGCTCCCCGCCCCCACCACCTGGATGATCGAGGCGCACTCGAGGTTCTTCAGCATGTCGCCGACGGACGCCTTCTGCACGTTCAAGATCTTGCCGCGGATCGGCAGCAGGGCCTGGAACTCCGCGTTGCGGGCCAGCTTGGCCGTGCCCAGGGCCGAGTCGCCCTCGACGATGAACAGCTCGGAGCGGTCGACGTCGTTGCTGCGGCAGTCGGCCAGCTTGGCCGGCAGCGAGGACGACTCGAGCGCGTTCTTGCGCCGTGTCGCCTCCCGGTGCGCGCGTGCCGCCACCCGGGCCCGGGACGCGCCGACCACCTTCTCCAGGACGGCGCGGGCCTGGGCCTTGGGGGCCGCCTTGGTCGAGGCGAGGAAGCCGGAGAGCTCCCGCTCGACGACCTTGGCCACCAGCCGCGAGACCGCCGGGGTGCCCAGCACCTCCTTGGTCTGGCCCTCGAACTGCGGCTCGGCCAGCCGGACGGTCACCACCGCGGTCAGGCCCTCGACCACGTCGTCCTTGGCGATCTCCTCCCCGGCCTTGAGCAGCCGCTTGCCCTGCAGGGCTCCGGCCACCGTTTTGGTCAGGGCGCGCTCGAAGCCGGCGACGTGGGTGCCGCCCTTCGGGGTGGCGATGATGTTGACGTAGGAGCGGGTGCGGGTGTCGTAGCCCTCGCCCCAGCGGACGGCGATGTCGACGTCGAGCTCGCGCTCGACGTCGGTCGGCTCCATGTGGCCGGCGTCGTCCAGCATCGGCACCGTCTCGGTGAACCGGTCGGTGCCCTGCAGCCGGACGACGTCGGTCAGCGAGCGGTCCGGGGCGAGGAACTCGCAGAACTCGGAGATGCCGCCCTCGTGCTGGAACGTCTCCGCCGCCACCTCGCCGGACCGCTCGTCGCTGACGTGCAGGGCGAGCCCCGGCACCAGGAAGCTGGTCTGCCGGGCCCGGTCGTGCAGGTCGGGCAGCGAGAGCTCCGCCTCGGCCAGGAAGATCTGGCGGTCCGGCCAGTAGCGGACGCGGGTGCCGGTGCGGCCCTTGGCGACCCGGCCGAGCTTGCGCAGCGAGCCACCCGGGGTGAAGGCCGCGGTCGGGCCGGGACCGTCGAAGGTGCCGGGGACGCCGCGCCGGAAGGACATCCCCCAGGTGGCGCCCAGCCGGTCGACCTCGACGTCGAGCCGGGCGGACAGCGCGTTCACCACCGAGGAGCCGACGCCGTGCAGCCCACCCGTCGCGTTGTAGGAGCCAGCGCCGAACTTCCCGCCGGCGTGCAGCTTGGTGAAGACCACCTCGACCCCGGAGAGGCCGGTCCGGGGCTCGATGTCGACGGGGATGCCGCGCCCGAGGTCGGCCACGGCGACGCCGCCGTCGGCCTGCAGCGTGACGCTGATCTCCTGCCCGTGACCGCCGAGCGCCTCGTCCACGGCGTTGTCGATGATCTCCCACACGCAGTGCATCAGCCCGCGGGTGTCGGTGGAGCCGATGTACATCGCCGGCCGCTTGCGGACGGCCTCGAGACCTTCCAGGACGAGCAGGTGCCGCGCCTCGTACTCGCGGTTCTCGGCGGTCGGGCTGGCGGTGGGCACGCCGTGAGGGTACCGCCGGGAGCGTCTTGACCGGCGCACGTAGGCTCGGCACCCCAGGCGGTGTCCGGCACCGTCAGGGGTGGGACCCGGTCCTCGGACCGGGCGCGATGACTGTTACACAGACGACACGGCTCCGAGACTGCCGAACGGAACAATCGGAGCCAGGTTGGCTGTTGACTAGTCACCGGGGACGGTGCCAGCCAGGCGCATCCCGCACAGCTGGGCACCATCTCCGGGCAAGTTCCACCACAGTATGAGGATCTGAGGATCATCAGGAAGCGAGGCCTACCGTGAGCACTTCAGTCATCGAGGGTGCCGAGTTGACTGCTGCCGATCGCTGCGATCGGTGCGGTGCCCAGGCATACGTCCGCGTCACCCTGACCAGCGGGTTCGAGCTTCTCTTCTGCGCCCACCACAGCAAGGAGCACGCCGCCAAGCTCCGGCAGGTCGCACTCGAGATCCACGACGAGTCCGAGCGGATCAAGTAGCTCCCCGGAGCCGCCTCGCTCGCACGACCCAGACGAAGCCCCCCGCACCGACCGGTGCGGGGGGCTTCGTCGTCCCCGGGAGTCCTGGTCGGGGCACCACGGCGGGACCACCGCGTCGGGGCCCCTGGTGGGACCCCGACGCGGGTGGGCTCAGCCGTTGAGGCGGGTGACCGAGAAGCTGGCGAAGGTGGCCACGAACGGCGAGCCGCCCTGCTGGTGGGAGGCGACGACGCCGGCCGGGGTGCCGGCCGTGACCCAGCTCGGCGGGAGCTTGAGGTCGCCGGTGCCGATGCGGGTGAAGGTGGAGGAGCCGGCGAGGGAGTACGACACGACGGCCAGCGGGTCGCCCCAGTAGTGCGCCGAGTCGCGCGGCGCGGGGTCGACGTCGATCCGCAGGTCGATCCGGTCGGAGTTCCCGCCCGGCAGCGCGATGCTGGTGACGACGCTGCCCGTGCTGCCCACCTGCTTCCAGATGGTGAGCTTGCGGGCGTTGTCGGTCGCGTTCCACTCCACCTCGGCCTTGAGGTAGTTGCTGGCGTTCGGGCCGTAGTAGATGCCCTGCTGCTCCGCCCCGGCGTCGAGCGCGGTGAACGGTCCGACCAGCCGGCTCTGGACGCGGAACCTGGTGCCCGAGGAGACCCCCAGCTGCAGGGCGTTGGTGTGGCTGGTGTTGGTGTCGTTGCTGGAGGTCAGCCGCAGCGCCCCGTTGACGAACGCGATCTTGGTGGCGTCGACCGTGCCCTGCGCGGTGGTGAAGCCCGTCCCGGCGACCCCGCCGGCGGTACCGGTGAAGGTGCTCAGCGTCTTGCTGTACTCCCCCGCCTTCGGCTGGCTGCTCCCGGTGTCGGGCGTCGCGTTGACCAGCAGGAAGACGAAGTCCTGGTAGTCCCAGTTCTTGGGGCTGTTGTTGGCGACGCCACCGATGTCGTTGCCGATCAGGTAGGCACCCGGGATGGTGCGGCCACTGGCGTCCTTCGCCGGGTAGCTGCGGAGGTTGTGCCAGCGGGCGGTGTTGCGGGCGTCGTCGCTGTGGTTGGAGTACGGCAGGGAGTCGACGATGCCGAACGCACCCGAGGGGGTGAAGCTCTGCACGTTGGTCCCGTTGACCGCCGTGGTGGTCGAGGGCACCAGCTGCTGGTTCTGGCCGTAGCCGTTGTGGGTGCCGTCGGCGCCGCCGGGGAAGGCGTAGAGGTAGTTGTTGGTCGAGGAGCCCTTGGCGTACCAGCCGAAGGAGCCGGACTTGTTCGCGCTCTTGCCCGAGTACTGGGCCAGCGGCACCAGCCGGACCGGGGCCGAGCTGTCGCGCCGGGTGAAGTACGGGGCGAGGACCTCGTCGCCGACCGCGGCGGACGTGCCGCTGACGGAGCCGTAGAACGGCCGCTGGGTCACCCCGACGTTGGTGGCGTAGCCCAGGGCCTCCATGATCCGCTGCAGCGACGGCTCCTTGTCGTTCTCGTACTTGATCGCGCTGAGCCCGCCGAGGGTGACCACACGCGACCCGGCGCTGCTGCTCACGGTCAGGACGGCCTGGCTGATCACGGTGGTGCTGGTCGTGGCCGCGTTCACCTGCGGGGTGTAGCGGACGCACACCTTGGCGCTGCCGCCGGCCGGGACGTCGAAGCTGGTGGCCTGGCCGTCGCAGGGGCGGAAGTCGCGCGGCTGGGCGCCGGTGACGGCCAGCCCGGTGACGGAGAGCGGGCTGCCGCCCGGGTTGGTGATGGTGAGGTCGTGGCCGGCCCGGAACTCGTTCTGCACGGTGCTGAAGACCATCCGGCTGCCCAGCGCGAGCGCGTCCTCGGGCGAGCTCACCTGGATCTGCGCCAGCGTGGTGCTGCGCGCCGGCGCGATCCGCAGGTAGTCGATCTTGGTGTTCGTGCCGCCCACGGCGTCCACCGTGAGGAAGCCGTCGTCGACGACCACGTCGGCGGTCACCGTCTTGGAGCGGGTGCCGGAGGTGGGCGTGAAGTCGACGACCTTGACGCCCTCGAGGTTCACGACGTCGCGGCTGTCGACGTAGGACGGGTCGCCGACGGCGAGGGTGACGGTGTAGGTGCCGTCGGCGATGGCCGCCTGCCAGGTGCCCGGCGTGGTGGTGCCGGTACCGGCCTTGGCCTGCATCTGCACGAACGTGTCCAGCAGCGGGTCGGTGCTGACGTTGCGCTGCCGGCCGTTGGCGGTCAGGTCCAGCGGAGCCCCGGCGGCGGTGGTCCAGCCGTACCCGCGGGTGTCGGAGTAGGGCTGACCGGAGTCGCCGGCGTAGCCGGTCGGGGTCGAGGTGGTCGGCGCCTGGAAGTTCACGGCGAAGGTGCTGGCGACCTGGGTGGCGGCCGAGGCCGTCATCGGGGCGAGGGCGGTGAGTGGCAGGGCGAGCACCGTGGACGCCACCAGGGTGGCGCGCAGGCGAGGGGTCATGCTCATGGAGAGCTCCAGGACGTTGGTGGGAGCGGGAGGCCGACGTGCCGGCAGACCGGCGCGGACCCCCACCGGGTGGCGCCCTCCGCAGGCTTCCGGGCGTGGCCCACCGGACCCGTCGGAGACGGGGCAGGGTCACGGGGAGCAGGCAGGAGGTCGCCGGCGGCGGGGCGGGTCGTGCTGGGTGCCGGGCGCGCAGCGCTGCGCTGGAGCGGCAGCATCCAGAGGGTGTCGACGCAGATCCCGACACCGTGCCCCCGCAGCGCGAGGCTATCCCACCGGGGCGCGCGGGCGTAACCCGGCGACCGCGTGGGACCGGTCACAGCGCGCAGCGGACCGGGCTCCGCACCCCTCGCCAGGGCCCTCTGCACTGCTATGTTGGGCCCGATCCAGATCCGCGGACGCGGCAGCCCCGGCGCAGTCGGTCCCACTGGACAGCACGATCGGGGGGTCGTCCTCGTTCTGCTGACGTCCGGCCCGTGCACCGCCGCACGAGAGGTCTGCTCCGCTGTCCGCCCCGCTCGTCGTACCGGCTGGCGCCCCACCACCAGCTGCCTGACCCGACCGTCCGCCACGGCAGCGCCTGCGCCCGGTCGCCAGCGCCGACCGCCCACTCGAAAGGTCGCGAAACGTGGTGTCCAAGTCCCCGGCTCCCCCGGTACCAACCCCGGCGGCGGCCCCGCTCGTGTCCCGCGCCGTCCCGGTGCTGCGCGCCGCCCGCCGCACCGCCAACGCGGTGCGCACCGAGAACCGCCTGGTCTCGCGCTACGTCTTCAACGCGGCCCCGGTGTGGCGCCACCGCCGCACGACGGCACCGACCGGTGAGGTGGCGCGGGTGGCCGAGGAGCTGCGCGCCTCAGGGGTCGCGATGACCTCGGTCGAGTCGCTGCTCGGTCCCGGCGACGCGCTGCGGACCCTGCAGGACGAGGTGGCGCGCGCCCGGGTCGAGCGGGCCACCGCACGGGACCCGCTGAAGCCCTACCTGATCGAGCTGTTCGGCCCCCGGCCGGTGGTCGACCCCCACGACCCGGTGTTCGCCTTCGCCCTCCGGCCGCAGGTCCGAGGGGTGGCCGAGGCCTACGCGGGGATGGCGCTGCGCGTGCAGGACATGAACGTCTGGATCAACCTGCCCACCGGCGGCGACCGCACGCAGTCCCAGCGCTGGCACCGCGACCTGCCCGACGACCACCAGATCATCAAGTGCTTCGTCTACCTGGCCGACGTCCCGCCCGGGGCCGGCCCGTTGCAGTACATCCGCAAGACCCACACCGCCGGCGGGCGCCGACAGCGCTTCTCCTCGGAGTTCGACGGTGTCGGCTACCGGGTCGCCGACGACGACATCGAGGCGACCTACGCGCAGGAGCAGCACGTGACCGCCGAGGGCAGCGCGGGCACGATCGTCTTCGCCGACACCCGCGGCCTGCACCGCGGGGGCTTCGCGCTCGACACCGAGCGGGTGGTCATGCAGATCACCTACTCCTCGAACGCCTCCACCCGGCGCCGGAACCTGCTCGCGGCGCCGGGCGTCGGACGGTCGGAGCTCGGCGGTTTCCGGCTGGCCCGCGGTCGCTGAGACCACGGGTTCCCGCCGACGGCCCGCCCCACTGCTCGAGGGG
>Ga0210040_10004217_pt1 | contig 18916 bp, 19 predicted proteins | sample CryGeyCG12114_NA_FD_185462 | JGI IMG/M metagenome (GOLD analysis project Ga0210040, IMG submission 185462) | Groundwater microbial communities from aquifer - Crystal Geyser CG19_WC_8/21/14_NA (SPAdes) (version 2) | ecosystem: Environmental > Aquatic > Deep subsurface > Groundwater | place: USA...
GAAACAGCATCACCGCAGAAATGGTCACAAGGCAGACTGGAGGGCGCCATACAAGACATCATCACGACAATGGAAGAAGCACGCAGAAACAGTCACCCGGAGATGTTCTCCCGAATATGGCAAGCACAAATGGCCAGACTAGTCGAATATGAGCAGTACGAAAAGCAAGAAGCGGACATTGAGTCATCCACACACGGAGAATCGAACCCGCAAAACGGCGATCTCCCGGACACACCAGACACAGTATCATCACCGGCGACTGACGACGAAGACACAACCATGGTAGACGCAAGCCCTAGCACAAAATCGAGCATCAACAACAATTCCCCCAACGAGCTACAAGCAGATCAAGCTTCGTCCTCAAGACACCAGAGCATACCCGCAACAACAAACACAACACCCACCAGTGACCGCATAGACGCTCAACCTCAACCGCAACCTCACACCCAACAGCCCCCTCCCCCAACCCTCCCAGCAACAACAACCACCTACCCCTACCTCCCACCATCCCTCCCCCACGTCTTATCAGCCTACATCACCCCATTCTCCCCCACCGCAGCCACATCACCCAACGCCCCCACAAGCAGCGACCAACCATACCTCTGGCCCGACGCGCCCTGCCACGAAACATCGTACCCAGCATTCAGATCCGGCATCCGTCTGCGCGCCGGCATCCCCGATCGCATCGGCGACGATAAGCTAGGAATTGTGATTGCGTATGCGTGGAATGATTCCTGTAGGGCTGTGATGAGCGAAGGGGATTGGAGGAACGGCTTTGTGAGGGATTTGAGGGGTGCGGCGAGGAGGGGCGTCTTGGTTTGGAGGGTGAGGGTCTGTTGTGTTGCGCTGTAGGGTAGGGTCGGTACATTGACCGTCAATTGTTGAGAAACATTTCGAGAGCATAATGGAAGACGCAACTCACCCTTCTGGAAGCTTTAAAACTGCTGTCTTTCACGTATGTCTGGACAATAGATTCATTCGCTTCAATACAAGCGTTTCAAGCAACTAGTTAGCCGGTCTCTCTACCCCATTCATTCGTTCATCCATCTTGCCCTGCCCGCCCGCCCATCTAAAACACCGATCATCAACTCCAAACCAAACACTCTATTTATACTTCCACTCACACCCTCACCTCACTTATCCCACATGTATGTATAACCACAATCAACGCCACCAGACTCACCAAACTACACCCGGCAACACTATACAAACACTTCAACCGCAACACCAGCCTCCTCCTCCTATCGTCCCTGCGCCTCCCCCCCACATCCAAATCCCACTGCATACAGAAATAGCCCACCAACAGCACCACGCATGTCATGATCCAGATCGGGAGACACCGGCTCAGATTCGCAAGGGTGGGGGCGGGGACCAATGCACCGCTGAGCCGGAAGAGTTGGGTGGCGGTGTAGGAGAGGGTGGTGGAGAGCGCGGTGAGGCGGATGAGGGTTGCGGGGGGCGAGTAGGTTGCTAGCCAGCGGGACATGAGGGATGAGGAGAGGAGGTGGGAGAGGTAGGATGCTTCGAGGGCCTGGGGGGTATGTTAACAAAGGACTAGTGCTCGGTTCGGTTCGGTTCGGTTCGGTGGGGGCGCGGTGGGGAGGGTTCGTGTTAGTAGAGGATGTGTGTGCTGTGCTGTGCTGTGTAACGTAACGTAACCTACCCAGAGGAATGACAGCGCGACCTGCACGAGCTGGAGACGGTGTATCAGTGATGTGTCGGCATACACATTGTCATGTGCTCCGTTTGGTGTCAGGATGTCTGGAACACGCTGCTGCAGCAGATGGTAGATCTGACGACATGCCTGCGCCGCCCAGACGAGAGCGAAGATGGTCGAGAACGAGCGACAGATAATTAGAGGGATGTAATAGTGCTGATTGACGCCGAGCAGGACCGCGACTCGCGGGTATCGAGCGCTTTTCTTGATTATCTTGGGTTGCTCATCTTGAGGTTCTGCACTGGGTCTTTGTGGCCTGGTCTGCTGCTGCTGCTGCTGCTGCAGGGCCACTCTGTTTTGAACGCATGCTTCGTAGGATGGTGCAGGTTCGGTGGAAGCCAGTGAGGAGTTGTTCGTCGGCTATACCGGCCGTACCGGTTGCTTGTTGTGGGTGGCCGAAGATGGGGGCAAAGGAGTGAGGGAGGATGAATTCGTGCGGTACCCGGATGATTACCTACAGCTTCACCTGAAATGTAAGATGATGTTATTACCCCGGATTCGGCGCTCTTAGTGTGGGTGGAACTCGTCGGACGCACTGGAAAGTGGGACGGCGAAAGCTTCGTTGGCAATCTTGGTACAAAAGCGATTGATCCGAGCAAGCACAAATGACGTGAAGTGCCCAGATAAGCAATATTGGTTGGGCAGGAGATTATGCATTGACTAGATAGTATGGCAGTAGCACAGCTATTGCATGCTTGATAAGGAATGACTGGGCAGTGCCCAATAAGCATAAGCATGCCAATCGTCTCTCGCTCCTTTGCCCAAGTCACCTCGATTTGCACCCGAAAGGAACTCGCATTCCTGCCCAATAGAACTCCTCCACAGTCAATATCTGTCTATCAATATCAGGGGTATCTTAGAACGCCTCCAGCACATCATCCCATAAGTGCTATACCATGCATGAGTCATCGCTCGTAACGGTCATGAAAGTCGTGGGCAAGAAGAAATCGTAAACGAAAATGGAGGCCGTGGCCAGACGACAACTTCTATCTGTCTTCCATGTCCGAGCATGATAGCCGGGGATATGGGCTGAAGTCTCTAGAAACCGTGGACCTGACGGAAATGTTAGCAATTGCGCGCGAGTTGCGCGCGAGTGTGCAGAGGGCGGATTGAGCTCACCTTGATGGTTTTGACGTCCAACTCGAGGCCGTCTTTGGCGACCAAGAACTCTTGAACGTCTTTTCGTTGATCACCTTGGAGTTGAATAACTTCTCCCATCTCACTATCGCTTACGATGGTACCATTGCAGGCGAACTTCTTCTTGATCACCTTGAGGATCTTCTTCTGGTCGAACTTCTTAGGTAGACCTTGAACTGTAGTCAATGTTTTACGACCATTTCGTTGTTGAATTCGGATGTGGATGTAATCCTGGCCCTGCTTTTTCTGGGCAATACCCTGATCGTCGTCGGCCTCCGCGAAGGGGTCTGAGTCACTCGTTAGTAATTATTCCCATCCAGCAGAAGTTGAGAATGTAGCGATGGGCAGCCGCAACACAAAGAAAGACCTTGGGGTCGCGACTTGACAGTGCGGATTGTTCGTGGTCGTCGCTTGCCGAGGTGGTCGGTCGTGGTGTGGCAAGCCGGGCTGAAAAGAGGGGGCGCTTACCAAAGGATTTGAGGTTTTCGATAGTTGACATAAACTCGTTTGTTGTGGGTAACGGTTTGGTTGGGTATGTACTTGGAAACTTGTCGGTGGATAGAGTGTTTCTCGAGTTGTACAGTGGTGAGTTGAGTGGAGAGTGTGGTAGAAGATGTGCTGTTAGAGGAGAAAGGGAAGAGGTCGCAGGTGCGGTTGTGTTTAAGAAGGACAAGCCACTGTCACGCCCGCACTAATTTTCACTCACTTGGGCCTAGCACGAACCGTAGGCGCCACCCCAGCAGTGATGCCCAACTAAATTCGCATGCAAGGAACAGGGAAGAGTATCACGTGCATTGGACCGAAAATTGAAGTCACTCCTGATTGGCAAAGACGAGCTGGAGAGTTCAGCATTCTCTCTACTGTGGCGACTATCCTGACTCGCACCCACTTCCTTCAAGGATAGTGGTATTGGTGTCGAAGACCTGATGGTGTCGAAGGGACCGGAAGCTGCTCAGCAAACCAGTCGTCCCCCTTTCAACACCAGGCGAGTGCTCCGACTACGGCCTGCATGTCCTCCCCCAAAACAATGGTTTCCACAGGGCTGAAGCAACACTAGGAAGGCGGCATTGGCGGAGCTGCTTCAGTGCCCGTTGCCCCCATCCGAGCGTTTGCTTGGGGAGGCATGAAGAGTGGCATGTAGGTCTGAGACTGTCAGTATACGCAGGCTTCGCAGACCAGGCAATCTTGTGACTCACAACACCAAGCGCAAGTACTGTGTTGATGTCAGCCATGTTTATTCGTAGTTAGAAGAAGCACTTACTCGACATGCCGAAAGAGAGGTAACCTGGGGTGGCGCTGGCGTTTCGTTGTGACGGCGATTCACTGATCCAGTTGAGCAAGGATATTACCGTGGCGACCCTAGACGTCGTCAGTGCTGTTCGTAACATACCCAGACGAGTATCCTTACCATCCGATCGCTCTGTACAAAAGTAGATCAGTCAGTTGTTCCATGCCTAGTTTGGTAGTCTTACTTGTTTCTCGTGAACATCTAGTTGAGTCAGTTAGCCCGCGACGATGGTTGAATGATTGGACTTACTGCTGCCATGGGCAGACTGCTGGTCAATGTAGAGCCTAGTTCGGTGCTTTTGTCCTCCTTGGGCTCGACATATGGGATGACTTGAATCGTCAGTCACTGCGAACCACAGAGTTGATACTTGCATACCCAACTCGGTCCTTCTCATGTCCTTCCTCGAAGCCATGTTTGCTCTGGCAAAAGTTCAGAAGTCGAAAGGGTGGAAGGAAATTGTCCGCTTTTCGTGTTGATATGTGCTCGAGAGCAGGCTGGTTGTCTACTTGCTCAGGCTTAGGCTTAGGCTTGGGTGAAGCACAAGCTCAACACACGCTAAAACGATCGACAACCGAAACGGGAAAGGTAGCAGACATGATTGCGTGAGAGCGACAGACACCGACTGCGAAGTTCCACACCATCGATTCGCATTGAGGTCCTTGAGGCCACTCGTATCGCATCTCGCACCGCATATACTCTCACCAAGCCTCTACAAGGATGGCAGGTAAACAGATCTTTCCAAGCTCGCTGCGGCGGACGACGGAAGCACTGTCGAAGCAGCAATGCAGGACCTTCTCGTCAACTTCAACAAGGTCTAATCGTGAGATGAGACGGCAGCTCGGACAACAAATGAAATCTCAGCGAAGCTTGCAATCACAGATGTCCAAACTGAAAAGGAGTGATATGCCCTCAGACTTCGGCCTCCTTCCCGATACCATACTGAAACCCGAATCGAAAGCCCTGCCTTCCCTGTTCTCGAAAGACTTCAGAAAGAGATTACGCATAGAATGGAAAGCCTTCGTACAGACACCGATGGACATAGTCAGGTACGTGCCCGGCCTCGCCACCAGTCTCTCACAGCACAAGTCAAACTGACACCTCCAGATTCTTCTACCTAACCTGGTGGCTCGCCAAAAAAGACCCCGTAACTGGCAAGAGACCCCCGAGCCCCCTCCTCCTCCGTGATCGCTACCACATAGCCCGCGACCTCCATAGACGCCTCTATACCGCCATCGCAGCCGGCGACCGCGAAACAATCGAGCAAATCGCCTGTATGGGCCTCAAGCGCGAACTGCAGATCAAACTCGACCACCGCAAAGCGCTGCAATCCCCGCCAGAGACCTGGACAATCCAATACAAAGGCCTCCTCCCTACATCAGAGAGAACCCCCTGGTTAATGCAGGCATTCCTTCCCCCGTGGCTCAAGTCCACACAGGTCATGGCAGATCGCTACGCGCAGCTGCCGGTCGGCGAAGACGCCTCCCTAAGACAAATTTTCGTGCGGATAAGGAGTAAGCAGACACTCGACCGCAACGACGGGAAGGGCGTGAAAGAGGTCGAGAGGAGTGAGATCGTGGTGATCCAGAAAATGAAGATGAGCGGCGAGGAGGACGATTGGATGATCTGGGGCACGACAGAACCAACGACGGGGAAGAAGTTGGACGAGGTACTTACTGCATCGGATCGGAGTGGACGCGAGACATTCGCCAGTCGGTTGCAGAATACGATGATGGGGGTTGCGCAGAAGCAGGGGCCGAGCGCGGGGATTTAGGGGGACTTACTGGCGGCAGTCGATCAGCACCGGAAAAGAAAACCCCTCCAGCGTGTGTTATGTCAGAGTAAGGTGCAATCTGCGTACATGTATCAATGTACAATATACCTCAGCCGTTGCGCCTGAGCATCGTGCCCCCTCATCCGGCGAAAGAAGGCTATTCGTCCAGCATGTCTCATGTTTGAGCAGACGAGACAGAGCTCGTCCTTATGTAGCATGTACATATGACAATGTACAATATCCCTCGACCACCGCACCTACCCACCATCACAAAACCCATCCCATCCCATAAACTCGAATGCATCCTGCCTCACCTCACCTCACCCACCCCACCTCACAAACCCCAACCCCAAATTCAACACAACCCCAATAACAACCGCGATCTTCCGCCGCGGACTAAATATCCCCTCCTCCCTGACTCCCCAGACCAAACAGCCCACAGGCCAGAAGAACCCCACCGTCGTGCCCCAGATCATGTCGTCGAGCGCTCCTCTGCCCGCATCCGGATCTGCGTCTACGTCGCCCGCACCCGCGCCATCTGCCGCGTCGAGAGAGAGGGATGTGGTGTTGGAGTTGGAGTTGGAGTTGTCGAGCCACTGGTCTTCTAGGGTGCGGAGGGTGGAGGGCGAGGGCATTGTGTCGGGTGTGTGCGTGTGTGCTTGGATGGAGAGGAATTGTTGGCGGAGGGCGAGGATTTCGGCGGGTGAGAAGCCGGCTGTGAGGAGGCGGTCGAAGCCGCGGGGGGCGGGGGTGGTGGTGGTGGTGGTGGCATCTTGAGATGTGTCTTTGTCTTGTAATTGTGATTGTCCTTGGGCGGACTGTGGTTGTGTAGATGTGGATGCCGATGTAGATGCCACACGTGCCTCTGTTGCGAGATCTTCGGGTGAAAGTGTTACGTCGCCGATGCTGCAATGGATGTAGACTCGTGCTGCTGGTGGTGCTGGGGGGTCACGCACTGGTTGTTTGCCTTTGCCGTTGCCCTTGCCCTGTGTTCTTGTGGTATCGCTTTCTGCGCCGGAGTCGTAGGGGCCGGGGGTTGCAACGCGACTGGGAGGGCGTGTCACGAGCCGCTTGAGGCTCGTAGATAGAGACGTGGCATCATCGAGCGCTTTGCCGGCGTAGATGAGGCGTATGCGTTTGTTCTGTAGGTCTTCTGGTAGAGAGTCGCGAATGCGCTGTTTCAAGGTGGCTGTTGTTGGCCCATTGCGTGAGGGAATGGATACCTGGAGGTCCGGCAGAGACGCTGAGAAGCGGACTGTGATCTCGAAGGTGTATGTGCTGTCGTTGTCTGGGTAGATGTCGAGGCCTCGCTGCTTTGAAGGCACTGTCAGGTTGGACATGAACGTGGTTGGGACGGGCTCATCTCGGACAAGACCTGTGAGCTCGCGGGCACGAGTTCAGCAACGTTCGTCTGAGACGCACCCGAACCAAGGTCGAGGTGAAAGACTGGCAGTAGGCCAAGTTGATGGCTCGCATGCAACATGGAGGTGTTTGGATGTCTCTTGGACAAATGCTGCCAAGGCCAAGGCTCGCCAACTACTCGGCTTCAGTGAGAACTGGACTTCATGTTTCTTCCTTTGACCTCATTCACAGAACGTATGCATGCTCGACCGCAATCCTTTTCGTTCAGCGACATGAGCATGACCAGCGACAGCTACTTCGTTAGGCTGACAGCCTGTTCTACGATGGCCTTGCCCTTGCGTAGGAGCAAATAGTGATTGATTGCGAGTGAAAGGATATTTGAGTCATCGAATGGTGACCCTGGTACAGAGTTGACAATGTGCCCATAGACAATGAATCTTCACGAGAGAGGGAAGTGAGAATGTTATAATGCAGACATTGTCAGGGAAGACTGATTTGTGCAAATGCACTCGGCAGCTTCTTTCACTGACACCTGACAATTTCTTTCTGTGTACATGCTTTTGCGTTATATCATTCCCTCAAGGTATTCCCCTATCCTCCACTCGAGGTATCCCCCCTATCCTCCTTCTACTGACATAAATTCGATCTTGTCTGAATCGTCCTGATACCAGTTTGCTGCCCTATGGCGTCGGTACGAATGCCCTTCGGCACAGCACCAAAGGAACAAAGTTCCTCACCTCTGATACGACTACCTGCAGAGTTGCGATCCATGATTCTTGAGCATATCTTGGTCTACCCTGCGGGTGTTATTAGCGCTTACACGCACCTTGGTGAGGAGCATACAAGTAGTCCCAGTGGCGAACAGCTATTACGGGAGTACCGAAAGCGTCTCCAACGCAGCTCGCAGGTCCTGCGAACCTGCCAACAACTCTACGTCGAGGGCCATTTCCTGTTGTACGAGGAAAATACATTGCAGATCCGGACCCGGTGTGGTGGTCTCAATGTTCTGGACGCCTTCATGAGGTTGCCAGAGACGGTAGAAGAAATGACTACTCAGCTCGACCTGCTTGAGTCTGCCAGGTCCATCCGAGACGAGTCCCCAGGTGAACATGATGAAGATGCCGACCGAATCGTTCGAACGTATCCAGCCTTGAAGAAGTTCAGGAAATACAGCATCGAGGTCGTATATTGTGATCAGGAAGACGTCTTCATCGCATGCCGGATGCTGCGCAATCTTCTGCACAACAAGCATGTCACATTCATGCCCAAACATCACGGCCTCAGCGACTGCGATGCTGTAGATTTCCTCGAGCCTTGCGCAATTCTAGATTGTGAATCCTTCACTTTCGACGACATCGACGATGTCGAGCACCTCAGAGCAGCCGTCACTGGTCGGACACGTGTTCTTGACCTATTTCCCTTGTGGCTCAATTTCTCCGACAACTTCTTATCCAACCTCCCCGAGATCAGAGAAGATTCTTTCGTGGACAGACACAAGCAAGACTGTGAGGAACTGAAACAATACATGCTAGACTACGACATGGACGCCTACACCGAACAACAGCAATTCATAATGGAGCGGGCGATCGAATGGAACGAGGAATGGGCAGAGGGAGAGATTGCTTTCGAAATACATTGCTTTCATGAAAAGAGAGACACTGCCAACAGAGCAATCATTGCGGGTCTGAAATCTCTGTACCCACGCTTCGTCGGTATGATCGACTGGTGAATGCTTTCAGAGTGGTCGCAGTGACACTAACGACCATGGTGTACAACTCTGGCCAAAGAAACTGGTTATGGCTGCTGAAGAGTCCAAGTTCCGAAGGAGCAATTCTTGTTGACAGGAGTGATGAGTCTACATAGCTATAAACAGTCAAGGAGGTGCAATATCGATTACCAGAAAATATGAGAAATCAAACTCAATGCTCATCCATACCCCTACAAGATTGTGGACAATAAACGAGGGCCCGTGTCAGGGAGGGGAATAGGAAGACTAGCCATAGAAGAACACGAGTGTCTGCCTAACGAGCTGAACAGAAAGGGATATGCAATGTCCGCCGTAGCCGCTTGTCGTTACGGAATCAATGGACATCACAGTATGACACTAGCATTGTTCTCTGCACCCGTAGATGGAAGCCCTAGACAGTGCTAGGCAGTAGTACTGCAGTACTACAGTTATAGAGTCGCTATCGCCCTATAAAAAGTAGCACTAGGCTAATATAGGCTTAGACTTATTATATTTATCTCTTTAATATACGGTGAGTGCTCGGTGTTTTTTTCTCATAACCGCGCTAGATATACTGTTATCGCCGCCGAGTCACTTAGGAAGCACCAAATACTGCGTAATTAGTGGCGAGGTAATATAATATTATAGCGATAAGGCGACGGTACACCCGCAGAAATGCCTAACAGCGATAATAAGGTTAGCGACGGCGACGAGGTCACCGACGGCGAAGTCTAGCGCAGTAGTACTGCAGCTAGCGTACTGTAGTACTGCTGCTCAGCACTGGCCCCAGATACTTCCATATCTTGTCCTCCACATATTGCTTGTTCTGCAAGTAAAACTTGATCCATAATCCGAACTCGGTGATAGCGTAATGACCGTCCATGCATGTACTCTCTGTACTCTCCGGCCCTCCGTTGCGAGTGTATAGCTTTCCATCCTTGCCAACGAATAGCAACGGGTGATGCTTCGGATTGAGCTCAGAGATACGGCTGATCTCAGGTGCAAGCCGCCACGCACCAAATTCCTTTTCGTCGATGATCTTTCGGCCTGAGCCGTTCTTATATGCTTCGTGCACTTCCTCGATGGACTGCCTCAAAGCGTCCCGACATTGTTCCATATTGACAGCCTTGTGTGAGTCCTGATCAGTCTTGAACAGGTTGGCATCGCCATAACACGTCCACGCCGTCATGTCTGGGGACACAACTTTTAGCCCTTCTCTGCCGTCTTCTTCGTGCATGACCTGCAATAGACCGGATTAGTGATCGCGCCTAAGTAGACAAGTCTCGCGAAATGATTCCGACTCACATTTGCTGACAAGTTCCTCAGAAGTGCAAGCGTTGAGTTGCTTGTACTCATGGTGGCTTTTCTGGGCACTCGCAAATGACCGGCGGCGAAGTTGTCCTCAAGAAAGTGGTTGGCGAAGGCGTTCATGGCGTATGCTCTCTGGAGGTTATCCGGCTTACCCTTCGCTGCCTCTTCGAGTGCACATGCGTGGCCCGCATTGTAGGCCAAGCGAGCCCATTCCCCAAAGTGGTCAAGATTAGCTTTGAGCAGATCTGTGTACACAGCACCAGCGCTGTTGTCTTTGGTAATCTTGTCGAATAGTTCCAAGTCGAATGGGAGTTTCTTGTAGATCTCCTCGACCTGCTCGTTCACTTTCTCCATGTCCGAGTTGTGTTGGATCGCTTCATTGACCTTGTCCACTTCTGCTTGGAGCGCTTTCCGCAGGAGTTCAGCCTTCTTTCGGCCAATGGCTGACGTAGCTAGGAACCCGAAAGCTTTCTTGAAGTTATCTTTCCTGGTTTCGAGATCCTTACGATCAGATATAGGGGTCGTGGCGCCAAAGAAGTCACCAGCCAAGCCATTGATCTCTCCATATGTCAGCACGAGGCCATTGTCGAGTTTCAATGCATTGTACTGAGCGGTGTTGGCACCAGGCTGACCAGCATTGTACTCGGGAAGCATTAGAGAATCGCCCAGATGTCTATGCTCTGCGTACTCGAAGTAATGTAACACCATACCATTGTCAAGTTTCATCATAGTGCTATCACCCTTGGTCTCTATGGTGTCTTCCTTCGCGATCTGACGATGCTCGTTCCCTGTGCGGAGCAGCAAAGCAGTATCGTGTTCATAAAGTATCTCGAACAGAGTTCCGACACTGTTCCAATCGACATCATGCTCGGCTGTGACCTCTGCTGACTTCTTTGGATCAGGGTCAGTTTGTGTATCGATCCCGTTCGCTCTTTGAGAAGACATGCTGGTTTGATTAGGGGCTGAACCTGATGGCAGACCGCGGAAGACAGTCATACGCCCAACATGATGGAGCCTTGTTAAATATCATGAAACCATTTCTGAGATGCCTATGCTCAGCTGAGTTTGGCTGGGCTTTCCGTGGCTTTCCCAACCCAGCCGAACTACGTTCGACATTCGTGGCTTGCAGGATTGTGAGTACGTATGTATGTTATCACCGCTCATCACTACTAGATGCAACGGAGTGGTGGTGCTTGTAGTCCGTGCCCTGCATCTCAAAACGCCAAGCTGAAACCAAAATCCTGACTCTGATCAGCCTTCAAGCTGAAAGACACTGCAGATCGAGCTTAGCGGATGCAGCTACACCCGCGTCCAATGCCTGCATGCTCGCCAGCGGTTTTCGATGCACAGTCCGACAAACACATTGGATGTTGGGCATGCTCCGAAGATGAGGGTGCTGCTCTGTAAAATCATAAGGTGATGAGACAAGCTGGAAGACGTGCTAGCATGGGTCTCATGATCCTCCCTAGTTCTCGGCATCCATCCGGAGGAGCTCTTACTTGGAAATAATGAGAACGTACCGTACAGTAATGTGGAGCCATGTTAGAAGTGATATCCTGTATCTTCTTTTTGGGCGTGCGATGCGTCTGGTCTCAACCAACAACAGCTTTAGTGGCTGTCCAATGGAAACCTAGTATCTTCCCATATTAGCCAAACTCGGAACATCGCTTCAGAAGATTGCTCAGGCGCAGGTTCAATCTGCATGCTACATGCATTTCGACGCGAGGCTGAACACTCCGAATGCACCGTCGTGTACTTTGAGATGAGATACTGGACTCCTGCCGAGTGCAGCGCTTGTAAGCACCGCGACTAAAACTAGTACGATTTCAATCTATCATTGCAAGCTTCGCTTTGCATACTGATGCGTGGCTCGTCGACACCAGGTCACCACTTTTACGACGACAGGCATGACGAGGAACCGCTTACTCGAGTCTTTGTCAGACACAGACATGCATAGCACCATGTCACCAAAGTCACTCAGCACCATCAGCTGAGAGAGTACATGCGTATGCACTTATCAACTGCGTGCCACCAACAGAAGCTCGAAGTGTCCGTCGGAAAGTTGACTGACCTAGATCTTTCCGGTCCTCGCCACGTAGTTAAACCCCAACGAAGACCACCCTCGAGTCCTCGTCCTAATGTCGAAACTCTACCTTCTGTACTTGAACAACAAACATACCTTTGTCACTTACTAACACCTTTGCCACATCAGAACAACAACATGCCGTCTGTTCCAGAGGACATCGCATCCTGGATGCGCCTCATCCCAGATGACTACAAGGTCAACCAACTTACTATGCCGGGCACTCATAACAGCCATGCTCTGGACCAGAACTGGGATGACGGTAAGTTCCTCTTCAGAACGCACACCATAACTCAGGATGAATGGGAAGAAGCTCAGCTTGACATGGGCGTGCGGTATCTGGATCTTCGCGTGGGGCATCCTTGGTTCTCAATGTACCACGGTCAATGTAAACTCGAGGACACAATATTCAATGTGACCGACTGGATCAACGATTGGCTTAAGCAACATCCTTCGGAGACTGTCCTTGTTGCGGCTAAGTGGGACCAAGATGGCGCTGGGGAGCCTGATGACTTCGGTCAGGCAGTCTTCAAAATCTGGACGAAGCATGATTGGTATTACGGAGATGACTGGCCGAAGCTAAAGGACGTACGCGGCAAAGCGGTCTTACTTCGGCGCTATGGAAGCAAAGTCAACGACGACTGGCGTGCCAAGGACGGTTACATAGGCATCGATTTGGGTGGCATGTACGGCGAAGAGCATCATACCAAATCCCCAGGCAAATTCAGCCAACAGGACAAGGGCATGGGCTTCAACGTGGACCAGGAGGAAGTTTGGCGTTTGGTCTGGAACCACATCAACTGGACCTCGAGCCGAGATTTCAACGACAACGTACAACACTTCAATGGACTTGCTATGAACAGCAAGGATCCATTCTGGACTCCTCGCAAATATGCCAGTTGGCTCAACCCAGCTCTGATGAGGTTTCTTCAGGATGACAACCACCATGAAGATCCTCGAGATCATCGTTACGGTTGCATCATCATGGACTTCATTCAGAGAGCACACTGTCTTTCCATTGTCTCAAAGAATTGGGAGCAGCGTGTTTTTACCCCAGACCACAATCGAGTCTGGAAATCGAGCGACAACCCTCTCTTTGAGTTCAAGAATCTGCACGGAGACACAGTGACCATTCACTTCACCAAAACTGCAGTTCTGCTCGTGAAGAGAAATGGAGAGTACATGTGGTCGAGTGGGCCCGAAAGTGGAATTGTATCGGAGGATCATCACTTGATTTTCGAGAATGATGGCAATCTTGTGCTGTGGGAGAATAACAATGGGAATTTCACCGACAAATGGGAAACTGGTTGCAGACTTGGTTGGGACTCTCGACTACGGTTCATGTGTGGACCACCATTCATTATGATTGACACCTTTCGAGAGATGGGTCAAATTTTGTGGACCACTTGTCCATGGTGAACAGTACGCATGCACCACAGATCAAACCAGCTTTTTGAGTGTTAGTATCGGACTCTAGGTGCTGAAATAATAGGTCTGTATGGGTGATCAAGTTCGATGGCTATTCTACAGCTGATATTGCGTGACCAAAGACCTTGAAACCGCAAGGAACAAAAGTTTAGCATGAACCTCAGTAACGAAGGCACGACTCTAAGATCGGGCCTCAGAAGGACAATGTTCGCCCACGCTCTTTCCTCACTTCCGCACCGCAAAATATCTAGTCGAGGAGATGATGTCCCGCGTGAGTCGAGCCGCAGGCGACCGAGCACCTTGTTTCCCACAGTAACAAGCTCCTAGTTCACACTCCTATCGCCCCTTGGCCTCCTCTGTTATACCGAGGAAGTACAGTATCGTGATAAGCTTCTTCTTCTGCTGACCATGTATCCATGGATGGGTCCCGTACAGTGCACGATCAGCCTCTTTCTGAAGCTGCTTGCCCTCAGCCCTGACCGTAACGAGGCCGTCCAGATTAGCGACTGTCTTTGTCGAGTCTTTCTTGACTTCGGTATCTATGACTGCTGAATTATCGATACCGACCTCAGCATTGTCGACGTCCTCGAAACATTAGATGAAGGGCCCTGTTGCGATGGAGGCCGCAAACAACAATGCTTGATGTAGCGGGCATTCGAGTGGAATGAGGAACTGAAGGGAAGAGAGACAAAGAGGCCCAAGAGAGACAGGCAACGTACTATACCCTACGCTCGACAACATCGGGTAGGGTATGCGATGGTCAGGATGTCATCGACAAGCAGGGTTAGAAAACTTGTCGTGTTCGCATTGTGATATGGTACTGGCTTAAGTATCGAAGTTGAAAGATACAATAGATCAATGCTTGAATACTGGAGTGATCAGTTCGCGTAGCCATAACGAGTCAAGAAGATGCAATATCGATGACCAGAAAATATGAAAAATCAAATCCAATGCTCATCCATATCCCTACAAACAAGCCCCGACCCCCTTCGGGTCTCCCTCTCCCTCCTCAGCCCCCTTCACCTGCCCCTTCGCCTCCAAATCCTTCCACCTCCGAAACAACTGCAAAAACACCTCCGGCTCCTGCGCCCCACTAACCTCCCACATATCCGCCACCACATAATTCGGCACCCCACTAATCCCACCGCCCCTCTGCTCCTCCGCCAACCGATCAACCACCTCCCCATCCCTCCCACTCTCCAAATACTCCCTCACCTCCTCCGCACTCCCCAACCCACTCTCAACGCCCACCTCGACCAGCGTCTCGAGCAGCGTAATGTCGATTTCACGCTCATAGTAGCGCCGCCACAGCCCCAGCATGACGCTGTTCTGCGCTTCCTCGCCCCCGTGCGTCTGCGCGTAGTACACGAGCCGGTGCCCGTTGCGGCTGATGCCCGTGTTCCCGCCGAAACTGAACGAGAGGCCGTCGGAGGCCGCGGCGCTGACGATGCGGTCTTCGACCTGGCGGCCGCGCTCGGGCCCGAATTTCGCGGCGTAGTAGGCGCGCTTGTTGACTGAGTTGACGGGGAAGGCGGGCAGGTTTTGGCTGGAGTCTAGATGGGGTGGCGGGTTGAGGTAGAAGGGGAGGTATTTGAGGTGGAAGGTGTCGTTGGGGTACTTCTCTTTGTGGGCTGCGATGGCGCGGGTGAGGCGTGTGTGGCCTATGTAGCACCAGGGGCAGACGATGTCGGAGGTGACGAGGATGGGGTAGTGTGTCATGTTGGATGGTCGAGTGGTGGATGGCGATTTGATGGTGAAGGGTCTTGTGAAGAGTATTGTTATCTTGGTTGGCTTTGGAAGGTGAGCTGTAGTGGCTAGGAGACTTGTTGCTCGGCTGGCCGAGGTTAATTTCATAGAATGGTTGCGGCTATACGTTGGAGTATGCCAGGGATAAGAGTGAGAAGTATAATCGGACAGCGTTCGACAATTCGAGCAAATTCGTTACGATTAGCGCTACCTATCAAAGATCTGCATCGAAGATAGCCGAGAGAATCCAACAGGATTTGTAAGCATTGAAGAAGTTCTGCTCGGTTCGATGGGAAACATAGTGTTCCGTCAACGTGATTTGCCGGTCGTTCCTTGGAGTTCAGGTTGTTCCTCAGGTCAGGTGACTTGCTTTTGCCTTCCTGGCGATGCAGGATCAGAGCAAGCCTTCCAGAGGCTGCGAACGAGACACATCTTTTATGGTCTTCAGGGGCCACAATCTTCTTACTGGGGTTTAGTCCAGCAAGTTAATCTTGAATGGAGGCCACAGCTAGATTTGCATAGGGGTCATTCGAGAGGATCGTCGCCCAACGCTAGTTTTAAACGTAATCATAGATGAACATGCCTGGGGATCGCTCTGTGGTTCGTTCTCATTGCCGATTAATATGGTCGGAGGTCACAGGCGCATATTGTGGGGGTCGCTCTGGGATTCAACGTCGCGACAATTATGGCTAATGTCGGTACAAGTTGCCTCTAAAGCCACAAATTACGCGCCTGAAGCGTGAGCATACAGAGTTGCGGTACCAAGGGGGCCATGAACAAGGTCTTATAGGGAGACGTAAACGGTACATGAATGCAACATTGTCTGGCCCCTTCTTGTCATCCTGATCAGAATCGTGGGTTTAAACCACGGTTATTACTAGTAGGCGCCAGTTCTCAGAGTCTTGCGTCAGGTGGCACGCTTCTGTATCTTGAGAGTACTCGTTGAATATGGATGTAGACACTATATAGGCAAAGAGCCAGACACATCTGCTAGTGTTTCTTGGGGGGCCACCCTCAAGTCGTGAGGGTCAGGTTGGGGGGTCGTCCTGGTGGGTCGTTGACCAAAGCTGATTCTGAAGGGGGCCACAATAGAACGTGCCTGGGGGTCATACTGAGAACGTCAAAGACATTGGTTAATATTCAGATATAGTGGTTAACGATTCCTACCGAACCCCCTCATACCTCTTCGTCTCTTCATATTAGACTCTCCTGCCTGCCACTCACTCCTCTTGCCATTTGGCCCTAATCCATGGTCAATCCTCCATAAACAGAATCCCTCTCTTCTCGACACCCCTCAAAGCGCGATCCTCCTCCCGTGTCTTCGTCTTCGGCTTCTCCATCAGTTTCGGCACATCGTCAACACTCGCATACTTCCGTCCACAATCCATAAACACGTCTGTCAGATGATCACCCAGCCTCTTGTAGAGGCTAGCGTAGTACTCTGCCTTCCGATCCTCAGTACGGTTCATCCGTAGGGTAAGGTATTGGCTACGGAGTCGGATGTGTGGTGTGAAAGATTTGAGCGGTGGTACTGGGAAAGTCGAATGCAATGCTTTTCTAGTGGCGCTCGGAAGTGGGCTGCCAACCAGCGGGCCTTGTTCATCTGCTACGAACTCTGCGAAGTCTCTCTTCTTTGCCGTCTGTCTGTGCATTCCTTGCTCCTCTGTCTCCTTCGGTGGCGGCCCTAGAGCGAAATGGAGCATTTGGATTACTAGACCGTCCTCGTACAAGGTCTCATAAGCGGACCAATTCGAGATGAAAAGGTGCAGCTCAAGGTGCTTGAGTGCTTTCAGACGTCGACGTGCGTTCTGGACGCCCTTGTTCCGGAAGTCAGAATCCGGGTAATCGTCCACCCGTTCGAAGAGTCTGAGGCGCTGTATCTTGCTCGATGACTGCTTGAATTTCGTGGTGAATCTTGTAAGCTCGTAGAGACAGGTGAATGTGAATTTATTGGTCATGAAGAACGCATCCAGAGCTTCTCGTCGCACCGTCTGAGATACAAGGAACAGGGCATTGTTGAAGAAATCGGATCGGACAGAATTGCTTCTATATCTGCCTTCATCACATTTGCAGTGTCCTAGCTCGAAATCGTAGCTTGACTCGTCGCAGAGGCTTAGGCGGTAGCCGTGGGTCTCATTGCCCTTTGGTGGGAAAACGTGGATGGACTGTCCGGCACTAACGACATGAGCAAAGATTTGATGTCGAATCTCCGGGGGGAGCATTTGGAACAGGACTGAGTTCGTGGTGCCCTCCTGGTGATCGCGGTAAATGTCTGCTTGGAGTTCTGCTTGAAGTTGTCCGCTGACGGCTTGTTGGATAGAAAGTTCCATTTCTGCGGCGCGTACTTGCTCAAAGATGTATTCCCTCACAGAGTCGTCCATAGTAGATAGCATGGTGTTCAATCTGAATGCTGATTGTACAATCGAAGAGCCTTTCTCAAATATGAGCATGTTTAATAGCGCTGGACGGAGTACTAAGGTGGCTGGTTATGTTGGTCCCAGGAACACCGCAGAGGCTAGAACCCTAATCACACGCACAGTAATATGGAAATCAGGGTTCGTACTGTGACTCTTGCTGCGTCCTTTAGATACTTAGTTTCGTCGTCCGGGAGCAAGCAGTGCCTGACTGTAAATACGACCTTCGGCGACAAGTGGTACCGTCCTAGACCTGTTGTACGTTTGTGCACGTTCAGTGCTATCTGCATCAGTCAAAGGCGACCGACAGGAGTCTAAGAAGTGCTTCTACAAGACAAGTCTGCTAGACTGAGCATGCGATATTGTGTTCCCTGCCACGTTATGCTGTCTGAGTAGCCAGGTGTAGAAAAGGTTCGCATCAGTAGATGAGAGAGGAGCTGCCAGCCAAGCTATAAATATATGGTCCAATGGAAGGTGCAGAGTTAGCGGTTGTGTGCACATGGAGATGAGCCTTCTGAAACTCTGCGGCACACAGCATGTGTGCTTGACGAATTGTGGCCTGGTGGTGTACAAGAGCGATGGGAGTCACAAAGAGCTCTAGAACGGGCGCCTAGCAATTGCTACGGTGGACGGCATGCGTTCCGCCAGAGCAAGAGGAGTGGGCACGGAGTGGGGAAATGTTGCACACATCTGTTGTTTTCGTGACCCTACCAGATCTGCCCGTGACCGGTCACGCTGGAACAGACCGCACCGTATTGCTTTCAGTTTCTAGGACCATCGCGCTTCATGTCAACGAGCAGGATCTCAAATATCTTGTCAAATCAGACATGGTATTGTTAGTTAGTATCTATCTACGGATCCAGTCACGCACATATGAGATCCAAGTGCATGTTCAATGCCTGACTCTTGGCTTTTCCTATTTCTTCTCCTTTC